>Ga0209302_10000955_pt1 | contig 16563 bp, 13 predicted proteins | sample ArcOceMetagenome_2_FD_187445 | JGI IMG/M metagenome (GOLD analysis project Ga0209302, IMG submission 187445) | Marine eukaryotic phytoplankton communities from Arctic Ocean - Arctic Ocean ARC135M Metagenome (SPAdes) (version 2) | ecosystem: Environmental > Aquatic > Marine > Oceanic | place... | reverse complement strand
CGATTAATTTGGACCTTAGATGTTATTGGCCATAATAATTACCATTATCTCGATGGTGGATTAGTTGCCTGGCTTGGTGAAAACCGTGAAACAGAAAGTGGCGCTAGTAAAAATAATTCTGTAGATGGTAACGATTCATCATTTATTGAAGTCGAGATTGATACAGCATTAATCGTTACTGCAGATAATATTATTGAATCATTATCTAATGACAACTTTATTGTTTGGGATGCAAGATCGCCACAAGAGTACAGTGGTGAAAAAGTATTAGCCGCCCGCGGTGGCCACATTCCTGGCGCATCAAATATTAATTGGTTAGAGTTAATGGATAGAAATAATTTTTTACGGCTCAAGCCATTAGCGACTATTCAAACGATGCTTGCCGATAAAAATCTAACTGCAGATAAAACGATTGTTACGCACTGCCAATCACACCATCGATCTGGCCTCACCTATTTAGTTGGAAAAATAATAGGACTCAATATTAAAGCTTATGATGGTTCATGGTCTGAATGGGGAAATTTAAAAAACACACCAATTGATAACTCTGCCAGCTAACTACTTTTTTCTATATTAATATCACAAAGTTAATTAACGATACACTTTGTGACAATAACAAACAACAAGGCTAAAAAAATGTCTCTACCCGAATTTCGCGATCGTCTATTTATTCTTTCACAATACTGCATACCTCAGCATACGCTTTCTCGCCTAATCGGCTATCTAGCTGACTGTGAAAACCTTTGGTTAAAATCAAAAATTATTCAACTATTCAGCCACTTCTTTCCGATCAATATGGCTGAAGCTGAAAGAGAGAATCATGAGCAATACGCTAGCTTTAATGATTTTTTTACTCGTGAATTAAAAGCCGGTTCCCGCCCTATTGTGCAAGATGAGAATACTATCGCTTCACCTGCAGACGGTGCTATTAGTGAAATAGGTGTTATAGAAAAAGACCAGCTACTGCAAGCTAAAGGCCATAAATATAGTCTTCTTGCATTATTAGGTGGCGATACTGCATTAGCAGAGCAATTTAATAACGGTGCTTTCGCGACTATTTATTTATCTCCTAAAGATTATCACCGTGTCCATATGCCATTAGCGGGCCGCTTACAAAAAACACTTTATGTGCCAGGAAAATTATTCTCGGTTAATCAAACAACCGCTAATAATGTGCCTGGTTTATTTGCTCGCAATGAGCGATTAGTTTGTGTATTTGAAACCGACTGCGGACCCATGGTTGTGATATTAGTTGGCGCAATGATTGTTGCTGCTATTGAAACAGTTTGGGCTGGCCAAGTAGCGCCACAATCTAAAAAGGTTAACGCTATTGATTTAACAAAAACGATTGAATTGAATAAAGGCGGGGAAATGGGTCGCTTTAAATTAGGCTCAACCGCTATTGTATTGTTTCCAGAAAATACGGTTACATGGAATGAAACCTTAGAAAATGGTTCGGCAATACAGCTTGGCGAATTACTGGGTACGATTAATTAAGACAATTAAATAACGAGAGTGCGTAAAAATTAAGAAGGCCAGATAATTTATTACAGCAACAGTAATAAGCGATCGATACCTAAAGCAACACCCGAACAATTCGGTAAGCCACGATCTAGCGCTGCTACAAGACCAGTATCAATTTCACGAGCGGGCTCGCCCGTTTTTAAGCGCTGCTGATTATCAGACTCAAATCGTCTCATCTGTTCAACAGAATCAGTGAGCTCATAATAACCATTAGCCAATTCAATACCGTTCATATAAAGCTCAAATCGTTTTGCAATGGTTTGACCATCACTGTTCACCGCTAATCTCGCAAGTGCCGATTGGCTCTCTGGATAATCGTACAAAAAAGTCATTCCGTTTTTACCCAAATGCTCTTCAACACAATGCGTCAGTAATAAATCTAACCACACATCTTTACTTTGATCGGTAAAGCTCACATCCATTTTTTGTTTGGCGATTAACTCAAGGTCATCTGAGCTAGCTGTTAACGGATCAACACCCGCATAGCGAATAAACGCTTCGCGATAACTGATTCTCTCAACGCCTACATTAGGTATTAAATGATGAATTAATGCTGCAACATCATCTATAAGTGCATCCATATCATAATCAATGCGGTACCACTCAAGCATGGTGAATTCCATAGCATGCAAACGGCTAGGCTCATCTTGTCTAAATGCTTTTGATATTTGATAAATAGAACCACTGCCAAGCGACAGCAATTGCTTCATTGAATATTCGGGAGAGGTTGCTAAATATAAATAATTTGAATCAGCACCTGAATTAGAGCCAGCTGGTGCTACTGCAAAGGGATTTTCAACACGAAGATTATCGAGTTGAGGGTCAGTCACGGGGAACCGACCTAACAGCGGTGTTTCAACTTCTAATACCTGCTGCTGTGTAAAGTAGTGACGAATACTGGCAAGCGTGGCGGCTCTTTTCGCCAAACGCTCACCCGTATTTTGTCGATTAAGCGCAGCAGGATTGGCGCCCGTTTGCTCGATCATGCGCGCGAAACGTATTCGCCTGTGCGAGTATCAATTTTTAGCACTTCATCTTTATCAATAAATAACGGTACACGAACCACAGCGCCAGTGACTAAAGTGGCAGGCTTGGTAGCACCTTGCGCAGTATCACCTTTTAAACCAGGATCAGTTTCGCCGACTGCTATCTCAACAAAATTTGGGAGTGTGACCGTTAATGGCGCTCCATTCCATAAAGTGATAATGCACTTTTCTTGCTCTTTTAAATACGGTTTGGCATCTTCAATAGCAGCAGCTGAAGCAGGCACTTGATCAAAGGTATCGGGATCCATAAAGTACCAGAACTCATCGTCACAGTAGAGATATTCCATACTGGTTTCCATGACATCGGCAGCTTCTACACTCTCACCAGATTTAAAGGTTTTTTCCCAAGCACGGCCGGTTTTTAGATTCTTTAAACGCACACGGTTAAAGGCCTGACCTTTACCCGGCTTAACCACTTCATTATCGACAATATTACAAGGATCGCCTTCAATAATAATTTTTAAGCCATTCTTGAATTCATTGGTAGAATAGTTGCCCATGATGTTCCTCAACAAGTGTTTACGTTTAGTTTTGGTACTGTTCTTTTAATCGCTTTTGTTTTAAATTGGCTGGCTTATGCCAACCAGCTGACAGATTTTACTCAAGTACCGGAATGGCCCTATGATAACGCGAACAAGCCCAAGCTGTCAGACTGAAAATACCGTTATTCGCCTTGCCGAGGTAAAGAGTTGGCAGCAGTTATTATCTGATTCGACACTGACCCTAGCTGAACTACTCCAAAAGCTCGATATTTCCACCGATGACTTTGCTGCCAGTATTGATGGCGACCCCGACATCAACCCTCAGGACTTTCCTATTCGCGCCCCTGCGCCCTTTATTGATCGCATGGTTAAGGGTGATATTAATGATCCTCTGCTTCGACAAGTACTTCCGTTAGTCAAAGAGCATGATATTACACCGGGCTATACCGCTGACCCTCTGCATGAGGCCGACTTTAACAATACGCCAGGGCTCATCCATAAATACCAGAGTCGCGCCCTGCTTATTGTCACTAAAGCCTGCGCTATTCATTGCCGCTATTGTTTTCGACGTCACTTTCCTTATGAGGATAACCAGCCCAGCCGCGCCATGTGGACAGAGGCGCTAAATTATCTGCATCAGCATACTGAGATTAATGAAGTCATTTACAGCGGTGGTGACCCGTTAGCCAGCAGTAACGGGCAACTCAGCTGGCTTAGCCAAAAAGTCGCGGCTATTCCGCATATTAAAACATTGCGCATTCATACTCGCCTGCCTGTCGTACTGCCCCAACGAATTGACCCAGCGCTTCTTGAAATACTCCAGCAGTGGCCGGGTAAAAAAGTCGTCGTTATTCATAGTAATCATGCCAATGAGCTCGATGAATCAGTCAAAATTGCTATCGATAAGCTCAAATCCGTTGGTGTTACCGTGCTTAACCAAACCGTCTTACTAAAAGGCATTAATGATTCAGCCACTGCCTTAGTTGATTTAAGTGAGCGACTCTTCGAAATAGGTGTTCTCCCTTATTACCTACATTTATTAGACACTGTTTCAGGTGCCGCCCACTTTGCCATTAGCGATGCCCAAGCTAAAGTGATTATGGGTGAAGTCACTGCCCGCCTACCCGGTTACTTAGTACCAAAACTGGTTCGCGAAGAAGCCGATAAAGCCTCTAAAACACCGATTCTGCCCACCTTATAAAGCCGATAGGCCTCAAATAGCTTAAGTATTTTTGAAAAAAACGATCGACCAGTTAACATAAACTCCGCCAGATTCAGCATATAAATCAATCAATACCTATACTCAGGAAAGTTGCCTCCACTGCGTGGTAAGCCCTGTTTTCTCAGGGTATTGGCTATTAATGGGTTTGGATTGAGATGTTTTTCAAACGAAAAAACAAACAGCGTAAACATACGCTACCAGAGTTTAGCTTTTGCGAGCCCAGTATTGAGGGCTTACGCTCGTGGGTGAATGTTTTACCGCGTACCAATATACGTGCCATGGCCAACCAGCTTATTGTTGCCGGTAAAGAGCTCACGGCCTCTAATTGTCAGCTAAGTCAATTAATCGCCGTATTAGAAATACTCGGCGAACCGATTATGACTATTACTAGCGGCCTGCTTAGGCAGCAAATTAATAGTGAACAAGAGGTCGATATTTATCGCAAACGACAAGAATTCTTTACCTTATTTGGCCATATTTATTGTGTCGCTGGGCAAGCTCAGCTCAACAGTAAATCATCCCAACATATAGATGAGCTACTCATAAAAGCGAGTGATTTTTTATGTAATGCCACTATCGCCTCTTATAAACTTTACGAAAGCCCACCGCCTGGATGCTGGCAGTTACTCCATAAAATTTACCAATATTCATTAACGAATAGCTGTACCGAAGCCAACGCCGTTAAGTTTAGCGCCCGCTATAAAACTATTGCTGCACTTTGCTGTGCAAGCCCAGAAAAACTCAGCGCTAGTCAAATTGAAGTGCTTGTTGAATACATGCGAACCGCGATTGTTGGCGTACGTATTTCGGAATCTGCTGATAAACAAACAAACTTCTGCGTAACTTATAATGAAGACCAACAACCCCATCGATTTATTAAAGAAGACAATGAGGATAACAATGAAGAAGAGGATTCAAACGTTATTTATTTTGACTTTAATAAAATACAAAAAACACTGACATCCAGTTGTTTATCTAGCGAATTAGCAAAACATTTAAACAGCAGTTATGGCCCGCCACAAGTTCGCGCCCATACTCGCACTCTTGCTACCGGCGCACTAGAAACCTGCTCAAATTTATCGGCAATTCATTATTTTTTATGTGGTGAGAGAACCTTAGAATCTTTTACGCATCGATTTAGTACTGAGTATACCCTCGGCGAAAATACGGACAGCCAAAAGAAAACGCAAAAAAGGGATGATGTCTGGAATAGCATTTACGCTAGCAACTGGCAGAAGACAGAATTTAATGGCAATAGTATAGAATTCAAAATTCAAAATAATCGAGGCCATAAAAATAACAGCGCAGATCAATTTCCTGTGCAGCGAATATCGATAGCTGATCTCAACCCTAGAGGTTATAAATTGGTTGGTAACAATGTTGCGCCAAGAGTCTATAAACCTGGCAATTTAATAGGCCTTAAACATACTGACGAACAGCAATGGCATGTAGGCGTTATTCGCTGGAGCCGATCAATTAAAAACGAGAAACAAATTGGCGTTGAACTACTGAAAAAAAAATACAACCCTTTGGTATTAGAGTTGTTCACAGTAAACATGGCATTGATTTTATGCCTGCATTAATGTTACCCGCCTATGTCGAAGACCCGCAGATCAATAGCAGCTCCAATGATTTTTCGGCTTACTCACCCGATGCTAATGAACGCGAAGAAATTGAGAGAGATACCGATAAAAACGTTGAAAATAGCGCAAGCTTACTTCTACCTTAGTTAAATTTAACGGGTAAAAACAGCTGCCATTATGATTAATGAGAAATCAAAAAAATCAATTGTTCTTGGTGACTGTATAGAAACCAATGGCGGGTATTGCCGCTATCTTTACACTGACAAAAATGTCTCGCAAGGAAACAAAGCAGCAAGGAAAGCATAAAATTATTTATTAAAACCAAGAGTGAATACTTTGTTTAAAAGTTAATTCATCACTAGACAGTTATTGCTCATATAATCAATGACTCACTGTCATCAATAAACAAAAAGGTAATGTGTTGTGACCAGAAGTATCAATACCGTAAAGAATATCGATAATGCTATTGATGACGTCATCAATAGCGATGTGGATAGTATAAGCGATAAAAACTCAGATGAAATCCAAATGGATTTTGAAGTTAAAGCTATTCAGCCATCCACTGAAAATCAGATTATACATTTACTGATTGCCCATGAAGAACCTAGCGAAGCCAACAAGATTAAAAATATTTTTAAAAACTCTGGCTGGATTGTCAATGCCCATAGAATCACGTCAGTTGAAGATCTAGATGAGTCACTCGGCAATCAAACGTGGAATATTCTTCTTGCCTTTGGGCATTCAAAATTGTATCTACCCGCCGTTATTGGCAATGCCATCAAAAAAAATAATGCCCAACTGCGAGCCATATACCTCGATGATGCTTACTCACCATCTAATGCGCTACAAATATTCCGTTGTGGGTTTTGTGACTATCTAACTATGCAAGAGCATGACCGTCTTCTGCATGTTGCGCGTAGAGAAATAACATCACAAGAAGACCATCGAACCGCTATCGCGGCGCAAAGTGTTATGGCAGAAACCAATGCGCGTAGTCAATTACTCATGGACTCAACCGCCGATGCAGTTGCCTATATTATTGATGGCATGATAGTCCATAGCAATAACTCATTTACTACACAGCTTAACTTCAGCTCTCCTGATGACTTAGATTGCCAACCGTTTATCGATTTAGTGAGCACTGATGATCATAAAAAATTAAAACCGTTACTAAGAAAATACCAATTAGGTGAACAACAAGAATCCAGTATCATCTTAGATGTTGTCAAAGCAGATTCGGAAACGATGCAAGCAGAACTTTTATTAGCTATGGCTAGCTTTGAAGGCGAAGCCTGCACACAAATTATTTTACGCTCAGTCATCGATAATGAAAGCACCCACCCCACTGATTTCGACTTAGAGATGATACAAAAACTAGAAGGCAAAGGAAGTCTATTTTTTGCCTCTATCACCAGTAATGGTGTGCAAAGGAAAAAACTGGGACTACATAATCATCTTCGCTTAATAAAAGAAATAGGCTGCTTGCTACGTGATTTTATTCCTACCGAAGCGAAAGTATTTGACTACTTAAAAGAAAGTTGGATTATTATTATCCCTAATAGTCATGCCCACGAACCCACCGCGCTAGCCACTGAGCTCTGTGACAGAGTTAACTCAGCAACTATTGGCGACGGCGAGCAATGCATTACACCCTCCATTGCTGTAGGCATTTCTAAATATGGCGTAGCAGGCATTACAATAGAAAATGCTTTAGATCAGGCTTTTAAAGCTTCTGCTGAAAAACAAATGGACGGCAAGAGTGGCTATAAAGTTTTTTCACCGAAAATTGATAATGCTGAAGGCGCTGAAGCATTAAAATCTGCACTTGAACTCAATCGCTTCCGCATTAAATACCAACCTATTATTGCGCTCCAAAATCAGAGCAAGCATGCTTATGATGCCATGCTGTATATCGAAAACGATGCCGGTACTGATGACCCTGCAGATGATTTACTCGCCAGCTTAGGCATTGAAAAAACCAATGCTGAATTAGATCGATGGATGATCAGTGAAATTATTAATACATTAAAGGCATTAGCAAATGAGAATGTACAACTCAACATTCCATTAACAGCAAGTGCCATTATGGACGACACCTTTTGTTCATGGCTAACTGCATGTATAAACAGCAGCAACATTAACAGCGCATCATTAAGTTTCTCTATAGCCGCAGCTGATGCTACCGATTATGAAAAAAATACGCTTTTGCTAATAAAACAATTAAAAGATGCTGGGCACCCAGTCTGCATAACGGATGCCAATGCAGATTACATTGATCTAATTCAGAAGTTAGTGCCAAATACACTTAAACTAGCTGCATGGCTTACAGAAAAAATGACTGGAGAAGAAGCAGAGCCAGAATTAATTAAAAATATGATTGCATTTGCTAAGGAAAATAACACTATCTGTATTGCTGATGGCGTTAATAGCGCGGGTGATTTAGCCCAGCTATGGCAAACCGGCATAAGCTATGTTCAAGGAAATTATCTGCAAGCACCACAAGAAAATATGGACTATGACTTTTCTGATATCGGCTAAACTGGCGTGTTGATGCTCGTCATCATCATCAACACTCCAAATTAATCTTTTGCCGCCAAACGCTCTCTATCGGTTATGCCCAGTAAATATAAGATACTGTCTAAGCCTAAGTTTGAAATAGACTGTCGCGCCGATGCTTTCACTAATGGCTTAGCACGAAACGCAATACCTAAACCGGCAATGCTTAGCATAGGTAAATCGTTAGCACCGTCACCTACAGCAATCACTTGCTCAAGGGCGATGTTTTCACGGCGCGCAATATCTTTAAGCAATTCAGCTTTACGATTGCCATCAACAATTTGACCCGTCACCTTACCGGTTACTACGCCGTCTTCAATATCTAATTCATTAGCATAGACATAATCAAAACCCAGATTCTCACGGAGCTTGTTACCAAAGTATTTAAAGCCACCCGATAAAATCGCCGTTTTGTAGCCCAAACGTTTCAATGTCACCATTAACGTTTCTGCGCCTTCAGTCATCTTTAACTGCCCAGCAACTAATTCTAAAGCAGCCTCATCTAAGCCTTTCAATAAAGCGACTCGTCGCTCAAAGCTTTCATTAAAATCAATTTCGCCACGCATAGCAGATTCAGTGATAGCTGACACTTGATCACCAACGCCCGCCACTTTCGCTAACTCGTCAATCACTTCTGCTTCAATTAGTGTTGAATCCATATCGAATACAACTAAGCGACGATTACGGCGGAACATATCATCTTCTTGATAAGCAATATCAATATTCAGCGTTGTAGCTAACTCTAATAATGATCGTCTCACTATTTGTGCATCGTCTAAGTCACCGCGTAATGAAAACTCAACACAGGCTTTTGATTGCTCGGTTTCTTTTTCTAACGGTACACGACCAGAAAGACGCGTAATTTTATCAATGTTCAAACCATACTGTGTAACCAATTCAGTTACCGCACTAATATGCTCAGCCTTCACTTTACGAACTAATAAGGTCACGATATGACGCGGCTTACCCTGCTCCTTTGTCCAAGCATCATAGGCATCAGCATCTACTGGGCTCAATTCAATCGACATGCCGAGTTTTTCTAACTGCTCACTGACACGATTAAATAAAAGATTTTGATCGACCTGCTGAGGTATCTCAACAAGTAAGCCAAGCGCAAGATTATTATGAATAACCGCCTGCCCAATATCTAGAACATGAATAGCATGCTCAGCCAATAAGGTGGTGACTGATAAGGTAATACCAGGCTGGTCCGGTCCAGCTATCTTTATTAGTGTTACATCACTCACATCATCAACCTATTGCTTCGCTTTTGGCAATATCATTTGCCGCATTTATTAACTTTTGAATGGCTTTTAATACGTATAACAAAAAAAGCTATTCTTTTACTTCGACAACAACCGCATCCACTTTTTGGAATCCACGCGGCAACTTGTTACCACGACGCGCACGCTCACCAAAGTAATGCTCTAAATCGGCTAGCTTCATTTTTAAATAACGTTTACCGGCATGAATAATTAATGCATCGGTTTTTTTCATTACTACAGCCGACATCATAAATTCTTCGCGAGAGGCTAATTTTGCGCTAGGAATATTCATAATCTTATTTCCCTTACCTCTTGCCATAACTGGCAAGTCACTAATAGGGAAAATCAACATGCGACCATCATTGCTAACCGATATTAGTAAGCCATCTTCAGCGTCATCCACTTTAGCAGGCGCCATTACTTGGCCACCTTTTGGAATGGTAATTAAATTCTTACCCGCCTTTTTATTGGCATGCATATCACTTAAACGCGCAACAAAACCATAACCGGCATCAGTGGTTAACAAGTAAAGATCATCGCCAGAGCCCATCATAAGACCTTCAAAGGTCGCACCTGATGGAGGGCTAATACTGCCTGTTAATGGTTCGCCCTGACCTCGCGCTGACGGCAACGTTCTTGCCGGCACGGAATAACTTCGACCCGTGGAATCTAACAATACAGCCGACTGATTGCTTTTTCCTTTTGCTGCCAGTTTATAATTATCACCCGATTTATAACTCAGGGATTCAGGATCAATATCATGTCCCTTAGCTGCACGAATCCAACCCTTAGCCGATAACACAACCGTAATAGGATCAACCGTTGTAATATCATCTTCTGTATATGCAAGCGACGCTTCGCGATTAACAATAGGCGATCGACGATCATCACCATATTCTTCAATAACCGCTAACAACTCTTTTTTCATTAACGTTTTCATGCGGGCATCCGAGCCCAAGGTTTTTTCAATATCATCTCGTTCGCGGGCGAGCTCTTCTTGCTCACCTTTAATTTTCATTTCTTCAAGGCGTGCTAACTGACGTAAACGTGTATCAAGAATATAGTCCGCTTGAGCTTCGCTCAATTCGTACTTTTTCATCAATACTTTTTTCGGATGCTCTTCAGTTCGAATAAGATGAATTACTTCATCTAAATTAAGAAAAGCAACTAGCAAGCCATCTAACAAATGCAAACGATTAAGAATTTTTTCTAAACGGTAATTCAAGCGCTTGCCAATAGTATCTCTTCGATACGACAACCACTCTTTTATAATGCCCACTAAATTCTTAACCTGTGGACGGCCATCGGTACCAATCATATTCATATTGACACGATAGTTGCGCTCAAGATCGGTAGAGGCAAACAAATGTGACATTAAGGTATCGACGTCAACACGATTCGATTTAGGAACAATAATAAGACGCGTAGGATTTTCATGATCGGATTCATCACGTAAATCAACAACCATCGGTAATTTTTTGGCCTGCATCTGCGCAGCTATTTGCTCTAACACTTTTGCGCCGGATACTTGATGCGGCAAAGCGGTAACAACAATATCACCCTGCTCAGTATCATAGACAGCTCGCATCTTCAAGCTGCCCTTACCAAGCTCATACATTTCACGAATGGCTTCAGGTGGCGTCACAATTTCAGCATCAGTAGGAAAGTCTGGACCTTTTACAAACTCAAACAGATCGCCAATAGTAGCCTTTGGCTTCTCTAACATATGAATACAGGCAGAAACGACTTCGGTGAGATTATGTGGCGGTATGTCCGTAGCCATACCCACCGCAATACCCGTGGTGCCATTAAGCAATATATTTGGCGCTCTCGCAGGCAACAATACCGGCTCAAACAAGGTGCCATCGAAATTTGCCTGCCAATCAACCGTACCCTGTGATGCCTCAGCCATAAGCACATCGGCATAAGGTGTTAGCTTCGACTCGGTATAACGCATGGCTGCGAAGGATTTAGGGTCATCTGCCGAACCCCAGTTACCCTGCCCATCAATTAACGGATAGCGATAACTAAACGGCTGGGCCATCAATACCATAGCTTCATATACAGAGCTATCACCATGGGGATGGAATTTACCGATAACGTCACCGACGGTTCGCGCCGACTTCTTGTACTTAGCCGATGCTTTAAGGCCTAGCTCTGACATAGCATAGACAATACGACGCTGAACCGGCTTCAATCCATCACCGATATGCGGCAAAGCACGATCCAAGATGACATACATGGAGTAATCAAGATAAGCCTTTTCGGCATACTCTTTTATTGATTGTTGCTCAACGCCGAAATCGTCGGCGGAATCTGGAAAATCTGTCGGTGTGTCGGTCATAGGCCGCGTAATCTCATTTCGCTTACTGGTTATTCACTATACACGAGGCGATTATTTATCATTTGCATTGTGCCCTCTACGCCGAATATTGAACGGCGTGTATTTCAGCCGCAAATTGTCGCAGATTAAGGCGACGTCCGCATCATTGATAACGCGTTTTATGCTGGTAATTTGTGACTTCGTTAAACCGATCTCTAAACAACCCTTTCACCGGCTAGCTAGCATCCTTAATCTCCTCTTAAAAACTCCTTTTCTAACTCGTCTTAAGTCGAATCAAAGGCGATGAACAAACAGTTGCCTTAATGGTCTTATAAACTCACTGAACTTCACTATTCTTTTAATTAATATAATCTTAATATAAAAAAATGGCTACGCTCGATTTTTATATTTAGGCGTTATTCCTCTTTAAAGAAACACCATAACGACTAGCTAATTAAAACAATATACTGGACATTTTCTTTTATTAAGATCAAACTCTTAGCTTAATAGCTAAAAAATAATCCTTAACTGATTCGGTTTTTTTGATTTGATAATCTAAACCATAAAAGGATTTAGATGTATTGCTATTTAGCTAACGCCAAAATAAAGTTGCGATATTTAACCGCAATTCTTGAATATAAAATTTAACCTCAGCTGTTTTAGCTTTTCAAAACCTATTTATAATTATTACTAAGCAACACCTTAATCTACCCAGAAAATATTTAGGCAAAAATCATGTTATCCAGAAAAAAAATAGTCCGGCATATACTGCTTATATCGATAGCCGCCCTACTCGCCGCATGTTCAGATAAATCACCAAATCCTTACTCCGCCGGTAGCTATGATCACGCTGATCAAAAACTGCAAATTTCACTGGCACAAAAAACCAATACTGAAACAGCGACAGGAGTTATTTTATTTATAGGTGATGGCATGAGTGTCGCTACCGTCACCGCCAGTAGAATTTATGCAGGACAAAAAGCGGGACAACTTGGCGAAGAACATCAACTTTCTTTCGAAAAATTTCCTTTTACTGGGCTATCAAAAACATACAACACCAACCAACAAACACCTGATTCTGCCGGCACTATGACCGCCATGATCACTGGCTCTAAAACTAAGTCGGGGGTTGTCAGCGTCAACACTTTAGCCACTCGTGCCGACCCTGAAAGCTGTAATGGTTACAACTTAAAAACCTTACTAGAAACAGCCGAAGATAAAGGCTGGGCAAGCGGCATCGTTACAACCACATCTATCACTCATGCCACACCCGCCGCTACTTACGCACATAGCCCTGAACGAAACTGGGAATCGGATAAAGACCTTTCTGCTCTAGCCAAGAAAAAAGGCTGTCGCGACATTGCTAGTCAGCTGATTGAATTTGATTATGGCAACGGCATAGAAGTGATATTAGGTGGCGGACGAAAACATTTTTTACTTGAAAGTGAAAATGGTGAGCGGCAAGACGACCGTCATTTAATTAAAGAGTGGCTAGCCAACAACAAGCAATCGTCTTATGTTGCATCTACCAATGACCTCCTTAATATAGATATAAAAAAGACTAAACATTTACTGGGCTTATTTTCAGAGTCACATTTAAATTATGAAGCTGATCGTGTGGCCAATAATATAGATGAACCTTCGTTAACGACGATGGTTGAGACCGCCCTTCAACTATTACAAAAACATAAACGCTTTTTGTTAATTGTTGAATCTGGCCGCATCGATCATGCTCATCATGCGGGTAATGCTTATCGTGCACTTGAAGAAACTATTGAATTTGATAAAGCGATTAAGCGTGCTAACGAATTGGTTGATACCAACAAAACATTAATGGTGGTAACGGCCGATCACTCTCACACCATGACACTTGCTGGCTACCCTACCCGCGGCAATCCTATCTTGGGTTTTGTTAAGGGCAACGATAAAGCAGGCAACCCTAACGACAATCTTAGCTTAGCCGCAGATAACCAACCTTATACCACTTTAAGCTATGCGAATGGCATGGGACACGATAACCCAGAAGATGACGACCAGCATACGCCGTTAAGCTACCGCACCTCACCCCCAAATACAGGCCGGCACAGCACCGCCAATGACAACCCCCAAGCACCTAACTATCATCAAGAAGCGAATGTCCCTTTTCAATCAGAAACTCATGCGGGTGATGATGTTGCCGTATATGCCCAAGGCCCATGGGCGCATTTGTTAACCGGTGTTATGGAGCAGAATTATATTTATCATGTAATGAAACACGCAGGCGAGCTTTAATCGCTTTATACTAGACATCTGTTAATTTAAATACGCTTTGCATCGCAACTGACAATAACGATAACGCTTACGCTAAATAGAAGTATTCATTCAATGATTTCAATAAAAGGAAAGTGGGCGCTAATTACTGGTGCCAGCCGTGGCATTGGTTATTTATCTGCTCTAGTTATGGCACAACAAGGCTGTAATCTTATACTGCACAGTAGAAATGTTACGCACTGCAATAAGATTAAGTCAGAAGCCGAAGCCTTAGGTGTTGAAGTTATATGTGTATCTGCAGAGCTAGCTAATCACAGCGAAGTGATAGCCATGTTAGATGCTATTGACGCGACAGAAAAGCCGATTGATATCGTTTTAAATAATGCAGGTATTCAAGTACCGTATCAAGATGACTGCTGGGCCAGCCCAGTTGAAGACTTTGGATTAAGTTATTCCGTTAATTTAATAGCGGTTACCACCATTTGCTATCGCTTAATTCCAAAAATGGTAGCGCGTGGTTTTGGCCGAGTAGTGAATACCACGAGTGGCATTCAAGATGATCCTCAGCAAGCCGCCTACTCTGCGAGTAAAGCAGCGCTAGATAAATTTACAGCCGATCTTGCAACGAAACTTGTGGGGACTAATGTTACCTTAAGCCTAACGGATCCTGGCTGGTGCAGAACAGATTTAGGTGGGCCTCACGCAGATAACTCAGCAGAGAGTGCATTGCCGGGAGTGGTTGTGGGTGTATTCATAGATTCAACCTTAAGCAGTGCTGACAGTGATAATCATTGTCAATATTTTAGCGCTCAAGAATTTTCTGATTTAACGCTTGATCAAGCGGTAGAGAAAACGTAGTTTATATTTCATTTCTTTAAATTATTTATTAAATAATGGTTTGTTATGATTTATAGAAAACTCTCTTTTCTTCTTATTCAGCTTTCCTCATATACCCTGAACGGTTAGCTGAAAACCTAAGGCCTTTGCAATTTTTGCAACCGTTGAAAATGTTGGATTACCTTCTGGCGATAACGCTTTATACAAACCTTCACGTGTTATGCCGGTATCCCTCGCAAGCTGACTCATATTTCTAGCCCGCGCAACAACACCTAATGCATGCACGATAAAAGCAGGGTCATCACCCGCTTCTTCTATGCATGCCTCTATATATAATTTAACATCCTCATCCGTTTTTAAATGTTCAGCGGAATCCCAACGCGTTGTTTTAATCAATCTAGCTTTCTTATTCGATTTTGTTTTAATAGTCATAGCTTATTCCTCCAACTGTTTTGCTATCTTTTTTGCTTTAGCAATATCCATTTGCTGTGTTTGCTTGTCGCCACCCGATAAAAGAATAACCAACACCGATTGGCGTCGAATAAAATAGACTCGATAACCTGGACCATAGAAAATACGTAACTCACTTACGCCTTCACCTACTGGACGCACATCGCCAAAGTAACCCATTTCAAGCCTGTCGATTCGCGCCAAAACACGCGCTTTTGCACGACGATCCTTAAGGCTACCTAGCCATTTTACGAAAATGTCCGTTTTTCGAATTTCTATCATATGTTAACTGTAGTTAACAACTATCAATATGTCAACCACAGTTAACAGCTGTCGATTTTTAAAATAAAAGGATAATGACGTTAAAAGGAGTACTGAAAGGGATTATGATATGAATAACAAAGTAGTTAAGTAGCTAAGTAGTTAAGTCATTAAGTAGTTATCTAATTTACGTCTCAAGCATAAAAGTCACAGGCCCATCATTGACTAACGACACTTGCATATCGGCAGCAAACTGTCCTGTTTCAACTTTCAGTGATGATTTTTTTAATTGCTCGACACAACGCTCATAGTAATCGTTAGCAATGGCAGGATCGGCCGCACGAGAAAAGCTAGGCCTTAAGCCTTTGCCTGTGTCTGCCGCTAAGGTGAATTGTGAAACAACTAAGAGTTCGCCCTGAATATCTTGGACGCTTAAATTCATTTTATTATTGTCGTCACTAAACAGACGGTAGTTTAATAACTTATGCGCCATCTTCTCAATGGCCTCAGGTTTGTCGTGGCCCTCTACTGCAAGCAATACCAACAAACCTTGTTCAATGCTGCCAATCAATTGCTGATTAACGACAACATTGGCGGAGCGCACCCGCTGTATAAGCGCTTTCACGACTAAGCCTTTGCAGGGCGCGCTGCGCGCTTGCGTTCGTGCTCAAGTAAAAATTTCTTTCTTACTCGAATACTTTCAGGCGTTACTTCTACTAATTCATCATCTTCAATGAACTCTAACGCTTGCTCCAAGGTATAAC
>Ga0209302_10000954_pt1 | contig 16569 bp, 11 predicted proteins | sample ArcOceMetagenome_2_FD_187445 | JGI IMG/M metagenome (GOLD analysis project Ga0209302, IMG submission 187445) | Marine eukaryotic phytoplankton communities from Arctic Ocean - Arctic Ocean ARC135M Metagenome (SPAdes) (version 2) | ecosystem: Environmental > Aquatic > Marine > Oceanic | place... | reverse complement strand
GAGCTGGTTAAAACTCACCACCAACTTTGAAGGTATGTTCACTGGCGCGGTAGGTACTGCAGAGCATTTGTGTGAATTTACAGAGCAGGTTGGTTTAAAGCGAGCTCATGGTATCGCCAACGCTCAGGCTTGTTTGAATAGCGCTTAGCCAACTAACTCAGTTCAATAACAAAAAATATGGTTTTCTGAGGATGACATTAAAAGCTTGCCTGAAATTCAGCAAATGCTCAGAAAACTCTGCAAATAGGCAACATATCCCTCAGTTACATACTGAATAGTCCTACTAAAGAAAAAGTAATCTTCCCTTTCTTTGTTTGGTTTTTCTACAAAGATATTATGGGTGGCTTGATAAATAGCTGCAAAGATATTATGGGTGGCTTGATAAATAGCTGCCTCAGTTACATACTGAATAGTCCTATTAAAGCAAAAGTAATCTTCCCTTTCTCTGTTTGGTTTTTCTACAAAGATATTATGGGTGGCTTGATAAATAGCTTGATAAATAGTTTAGGCAACTGATCGCAACCCCTTCAGAAAATCAATCGCTATTGACTATATAAAGCAGACTCCGGGCTTGTCCAACACCCGAATAAGGTGTCGGCTGCGCGACACCTATTCTTATTTGTTAACTAGCACTTTGCTCTTTCTTAGAATTCTGTTTTTCCATTCTAGAATATGCTTCAAATAAGCTGTCATAAAGTTCAGCTAAACTAGCAACTTTTAGTCCTACACCAAGTTCTTTTCGTAAATCATCAACCACTGTTGATAGGGACTTTAAAGCTTCTAATTCTGGTTCAAAGAAATCTCCGATATTACTAAATTTATACCTCTGCTTAATAAACCTAACAAACTGAAACACATCTTCATTAGACCAATTTCGTAAAGCCACTTCTATAACATCTACGCTTATGTTTTGAAAAATCGGAGTGTGCATTTTATTTTGATAAACATCATCTTGAACATTAGCCCATGACACTTTAAAGTCTTGAGAGAATTGCGAATTTTTATTATCTTTTTTTAGAATATCCAGTTCTTCTTTCTTCAAGTAGAATTTTTTACTTACCTCATTGTCATAAAAGTTAATTCGATACCTATATTCAAATTCATCCTCTTCTGCTGGCGCTTGAAACCTATCGACATCAACACTATCACATAAATCTAACAAGCTAGGTTTTGTATGTTTTTTAGGAGCAATAACTTTTTTATCCAGCATATAAATATATGTATCACAAATACTGAACCATTCGTAAACCTCTACATCCGTCTCTTGAGCTATAAACGCTTCTAGTAATAACACACCATCTTGGAATTCTTCTTCGGATAATTGATTTTGAACCCAAGGTGATTTCATGGCATCAAGAAGAGTCTGTTTTATTGGTAAATTTAATTCCGATTTTAGATTAGTGAACTCGTAAAGCCCATCACAGCAGTAGCAAATTAACTTTTCATTCGCACCATAGAAACTTCCATCGAATATTGCATCCAATTTTTCATAGTCACTATTGTTTTCTTTTTCATTGTCTTTATCCATTCGACGGAAAACTCTTGAACCAATAGCATCAATGATTTTTTCTTTAGAAAAAGCATGCTCGAACTTTGCACAGCATATTCTTATTATATCTCCTAAGATTCTTGATAGTGCTAGATCAAGGACGACATTTTCTATTTGAGATATTTCTTTTTTAATACGAGTAAACTTTGACAAGGCTCTTTTTAAAACTCTAATGTTTTTCGAGTTTATAGCCGTAATATTTAGAAGAAGTTCGTTAGCTAACTTATCATCAATAGTTTCGTATTCTTCTTTAAGGATTGAAGTAACTTCTTCATGCGTAAAGCTAAATTTATATTTATCGGCAAATACTTTCTCAATATCATTTTTACAATTAAGCTTGTCTTCGTTTGCCACTACAATAACTTTTATATTTTTCGACTCAGCTAAACTTAAGCACTCACCTAAAATTTTTTGAATTAGTTTTTCTTCAACAACACGTTCTAAATCATCTAAGATCAATACACAATCATCAAGCTCGCCATAGAGTTTATATTTGTAGGCTCCAGCAGCTCCGCTTAGCACAGCACCGACACCTCTTTCTCCTAAATTATTTGCAGCACCATCAATGGCTTTAGAGAAGTATTTGGCTAGTACGGACGCTTCTTCTTTGTCAGTTAGTGACAAAGAGATAATCTTATCTCTAAAATCATCAATGCTAGAAATTCCATAAAGGGAAAAAAAGTAAACCTTTTGACTGAATTTTTCTTCAACCTTTTCTCTCAAGTTATTATTTATAAAATGTGTTTTGCCACTTCCCCATGCTCCATCGAGCAAAACAATCTGCGGAAATGAAGGGTCTTCTAATAGCTCTATTATTTGATCGACTTGCTTCACAATGACCTCGAAATTTCCCGTGCTAGTTAACAATTTAATAGGAGGCAACTTGCCTCTTTTACAGCAAAAAAGTTTCCACCTTATTTATTTTATATATTAATAACAAATCTTTGCAGCCAACACCACTTATTACCTACAGATAAAAACAAAACTTTCGCTTATAGTCGAAATGAGGCAAGTTGCCTCATTTCCTGACTTGGGTGGAAACAAGTTACAACTGCATTTAAATACTCAGTTATTAAACTAAATTAAGAACAAGAAGATGCTGCATCAATGTCCACTTCAGGCTCACAATTGCCATAAAATAAATGAATGATGACATCTTTTTTCTAAATGCTTAAATACTTTAGGGTGGCATACTTAAATGTAATTGGCTGGCAAGGCTAGATGGAATTGAGCGGCAATGATGGTCGATATTTTCCATAGTAGATTCGAAGGTCGATTTTAGGTACTCATTTACGAACTGCCCTTTGCAGAAAAAGCATATACAAGTATTCGTAAAAGATAATTAACCTATCTCTTTTTATACTATAGATTGGTCTTTAACTGGGTTCTATTCGTACTGCTAACAATATGCATTTTATCTACAATTAAGACTAGAATTTTTATGACATTATTTATCAGCGAAGAATCAAGAATTATAGAAATGGCCTGGGAAGATCGCACGCCATTTGAAGCAATAGAACTTGAGTTTAGTTTAAGTGAGCCTGAAGTTATAAAGTTTATGCGTAGCCGATTAAAACCTAATAGTTTTAAGCTTTGGAGAAAAAGGGTTACAGGTAGAGCAACTAAACATGCCAGTCTTCGCAGTAAAAACGTAACCCGGGGTTATTGCCCAACGCAATACAAGCAACGCTAAAAAGTACTCAATACTTGAGTACTTAATTTTCGTTGAACGCTAGAGGCTGTTTTATCTAGTTTACTGTTGTTGGGTATAAAGAGCCGTACTAATTTGATTATTGAAAGGTCTTTAAATAATACTGACTTCTACCGCTCTCTTTTGCTTCATACAAATATTCATCGGCTATTTTAACTAAGTTATTACAAGTGCTTTTAGCGGTACTAGCCTTTAAAACAGCGCCAACCGATACTGAAGTTTTCAGCCTCTTTCCGCGATGATTAATGTTAAAGTTTGCAACAGATAACACTATATCAAAACAAGTTTGTTCAAGGCTTTCGCTAGTAATGCCATATAAAATAATGGCAAATTCATCTCCGCCTATACGAAAACCTATGTCTTCTGAACGGCGACATTTAGCATCAATAACTTCTGCTATTTTAATTAACACATCGTCACCAACGCTGTGACCAAATGAGTCATTTACCGCTTTAAAATTATCAGCATCAATTAAAATTAAACCCAATGTTGCATTATCCCTAGTCGCAATGGCATTTAATCGATCTATTTCTTCTTGAAAAGACCGTTTATTATGGAGTTTAGTTAAGCCATCTGTAATAGATTCGTTGTATAGCCTATTGATAAGTTGATAATTTTGATAAAGGGTTTTTTGACCTGCAAGATTGATAGTAAGACAAATACCAGTAACAAAAACGAGGATTATCAGCACAAATATTAAGTCAGGTAATGCTTGGTTTAGATGCAACTTAACAGCCGCAAACGACGATAGAATAATAAATGTAGCTGTCATTGCTGGCTTTATTGGGATCACTATTAACAAACAACCAAACATTAATATAAGCACTAACCCTAGCTCTGAAAATGGAAAGTCATAAATACTAGAAAGGTAAAAAATTAAGGTATGATTTAATCCACTTGCTATATAAACCGTGATTAATATGAGTAAATTTGCACGAATTGAACTTGGAGGATAAAACCAATATACAATATTTAAATATATTAATGGTAATATGACTAAGAATAGTCGTGTTGTTAAGGTTAGTGAGTAAACTTCGCTAGGAAATTTTAATACGTCCATTACCGCAAAAGCTAGGTATAAAAGTAGGGATACCAGTAGCGCCCATCGCCTAATACTTAAGCACTGATCCATTAAAAAATGTAAAAAGTTATCTGAAGATTTTACATTGTCACTCTCATGTTTTATTTCTGTGTTCATATAAATACTTTTTAATACTTATGAAAACCGGTGGTTTAATTATTTTTTTTATTGAAAATTAGCAAAGCTAAAGTAAACCACACGAATGATTACCTGTTCTAGTATAACTGTTTTCACCAGCTTTATTGTATACCTGGGCTTATAGGCTGATTAATCGTTATTAGCCTATGTTTAAAAGTGGTGACTGGTTAACAAAGATAATACTCACGGTACTTGAATTTAAACAAGAATACTAATTTACCGCTCATTTTATAATTTGTTATCGCTATATATTGGCAGCGCTTATTAAACAATATTGGTTAGTGTTGGGTAAAATACGAAATTTCATTGTATGTTTTTATAAACATTATTAGTCAACCGCTAAAAAGTGATGCAAACTAGCATGCGACGGTTATTAACTTATTGGATCGATATTATGAATTTAGACAAATCAACAAAACGCATTGCCAAAAAAGTTAAAAATGGCTTTCAGGGCTATCCGCAAATAACACTGGCTTATTTTGGTGTATCAACAGATTTAGCAACAAAAGTGGTGGTTAGTTTTCTTTTAGAAGAAGGTGCTGATGCTCAAGAAGAGAGCTTTTCTAGTAAAAGTGACGTTCGTAAAGATGAAACCATTCAAACGACTATCGTAAAAATAATTGAACGTGCAGAAGCAAAAACAGTCATTGAAGTCACTGGCGTTGCGAAAATTAATTAATCATAGGTTATGAGAAAAGCCAAGAAAACTCGCCTATAGTAAGTACTCGAATGCGGTTAAGGTTTTAATTTTTAATGAAAAGTAATTTTATTCTCACATTAGATTGATTCTGGTTGATTTTAGCTCTATATTCGCCGCACTTTTACTCTACAGCATCCTTACATGAATGTATTTAAACAACCATTAGCCATTAGTGCTTTTATGGTTATAGTTATGGCTATTTCTAATAACAGCTTTTCGAATGATATTTCTGTTGTAGATAATACGGAAGCCCAGCCTGAAATTATTGCGTGGCAAGAGCCAAATACAGGGTTTTCTGGTCGTATTCGAGTAGGGTATATCTCTATTGAAAATGAAGTGGATTATGAAAGTTCAGCTGTTGGTGCTGAGCTTCATTATGCTAGTGAACGTTGGCAAGGTATAAGTGCTAATGGAAGCTTATATGCAACAAACAAAATATTTCAAGATCAAGAAGCTAGCTTTTTTGGCTCTGACGGCAACGGGTATGTAGTTTTAGGTCAAGCCTATTTAAAAACAAGTTTTGAAAAAACCGAGGCTAAGCTAGGACGTTTTAGTTTTGACTCTCCTCATGCTGATATGAATGATGTACGCATAATTCCCAATACGTTTTCTGGTATTTTAATTGATAATACCGATATTGAAGACACCACACTTTATGTCGCTCATTTAACCAAGTGGATTAGTGTCGATAGTACTAAACCAGAAAACTTTACTGACATACTCGGTAGTGACAATGTCAATGTTTTAGGGGTTGTATATCAAGGTATAGATAATATTGACTTACAAACTTGGTTTTACAACGCCAAAAACTTAGCTGACTTTTTTTATATCGATGCTACCTTCGATTTTGATAATTTAACTTTAGGCACCCAGTTAGGTAAACAATCAGACAGTAGCGATGATAATAGCGGCCCTAATGGCAATGTATATGGCATTATGGCAAGTTACACGTTAAAATAACTTTACCTTTAAATCTTCTTATAATCATGTGTCAGGTACTGTTATTAATGGTTTTGGCGGCTGCCCTTTTTATACCAGTGCGGCAGATCACACAATATCAGATGTGCTCAACCAAAGTGCTTTTGCAATAGGTATAGACTATGCTGGGTTTAACAACCTGATTTTAGGGGCTCTTAATGTTGACTTTGATAAAGGTGCTGACGAATTAGACTTTTTTGTAAGTTATGATTTTGGTAACAAGGTTATATTTGACTTTATTTATCATCACATGCATGAAGATGGAAAAATGATTTTAGCCATGTTTAATATTGGCTTTTAACTGTTTTATTTTTACATTTTCGTATAGTTATATAGCTATGCAGTTACTTTGTGATTAAATCTAACGCTTATTGAGTAGCTGTTAATAATAGCGCTACTCAATAAATGATAACTATTATGTTATGATCTCGATTACTTGCCTTACACTTTATTTCATCATTTATTGCCATGACAACCTTTGCCTCTTGCTTTACACCATTTTCTCAGTTTATTGACAATATAGCGCTGCCAGAAAAATTTACTTTTCCATTTTACTATCAACCTCATGCTATTGCTGTTGCTGCTGTTCAGCAGTTACAACAACAGCTTGAGCAATTACCACTTAGCTTGATGGTAACTGACACTCTAACGAAAAGAAAAACTATTGAAACAACCGGTGATGAAACCAATACCGGCAAAATGTTTGGTGTTTTAGTGGTTAAAAATAACGCAGGTGAAATGGGTTTTATCAGTGCCTATTCAGGGCAACTTAATGTTGAGAGCAGTAATGCTATGTTTGTACCTGCGGTGTCAGATATGCAACTACAAAGCACAGTGTTTTTAACCGAAAACCGCATTATCAATAATATTAATGCGGAAATAGCGACTTTAGAGCAAAGCGAAAAGTTATGTCAAATTAATAATGAGCTAAAAAAAGCGGCTGAAAATTATCAACAAGCATTAACCTCGCAACAAGGTTTAATTGTAGCGAATCGCTTGCATAGAAAACAACAAAGAGACGATGCAGTTACAAAGCTAAGTAATGACGATTTTGAGCAGTTAAAAACGGTTTTAGCAGGGCAAAGTATACAAGAGAAGAAAAAGCTACAAGCGTTAAAGAAGAATGGTCAGCAACAACTCAGCACTTTGCAGCAAGCTTTATCACAAATTACCACTGAAATTGACAACTTAAAAAAACTACGTAAAACACGATCTAAAAATTTACAAAAAAAGCTCTTCGCACAATATAACTTCTTAAATGCCAACGGCGAAAAAAAGGATTTAAATGCTATTTTTGCTGAGTTGCCAGAGCACACACCACCGGCCGGTGCAGGTGATTGCGCAGCGCCAAAATTATTACAATACGCTTATCAACACGGCTTAGAACCTATTGCTATGGCTGAGTTTTGGTGGGGCGCTGCACCTAAATCAGCGATTAGGCAACACAAAAATTACTATCCTTCTTGCTATAGTAAATGCCAACCCATTTTGAATCATATGCTTCAAGGTTTGAAAGTAGAAGATAACCCATTATTAATAAATCCTGCGCAAGGGAAAGACTTATCTATAGTTTACCAAGATAGCGATATGTTGGTGGTTAACAAACCTGCAGAGTTTTTATCGGTACCAGGTAAAAATATTGAAGACTCGGTATATTTGCGCATTAAAACCCAGTTTCCACAAGCTTCGGGTCCTCTTATTGTTCATCGTTTAGATATGTCGACGTCAGGGTTGTTAATTATAGCGCTAAACAAAAGAGCGCATAAGGCGCTGCAAAAACAGTTTATTGAGCGTAGTATCAAGAAACGTTATGTGGCCTTAGTTACCGGAAATGTTGTTGAGGATAGCGGCACGATAGAGCTACCATTAATTCTTGATTTTGATGATAAACCCCGACAAATGGTGTGCTATAAGCATGGTAAACATGCACTAACGACTTGGCAGGTGATAGAGCGAAAAAATAACATTACGCGATTACATTTGTTTCCTAAAACGGGGCGAACTCATCAATTAAGAGTGCATTGCGCGCATAAATTGGGCTTGAATATGCCAATTGTAGGTGACGATCATTACGGTACAAAGGCTCAGCGTTTACATTTGCACGCAGAGTATTTGTCGTTGTCGCACCCTATTAATCAGCGTAAATTAGAATTTGAAGTCACAGCCGACTTTTAGTTTATGCAGGGGAGGAAAAACATATACGCTCAGCATACGAGACGTTACTGACTTTACGTTACTGACTTTACGTTTCAGAAAAACCTTGTATGCTGAGTAATATCATCAAGAATTAAATCATATTGCTAAGTTATAAATTCTATAATTTTTCGAATACTACCCAATACTCTCGGATATACTGGAATAACTAGGTGAACGATATGGATAAAGCACTAGATACAATGATAAATAACATGCCGGAAAAAACCGGTAAAAGTCTTGAGCAATGGCAGCAAATATTAACGCAAGAGCGCATTGAAAAACATGGCGCCGCGGTAAAGTTTTTAAAAGAGCAACATGGTGTAACTCATGGTTTTGCAAATACAATAGTGACTTTAGTTAAAGAACATAACAAGCCTTCAGAAGATTTAGTCGCTAATCAATATCTGACCAAAGCAGCACTTAAACCTATTTATGATAAGTTAATTGCGATTGTTGAATCCTTTGGTGCCGATATTATTATTATGCCGAAAAAAGCCAGCGTCAGTATTATTAGAAAACGTCAATTCGCTTTAATTAAACCGGCAACTAAGTCGAGAATTGATTTAGGTTTAAAATTAAAAGATACAGAAGTGCAAGGTCGGCTAGAAGGTTCTGGCCCCTTTGGTGCTATGTGTACACATAGAGTGCAGCTGGAAAATGTTGCTGACATTGATGATGATGTTATTGGCTGGCTAGAAAAAGCGTATGAAAAGTCAGTGTGAAAGACAAAAGCTTAACTAATTAACAAACGTAAGGCACAAGCTTGAGTGTAGGTTATTTAGCTTAGTATTAAATGCTTTATTTAAAAATAACGGGCATGTTAATACGCTTGTTAAGAAATGATGCTTTAATAAATTTTTAAAGCATCATTTATCGCGTTAAATATAATACAGCTTGTAAAGCGCTAAAGCTTTTTACCTAACCTTTTTTCGATTTGTTTTTTTTCCCAATCTGCGCCAAAAAAACTATATACCTCAAAAACACTCATGCCATGAGACACAACGCCTATACCCCAGCCAAAAGCTGCCCACCAAGCCCAATAATAATCAGGGCTGGTAATAAAGTTAACAATGAATAAACCTATTATGACAACAACATAATTTATAAGATGACTGTAAAAGTCTTTGATCTCTTTTACATGTTCAATAACACGGTTTTCTTCTTCACTATATTTTTCTGAGTTCAGCATGTTTTTTTCCTCTTGCAAATCTTCAAGTTCAATTTCGAAAACAGCAGCAAGAGACTTAAGTGATTCTAAGCCAGCTTTTTGGCCTCGTTCAATACGCTGAATGGTTCTAATATTTAAACCACTAAACTGGGCTAACTGCTCCTGAGACCATGCTCTTTTAAGCCTTAATTTTCGAACGATCATATACTTCTCCTTGTTGCTTTTCGTTTTGAATTATTAATTAGTAGCATGCTTTTTTCTACGACTTTTACCTGACTTTATCCTGACAGTTGTTATAAATCAATTGCTTATGATTGTCGCTCTTAAGTGATTGAAATACTTGTTAGTAGTCTAGCGGCGTCATCAAACTCATAAACTTCAACTTTTGACATTATATTTTTTAATTGCTGATGATAACGTTGCTGTTGCGTCATCGCTAATAAAGACTGAAGGGTTTCAATAGCAGCAACATCATAATTATCGACGTCAATTTTTAGTTGCTCGATAAGTGCTTTGCATTCTGAAACATTAAAACTAACATCATTTTGCATCGGCTGATTAAGTACAGATAAAGCCGTTTGTATTCGGTTTAATTCATTCTGACACTGGCTTAAAATGAACGGTTTTATATTCTGCTGCGATGCATTACTTTCTAACTCTTGGCAAAGCGTATATAAACTCGTTGCGCCAATGTTGCCAGCTACGCCTTTAAGCGTATGAGCCAACTGTTCGACTTCAGCAAAATTTTTCTGAGCAACTGCGCTTTCAATTGGCGCTAATGCATTGCTATAGTTATTTTTAAATTTCAGTAGTAAGCGCAAATAAAGGCTTCTATTATTTTGCGCTATTGCTAAGCCAGACTTAACATCTATGCCTTCGAGTGCAGGGAATGTTATTTGCTCATCTTCAATAGCCGAGAGTCTTACTGTATCGTCGATTAGCTGATGATCTTTTTTGTGTTGTTTAGGGGTTACCCACTGAGATAATTTTATAAATAGTTCATTGGTATTAATGGGTTTACCAATATGTTCGTTCATACCCGATGCGAGCGCCTTTTCACGATCACCCGCCATAACATTAGCGGTCATTGCGATGATCGGTAAATCAATAAATCGAGCGTCTTGGCGAAGTTCGCGTGTGGTTTCATAGCCATCTTTTATCGGCATTTGGCAATCCATGAGTACGCCATCAAAATGCTCTGTGTTTAACTGCGCTATTGCTTGCTGACCATTATTGCTTATTACCACTTCAATACCATTACTGGTAAGCAGCTCTGTCGCTAATTCTTGATTTATTTCGTTGTCTTCTACAACTAATAACTTGATGCCTTGCAAAGCATTAATTGCTGAAAATGACTCACGCTCAAAAAGGTCATTCTTTTTCTTTCTTAGGTTTTCTTTTCCAAGCGTTACTAGAAGACTATCAAGTAAGTTAGAGGAGGTTATTGGCTTACAAATTATTGAGTAATTTATATCGTTAGCCAAAGCAGGGAGCAACACTTTTTGTTTATTTGGGAGAATATGTAAAATGGGTGGTGCAGCTTGATTTTCTCTAATCAAGTTTAAATCATTACAGTTAAGGTTGTCGCTACAGTTAACTAGATCGACGAGTAAGGCGTCAAAACTTTCATGCGGCTTTGCTAAGTAAGATAAAAACTCATCAGTCGAGTTAAAGTTTTCAACTGCAAAGCCTAAAGAGGTTAATATTCTCAGTATTATAGGTTGATAAATGATGTTGTCGGAAACTAAAGCAATTTTAAATTCTTTAAGAATCGTCAAGTTAGGCTTATTAGTGTTAAGTTCACTAGGCGACTGGCTTTGGTAACTCAGTGTGAAATGGAATGTACTACCTACATGTTCTTCGCTTTCTAACCATATTTCTCCCCCGAGCAGCTCAACAAGTTGTTTACAAATAGCTAAGCCTAATCCTGTGCCGCCATATTTTCGGGTTGTTGAAGCATCGGCTTGGCTGAATGATTGAAACAGTTTCCCCTGTTGCGCAGGGCTCATGCCGATACCCGTATCTGACACTGAAAACTTTAATCTTACGTTATTGTTATGCTTATTGATGCACGAAACATGAACTTTTATCTCTCCTTGATCGGTAAACTTAGCCGCATTACTACCAAGGTTAGTTAATATTTGTCCAAGGCGTAATGGGTCACCAATAAGGTTAAGTGGCACGTTTTCTTCTACGTCAAATATGAGCTCAGTTTGTGTTTCATTGAGTTTATCAACGAGTAAGTTACTAAGGTTCTCAAGAGCATCATCTAAACTAAATGGGATTGACTCAATTTCAATCTTGTTTGCTTCAATTTTTGAAAAGTCTAAAATATCATTAACAATACCTAAGAGTGATTCGGCCGCTACGTTCACTTTTACGATGTAATTTTGTTGTTCTGGGCTTAAGTCGGTTTTTAGTGCAAGGGCCGACATACCAATTATGGCGTTCATAGGGGTGCGAATTTCATGCGACATATTTGCTAAAAAGTTAGACTTAGCTTTTACTGCATCTTCGGCTAAAGATTTAGCGTCTGCTAGGGTTTCTTCGGCCATTTTTTGTTCGCTTATATCAACAAACGTGCCTAATAAGCCTGCTGAAGAACCATCGGCTTTTACAAAACTTTTTACCCAATACATAGTGGTATGTTCTAACCCGTCACCATAAACCAATGATATTTCTTTTCGTATCATTCCCATTGAAGCGATAACGCCAGTGTCTTCAGCTTGGTAAGCTATACGGTCAGCCATAGGGAGAAATTCAAGATCGAGAACTGTTTTGCCAATAATATCTTCTCTTTTTACGTTAAACGTTTGTTCATAGGCTTTGTTTACGTTGGTAAATGTTAAATCGGGCGCTTTAACAAATATTGGATAAGGAATGGTATCAGCCAACGCTTGTTGAAAAAGTATATGTTCGGCTAACTCGGCATCATGGCGTTTACGTTCGGTAATATCGCGAATAATCGCCACAATAAAACGTTCATTATGAATGTCGAGTGCGCTTACGGTAACCTCTGCGGCAAATTCATTGCCGTTTTTGTGTTTACCGGTCAATTCAAGTAATTGTTTTTCTGGAGTAGGCTCATTTAATATTTTATCAAAAACATGCAGGCTTGCTTCGTCGGGTAGTAAGCACTCTATTTTTTTACCAATAAGCTCAGATTTATCATAACCAAACATGGTTAACACTTGAGAGTTAACCAGATTGTGTTCACGATGTTTATCTAGCATTAAAATGGCGTCAGGCGCTGACTCCATCAGTGCAGCGAATTGAGCTTGCGCTGCGTTTCTTTGGGTAATATCGATTAACGTTAAGCGAATCTCGCTTAATTGTTCGTTTTCATCGTATACCGGTAAGGCTGACATCATAGTATCAATAGTCTTACTGTCATTAATGTTTACCGGTATTTCGCAGGATAAGGGATGAGATTTAGTTTTGAATATTTGGTGAACATAATGCTCTGGCGTTACAAAGTTTTGCCAGTTTAATGTTGTGAATAACTCGCGAGGGCGATCAAACATTTGGGCAAAAGCAAAGTTATGTTTAATAAAAACGCCATCAGCATTTAATGTTGCATAAGCGACTGGAGCATGTTCATATAATTCCCAAAGGGCGCGCTCTCGCTGATGTAATTCAGCGGTACGTTTTACCACTAATTGCTCAAGCTCTACTTTAGAGCGGCGCATATATTTTGTAGAGCGTTGTCCAACTGAAAGCGTAAATATGTTTGACGTTAAAGTTAATAACAATGTGATAAAAGCCATAAGCATTAACTTGTTGCGCAGTATATTTACGCCGATTAACGCCTCATCGGTATCTATTTCGGTTGCGATACCAAAGCCATACTGATTATCCCACAGCCATGCGCCAAATACGCTTACTCCTCGGTAATCGTTATAACCATGCACATTACTCGTTATTTTATTGTTGGTAATTAAGCTGATATTGTCTGAACGTGCGCTATTCATTATGTGATTTGCCATGAATGTAAAGGGCAGTTGCTGCATATCAAAATCAACGTTAGGGTTTTCCATTACATTAATTTGTGGAACTTTAAGTGTGATCAGCTGTTTGTTTTTATAAAATGTTTGTAAGTAATTAATGCTTGAAAACTCTGCTTCAAACCGACTTCTTGATAGCATTTTTCCTTGTTTAGTCACTAAGTAACTTTCGCCTGAATTACCAATACGTCCTTGCTGCATAATATTCGATATTTGCCCACTAGGCTGAATTCGCATCGATAAAGCCGCTATTACTTGGTTATTCTCATTCTTTATTGGCGTAACCATATACATATTATATAAGTCTATTGGTTTGCTCGTATTTTTGATTACCTCGGCATCATTTGACTTAGATGGCGGTACAAAGTGGCTTTCTCCGTTAAAAACAGCTGCGATTATTTCTGGATTTCTTTGAGCAATTAAGCTGATTTTATCTAAATTTTCGTTGCGGTTCGAACCAATATTGATGTGCTCTGAACTAATAATGGAGAAATCTTTTCCCTCAATACTACTTTGACTTATGTATTGTCGTATTTTTTGTGTTGATTCAGACGTTTTTAATGGCTCGTTTAATGCCGAGCGCAGATGTAGTTCTTTGGTAAGTTGAATTATAGTGTTACTTTTAGCGATTTTTTTTAATTGTCTTTCTTGCTCGCTTATCCAATCGTTTAAGCGAGTTTTTGTCGCTTCAACTACAAACTCTAGATTTTTTTGCACGTTTGAACGGGTAATTTTTTCATTATCTTGCAGTGTTAGGTATATCACACTAAAAATAATGGCAATATTTAAGGCCGATATAGAATGCACTATAAAAGGAAATTTCCTCGATGCCATAAATGCCGCGATACGCTGTTGGCTGATCAGTTTTGGCAAAAGTAAGGTCGAAAAAATCAACATCAAAGATATTAAAATCATCATAACAATTAATGTTGTGCTGTCATCTAGGCTATTTTTTTCTGATGAAAAGTTAATAAGTGCATCTTCAAGCAATAAGTTTTCGGGAATAAAAGGCGAATCGGTCATCCCTAATTGGTGATAAATTTCACTAATTTTTTCCATGCGCGTGCGCGCTATTGAGCCTAGTGGAATAAATTTAGCTAAAATAATTTTATTAATTTCATTGGCTTCAAATGTTAAGTGTCGATGAGACTTATTTTGGCTATTGTACTTATCTTCAATGAGCTTAATTATTTCAGCTTGATGGTTAATGGCATATTGCCAGCCTTTAATTGTTGCTTGGCGAATCGCTTGAACTCGCTGGGGATTGTTTTTTACTTCTAACTCACTGGTGAAAAGATTGTCACCATAAAAATCAATCCCGTAATCTCTGGGGCTTATGGTGAAAATATCGATATTGTCTTGTTTGAAATAAAAGGGTTCATTGGTGTTATAAATTAAAATTGCATCGGTTTCGCCGCGCGTTAATGCGTCCAAATGGTCACTTTTTTCCTGCCAATTAAACGCAGACATATCCTGTTCTGCTTGCATTAGCATGGCTGTTATTGGGGCAAAGTTTTTCCATTCTTTACCCACCATAATACGTTTACCAATGAGATCAAACGGGCTCGCAATGCCTGAAGATCTTAATGTTGCAATAGTGGTAGGAGAGTGCTGAAAAATTTGCGCTACAATAACGACTGGTTTGCCTTTATTTTTTGCCACAATTAAGCTGGAGTCATTAATACCGTAATCTGCTTCGCCTGCAATAATATGATCTTCAATTGAACCTACTTCATTGCGCTCTCTTAACTCAACATCTAACCCTAACTCGCGATAAAAGCCTTTTTCTTTTGCCGCGTAGTAACCAGCAAATTGATATTGATGAAACCAATTAAGCTGAATAGAAACTTTTTCTAACTCTTGCCCTAAGCTTTGGCGAGAAGTGAATAAAGTAATGATGCAACTTAATAATATTAAAACACTTTTATTGCTTAGATAATTCAACATATTATGTACGTTCAGCCCATTGTTTTATAATATTTGCCAACTGTGCAACACCATCGGTAAGTGCCGCGGGGCCAGGTTGTAAAATATCTGTTGAGTTTATTTCAAATATATCACCATTTTGTATTGCTGGAATGGCTTGCCAACCAACTCGTGAAGTAACTTTTTCTTCATCGAACTTACGACCACACCATGAAGCAATGTAAATATCAGGCTGCTTAGCTATTACCTCGCTGGCATCGGCCACAATACGGTTTTTTGCTAAAGATTGCGTCGAAAACTCTTGATAACAATCTATACCACCGGCAATTTCTATTAATTCGCTCACCCAGCCAATGCCGGTAATAATTGGGTCAAACCATTCTTCAAAGTAAACTTTTGGGCGTTTAGGCAGTTGTTCGGCTTGTTGTTTAACTTTTCGTAAGTTGTTTTGCATGTCTGCGACGAGTTTTTCACCTTTAGCTGGTTGGCCAATTAATGCTGAAACGGTGCGGATCATTTGTAAAATTTCACTGATACTACGATGGTTAAAACAGTGGACTTGAATACCTTCTTTGATTAAGTCGGCAACAATATCAGCCTGCATATCTGAAAATGCCAAGACTAAATCTGGCTTAAGCGATAATATTTTTTCAGTTCTAGCGGTAATGTAAGCACTTACTTTGGTTTTTTCTTTTCGCGCGCGTTCAGGGCGCATGGTGTAAGCTGAAATGCCGACAATACGATGATCTTCTTCCATAAGATATAGTGCTTCGGTGGTTTCTTCGGTTAAGCAAATAATGCGTTCTGGCCATTTAGGTTCAGGAACTAAAGTCATGCATTTTCCTTGTTACTTACGGTAGTGTTTTGTTTTATTAGTATTATATTTACATGCAATCGTCGCCATTGCATTTGATGAGTTTTACTTTATCAAAAACTACGCAGTAATGATTGGTTTTTTAGTGCTTGTAACACCGAGTGTTTAAGTAACCTGAACTCTGGATAAGCAGCACTTGCTCAATGCTCCCTTTTAAGCCATTTTCTGCGTTAAAACGTCGATAAATAGCGCGCTATTCATAAACGTTTTGCCTTAAAAATGGCATAAAATGAAGCATTGATGA
>Ga0209302_10000953_pt1 | contig 16583 bp, 14 predicted proteins | sample ArcOceMetagenome_2_FD_187445 | JGI IMG/M metagenome (GOLD analysis project Ga0209302, IMG submission 187445) | Marine eukaryotic phytoplankton communities from Arctic Ocean - Arctic Ocean ARC135M Metagenome (SPAdes) (version 2) | ecosystem: Environmental > Aquatic > Marine > Oceanic | place... | reverse complement strand
ACGCACGTGCGCGCACGACGCCGGGGTGCACCTGCGGCAACGCCTGGCCCCGCCAAAAGCCGCGCAGCGAGGTGAGGCGCGGCTTCCGCGTAAAACAAGATAAGAACAAGGAGGTCCTTCATCGCGACCTAACACTACCTGCCTACCCTCGCACCTGGTACTCGAAGGAGTAGAGGGGCAGGCCGCTGCCTGCTGAGCGTCGCTCTGATGCCTGCAGCAGCGTCACCTGTAGTAGGTAGCCTAGGTAGTAGGGGCTGGGGCTGGGGCTGGAGAGCAGCCGCCAACCCACCCCCAGCCAGCCCTGACGAGCCACCCCTAACCAGCGCCGGGGTGGCGTGAGTGACCTCACGCTCGCCCTGCTTGGCGATGCGCTCACGCAGCAGCTTGTCCGCAGCCTGCTCGGGCGGGCCGAGCGTGCCGAGCAGCGAGGAGCCCGGCCGCAGCGGGCCCGAGACGACGCTGAGGTTCTCCTCTGCCGAGGTGCCGGGAGGGCCGAATGCCACATCGGGCCCGCTCGACTTGGGCGCCGGAGTGGGCCTGCGCGCACGGCGCTCGACGCGGGGGGCTCTCAGATTGGCGGCGGTGGCTGCCTACGCGGCTACTGGTTCAAGGGGTTGGGCGGTGGGCTGCGACGGACCGCAGGCCCGACGCGGCCAGCAGTGGGTCTTGCGTTCGGCGAGTGTAGGCGGCGTCGGCGTTCCGCATGTAGACGGTCTGGTCGGCAACGTAGCGCACGGGGAAGATGAAGGTGTAGCGGCCCTGCGGATCGAGGTGTCGCTTGAAGCCGTCCACGGGGTAGGCAACGTCCAAGCGCTGCTCACGAGCCACCTCCGGGAACAGCGACAGTAGGCCGGAGGTGACGCCGAGAAAGTTGGCGGCGAGAGCAATCGCGGTCGAGCTGAGCGTTGCGGTGGCGATTCGACGTGGCGAAGTATTCATGCCGACCATCCACTGCGCCAGAGATATAGTGGCCTCCGGCTTCTGCGCCTCCGTCTTCCGGGTCTCCGTCTGCCCGGTCTCCTCTGGGGACGACCCGGTCGCCTCCGATGGCAGCTCACAGCAGCGCAAACATCGAGTCCGCCTGGCCGATGGAAGGCAGCGCGTAGGGGCCAGGGCTGCGGCCAAGGGAGCCAGCGCGAAGAGAAGCGGCAGTCGGAGCATCGGTTGCGTCCAACCCAACACAAGAACGTCGCGCGCCGAGTTGGCTTCATGGTTCCCGCGAAAAGCAGGAGGTGGCCTGCATTTGCGGTACCGTTTAGCGAGGTGCTGCATGAGACTATGTCGGGGCTCCCCTCACCGCGCGCCAAGTCTCTAGAAAGAAACTACATTCGAATGTAAACTACATTGCAAAAAAAATGATTACGAGTTAAAGCGGCGCGCTCCGGACTACTCCGACCAACAGCGGACCAAGTCGGCCTAGGAGGCTTCGAAGTCGAATCTCCATCCATCGCGAATCAGACTCGGGCACAGGCCCAGCGCTGCGCGCGGCCCAGTAGCGCACGCCATCTGCGCGCGCTCAACCAGCACCTCAGTGCGTGGGTCGCGCTGTGCTTGACGTGCGCATCTGGGGCGAGAGAGGATCGGTTGGAGTGCAGGCTGCGCGCACAGTCGAAGCAGAGCTCCTCTCCAGGCTGTATCGGGCGGGCCGCGTAGAAGTCGATGCGCTCGTGCGGTCGGCCCACAGGCGACGGAACGAGGTTGCCATCCTCGGCGTGATTGATGAAGCGAGAGGGGTGCTGGCTCTGCGCTGCGTCAACGTACAGCCCCTCTGCCTCTGCGGAAGGACGCCGAAGCTCGAAGAGGTAGTCCGCCTGCGAGGCGGCCCCAGCTCCGTACCGCTGCGCGACTCGCTGCTGGGTGAGCGCCTCGCCGTGGTACGAGCACACCCGCGCGCCGGCAGGTACAGCCGCCACGGCGAAGGCGCCAAATCCCTTCCCACGCACTGCACACACCGCGATAGGGCACTCCAGCGCTGCCGCTTTGTCCGAGGCCTCCGTCTGCAGGGTCGCCGTCTGCCCGGCCTCCTCCAGGGACGACGCCTCCGATGGCACCTCACAGCAGCGCAAACATCGAGTCCGCGGAAGGCAGCACGTAGGGGCGAGGGCAGAGGCCAAGGTAGCCAGCGCGAAGAGAAGTGGCAGTCGGAGCATCGGTCGCTGCAGGGTGGCGCCTTGGAACTTGATGAACTTGCCTTGTCGTTGTAAATTTCCAGGCAGGCCTCTCCGCAGCGGCGCGGCTGCCGCGTTGGTTCATTCGCACGGGGTGTGGGAAACAAAGCCCTCCTACCCCTACCCCTCCTACCCCTACCCCTACCCATGGTCCGACACCAGCCCCACCCCTCAACATTAACCACCCTGACCCAAACGCCAACCTAAACCACCCAGACCCTAACCCCAAACAGGCGCGGTATATTCCATGGGGGGTACCGCACCACCGGCTCTGGTCGCGTAACGGTGAGCTACTGCGGCATCCTCCACCCGCTCATCTTCTTTGTGCCGGGGAGCCTCTCTCTCCCCCCCCCCCTGGATCTACAACAAATTTGGCCGACCGCCGCCCTACGCTACCGAGACACACGTGGCGCTCCTGACATGCGAGGCCTCACACGACTAGGTCGGGCCAGGCTGACAAGCCCCTGCGGAGATGGCAGCGGAGCAAGTGCCTAGGCTACCCTCTCAGAGAGCTGCTTCCCACTCTCCTCTTTGAGAGCACCCGCCTAGGCGTATGAGATACTTTTGTCTGCAAGGTAGGTAAGGATGTCCCGTAGTCTGGTTTTGTAACCACGTTCTCGACGGACCTCGCTCGCGTGGTCGAAGACACAAGACCTCGACCAGGTTCTCAACGGCTCTAGCCGGCGGGAACCGCGCCTCGGCCGTGGGATCCGGCCAAAACACCTTTCGCCTTCCGAGCGCGCATGGCCATCCCCGGAGCCGCCAAATGGTTAGGCCCAGAATGCCGGGTCGATACACGACTGGCCGGCTCGCCGTGTGGAGACGGCCCGTATTAGCCTACTCTAGAATGCCGCCGGATCCCGCCTAACACTCCGGTGAGGCCGAGAACGGTGCACCCGGCGTGTCCGCGTTTTTAACGCCCCCCTTGGCACAGGGCTCAGGGTTGGTCCTTGGATTTCTCCCCCCCCCTAACCCAGGCTGGGAACAGGGGGGAGCAAAGCGTGTGTCAGGAAGGAAGGGCCAAGGGTCATTGCGCGGGGACCGTGGCGGCGGCTGACGAGGCGGGCGCGGAAGCGGCGGCAGAGGTGGCGGCAGCAGAATCGGCGGCGGCGGCGGGGGCGGTAGCTGAGCTGCCGCGCACGCCAAGACAGCGCCATGTGTACGCGCACTCGAGGCGGAGAATGCTACTCCGAATTCTGCGTCGGCATGGACACACGGTGCCAGCCCGCCAATGTCGACCAGTGCAACGTGCTGATCCGCGACGGCGGGAAGTGCCGCTGGTCAAAGACGGGTCAGCTGGACGAGAAACGTCCCACGGACGTGTGCAGCCCTCTGTGCAAAATGGTGCTCTTGATCGGCGTCCACTGGGAGTGCGCCAACCCGTCGTGCGTGGTATGCCCGGCTTGCGTCTCACCGCCGCCCACATCGCCCTCACCACCGCCTGAGCCACCGCCACCGCCTCCACCTCCGAGCCCTCCGCCGCCGACCCCACCATATCCTCCAGGTCCAAGCCCTCCCCCTCGGCACCCTCTGCCGCCGGGGCCGCCACCCTCGCCGCACTATCCCAACTTTGGCGCGATGCTTGAGCAGTACGCCCAAGCGCATCAGGACAATGCCCCACCAGACGGCTACTCTTGGCCGCGGGCCCCACATCGGCCGCCTCCGCCTTCGCCGCTGCCGCCGCCGCCACCTTTACCTCCGCGCACCGTGTCCGTGTTCAGCAAAATGACGCACAGTCGCCCGGCGCTCGCCGCCCTCTGCCTGCTCACGGTGGCGCTCGCTTTGTGGCTGCGGCGCACCTACGAGCGCACACGCCTTGAGGACGACGCGCACGCCAGCGGCAACTGCCTCGTTGACGATGAGGAGGACGGAGGCGCCTTAACAAGCAGAGCTGCTCGAAAGGCCGGGCGAGCGTCCAGGAAGGTCAAGGCGAAGGCATCTGACGGCCGTCACAAACGGTACGCGTCAGTCCAGACTGCAGAGGAGTCGTCATCGTCGTCGTCGTCTGCAGAAGAGCCTGTTCAGCATGTACGCAGGACGCCGAAGGCACGTGGGGTTAGCGCGAAGCCAAGCAACGATGTGCCTCCTGAGCCGCTGGGGCGAGAGCATGGGCGAGAGCGACGCGCGAAGGCCACGACCGGCCGACCGAGAGGGGGGTCGAGGTCCCAGGGCCGGGGTTGCTGGCAAGACTCAGCGGAAGCTCGGCTGACAGGAGAAGCTCGGCAAGTCGGCCGGGCGCTCGACTGACGGTGGAGTTGCGCGTGGTCTCTCTCTCTTTGCGTTAGGTTAGCTCTGCTAGCTCTGCTAGCTCTGTCGCTGTTGCGCTGCGCGTTGAGGATTTTGGTGGTCTCTCACGCGACGCTCTCTGCTCGACCCTGTGGAACATCTCCTGTAACGTAAGCTGGGGGACCTATAACTAATTTTTAATCTGTCTCGAAATTTTCAATTCGAGACACGTCTTAGCACTTAGGGCCTGCTAAAGCTTTACAGTATAAGCGTACTTTCTGTGTCTTTCATCTTTAAAGTACCGGTACGCTTTAGCACACGGCACACTTCACTCTTCAGAGATGCGCGCTAGTGCCGTCGTGCGGGGCGGCCGGCACAGCCATCCCGGGATCGCCTTCGATGACCTGTATGGCGAGCACGATCACCGCCGCCACGGTGAGCACCGACATGGCGTACTGCGGTAGGTAGATCCTCGAGACACGCGCGGCGAGCGCCGACTCGCCGCGCTCGTGCAGCATCGCGACGAGGGTCTGCGAGGAGGGCACGGCGCTCTGGATGTGGCTCACGATGAGCAGCATCGGCCGCGGCGGCAGCAGGCCGGCAGAGGCGGCGGCGGTTGTGAGTGGGATGGCGATCGCGGGCAGCAGCACGAGGCGCACCACGCATGCCGCGCCGACGAGCGACGCGAGGCTGGGCGCGCGCCGCGCACGCGCCTCGGGCAGGCTTTCCGGCAGGCTAGCCGCCTCGGGCGCGAGCCGCTCGGCGCCGCGCCTATCGCCGCCACGCGCGGAGGTGCAGACCTGCTCCACCTCGATCGCCTCTGCCTCCATCGCCACCTCCTCCACCGCCACTGCCTCACGCTGCACCTTCCATGCCGCCGCGCCGCCGCGCGCTGGCCACGCCGAGTGCCACAGGCCGCCGCCCAGCACGATCGTGCTGACGATGACGCCAGCCATGCCGAGCGAGGACCAGCTCTGCTGCAGCCAAGCCAGCGCGCCACGCTGCGATAGCGCATCCTGCAGAGGCGGCACGCATCCGAGGCAAACGCTGAGGACGATCCATCCTAGCATCGGGTCGAGTGCCAGCATGCACCGCCACGTGCCCGCTAGCCGGCCGCACGGCGCGGCGCGCGGCTTCGCCATGCGGTGCGCTGGCTCAACCGGGATCACCGCGTCCTCCATCTCCTCGGAGGCGGCCGCCGGCTGGCTCGATTGCCGCATCGCGATGACGGGCGGCGCCCCCGCACGCGCGAAGGCGCGGTCGAGGTAGGGTACGCCCAGCGCGAACATCAGACCGAACCACGCCACGAGGTCTGCGGCGCGGCACTGCACTCAAAATGGAGCCGCCACGGAGGGTGGGGCGCCTACCTACAGGTCTGCAGAGCGTGTACGGGCGTGGGATCCGGCGCACAGAGCCCGATGATAGCCATGCCCTCGCTCAGGGCGTCCGGGTGGTCTTGCATCGCCTTCCAGTTGGTCGCCACGGGTAGCACCAGCACAAACGGCAGCGAGCCGCAGTTTCCGAAGGCGGTGGTAAGCACAAGCAGCTCGGTGTGCGGCGACTGAAGCCGCATGGCGAGCGCCGTGAGCCGGCCCAGGCCGAAGCCGACAGCTGTGTGGCAGCATGCGACCACCAGTATCGGAGACCACTCCTGCAGACGCTCCGCAGAGAACGAAGTGCTCAGTCCGAGCATGAGGCACGGGAGCAGAAGCCGAAGGTATACCCTGGACAGGAGGCTCAGAGCGCGTCCGTCCAGGATCTTGCGGGCCGCACCTATCGCGCCCACGCCAGTTATGCACACAAACTGCGCTTGGCACTGTGCTGCGACGATGAGCGACTCGGCGAGGAGCGTCATCCAACGTGTTAGGTTGGCGGCGGCAAAGGAGGGCGGCGACGAGCCGACGGCTGCGGCAGTCTCGGCAGGCAGCGCGGCGAAAGCGGGCGCGCGTTGGAAACTTCCACCGGAGTACCTCTTTCTCGGGCGCTGCGTATCACGCCCACGCGCGTAGCGCCCTCTCGTGGGCGCGAGCTGAGCAGGCTGGAGGAGGAGCAGCGGAGGCTGCGCGCAGACCTCGAGCATCAGCGGGATCGTTTCATGTTTGCTGAAGCATGTTTTGCCTGAAGTAGAGAATTGCAAGGAGAACCCCCCCCCCCTCCCGGCGGCGCGCTATGCGCGCAGTTCGTCAGAGGCGGCATGCTACGCGCGCTTCTATTCTGCAGTTCACTCGCGCGCAGATTCCTTGGTATTACCCCCGCCGTGCGGTGATGAGGCCACAAAGTAGTTTGCGATTCACCGCTGAACGGGATGCTGTGGTCGTTCATCGTGTCGACCACGATCGTGCAGGGCCGCACTGGGCAGCATGGCCTATTACGTGTGTCGACACCACGCGCGGCGGTATGTCCCCAGCTTTCAGACTTGAGAAAGCCAGCGACGCTTGAGGACATCAGAGCAAGCGAGCCATTCTCCGCCTTCAGCGACGCAAGGGACACCAGAGCAGGCGAGCCATTCTCCGCCTTCAGCGACGCAAGGGACACCAGAGCAGGCGAGCCATTCTCCGCCTCCAGCGACGCAAGCGACACTAGAGTAGGCGAACCATTCTCCGCCTCGAGGTGGCACCGCGAGAGGCGACGACAGATACTCGCCGCCCACCCGGAGGTGCGGGACTTAATTGGGGACGACAGCTGGGTGTTCACGTTGGGCCTAGTCATCCTCCCGCTCTACGCGTGGGTGCTGTGGCACTCGCCTGAAATGTCGTGGGAAGAGCTCGCCTTCCACGTGTGGACGACATGCAGCCTGCGCGCCTCATGGGCCGTGTACTGCAGCCATGCCATCTCGCACGGTCGGTGGCGCGGTGTCGGTCCTCTGGGTAGCGCGCGCTTCAACCTGGCGCTGGCCACGTGTAACATCGGCACGGTCATGGGAATCCTCCCGAGCTACTGGCTGACCCACCACGGCCACCACACCAACCTTGGCAAGTTCTCCGTCGCCGAGGCGCGCCAGCGGGCCAAGGAGGGGCGGCAGACGGACGGCGACATCGGGATCGCGTCCCGCGCCTTCTCGCCACCTTCGCGCAAGTACCGAGTGGCCACAGGACACGGTGGCGGTGGCGGCGACGACAGCGCGTTCGAGCCACGCGTGAGCGAGGGCGCGTTCCAGGCGACGGCTGTGGCGGTGCATGCCCTCGCCCCGGCCGTCTTCGCGGGCTACCTCACGAGTGCGCTGTGCAGCCCCATCTCCAACTCGGCCATGAGCCGCTCTCTCGCCGTGCAGGCCGCCGCCTCGCTGGCTGGCTGGCTGCTCGTGGCGGCCCTCTCGGTGGAGGCTGGCTCCGCAGCCCCCTTGGGCATGTACCTGCTGTCGCAACTCGTGTGGCTGAGCCCGCTCAACCTCAACTTCATCTGGACGTGCCCGCACCTGTGCGAGGCGGGCAGCGGCCAGCCAACCGTCTCCTTCTACACGCCGGCCAACTACCTTGGCGCCGCGCTCGACGCTTACATGGGCTTCGAGAACTACCACGTCGAGCACCACGACTTCCCCGACGTGCCGATGTATCACCTGCCCCGGCTGCGAGCGATCGCGCCGGAGCATTACGAGGGGTTGCGGTCGGCGCCGTTGCTGCGCCTGTCGACCTGGCGAGACTCGTTGGGAGGCACATTCTACTATGCGTGTCAGGACTTCACGTTCTGAGAGCGTCTATAGCGCACAAAAAGAGGCGTCAATCCTTACGTCAATATAACTTTTACCGGCAGGCGGCAAGCTACGAACACACATTTAAACACTCACTCAAGTCTCAAAAGTGCACGAAGCCACCTTCCTTCGTCTTGAACTTGTGCCGAGAGGGGTACCGCAGCTTGCTCGGGTCGATCCGCACGCCGCCCGAGGCGTTACGGCGCTCCCCGATCTGGGGCGGCTGCAGTGCGCCGTCCGCGGCGGGCGTCCCGGTCGCAACCATCTCCTCGCCGGAGCCGGAGCACGAGGCACACGTGTGTGTCCCGTCGACGTTCGCGAAGGAGATTGCGTGCGGTGAGGACGCACGGTCGAAGGTGACGGCGAACTGGCGGAACATCGGCATGCCCAGAATATACATCAGGCCGTTGCCCGACGTGATCAGCCGCGCGCCCATGGGGGAGAAGACATCGACGCACCGGTCTGCATACGGCCAGGGCACTTCCGAGTGCTCGGGCTTGACCGCCACCTTGGTGAGGTTGGCCGCATTCTTTTTGCTGCGCCACTCCTTGAGGCCAGTGCCGACGCCGATGGGCATCACCACCATGTACACGGAGGGCGAGATCGCGAGCGTCTTCTTCTCTTCGCCCAGCGTAAGGATGACGTCAGGCAGAGTGTGGGCATTGTCGCAGTTGCTCTCCTCAAAGAGTGCGTCCATCTTGCCCGGCGCAGTGTCTTCGATCAGCGCGAGCAGCGAGTAGTAGTTTTCGTCGGCGAGCAGCATCAGCGAGGTGCCTGTGTCGATCACCGCTGCGCAGTTAACGCCGCTGTCGCACCCGTCGCTATCCTTGCACGCACCCGTCATTTGCTCCGCCTTGGTGCAGCCGTACCCCTCAGCACCCTTGAGAAAAGTATCCCCCTTGCTGTTGCGCACGCCCATGCCGGAGAGGCGCATTCCCCAATGGTAGTCCCCAATCGAGGTGAGCTTCGCGCTGTTGTCGCCTTTCACCTCGTAGATGCTCGGCAGGTCAGTCTTGTGGTTCGCCAGGTCGAGCCGGCCGCCGTCGCCGTCGCCCTGGCCCAGGCACACGCCAAAGGCCCCCTGCCCCATTGTGCTGAGCAGTGCCTCGTCGCCGCTGCCCGAGTCCGAGCCTTGCGAGTCGGAGTTCTTGCCCAGGCCCATGATGCCATCGAATGCTGAGCCCTCGAAGCCGCTGATGTCCTCGTCGTACATGAGGTTGAGTCCCTGTCCTACTGCTGTCATGCCTCCAACCTTCACGTCGTCATAGCCAATGACCGCCTCCACAGTGCCCTGTCCGTACGCAAGGGGCACCGTTTTGGTCATGTCGATCGGATTGGGATTGAAACTGTCCGAGTCCTGGTAGTCGAATCTTGTGTGCGAATGGCATGCGGAGGTTTCGCAGAGCGTGGACGGAATGACCAGCGCAAAGCTGCCGCTGTCGGGAATCACTTGCAACGTCTGGCTCTGGGAGCCGATCTGGATCCCCGAGTTGTACTGCGCGTTATACGAGTTCGTCATGGGTGTGCATGACGTGTCGGAGGCCAACGAGGCCAAGGCTGCCAGCGCTGCCATTGCTGCCGCCACCCGCACAAAACCCCCTTTAGGCAGGAGGTTTCTGCATGCTCTCTGCAGCGGGTGAAAAAAAACGGGCAGGCTGAACACGAAGCAATCGTCAGGAGCCCAGGCGTCACAGCCATCGGGCTGTTCGTACTTGGCCGATAGGCCGGTGATATTCGATGCTGCACCCAACAACACCGCGCCGCGGCTCCGTCCGCGGTGTTGTGTGCGGCCACGAATTTTGTATGAGTCGCATCTGGGGTCAGTCGTCATCCAGGACAGAATCCTCCCGGACACTTCCTTCTCTCGTGCAAAACTTGGCGCGCAATGTCCGAGTCGCCTGCAGATGCACACCCGAGGCTATCGCAGCGGCAAGCGCGCGAGCTCCAGAAGCTCCACAGCGACGGTGCGGCGGGGCTTCAGCGCCGCAGAACGGCGCCGCTGAGCGAGCGGCTGCGGCGCCTGTTCCACTCGGGTCCAGCCCAGGCGCAGAGCGCCGGCGGTGGGCGCCACCTGGAGCCTGTGTGCTCCGACCCCAACGTCTACCTCGTGCACCACTTCCTCAGCGCGAGCGAACTCGAGCACCTGGACGGGCTGATCACCGACCGGCGCGGCGCGTTCAAGCAGTCAGTGACCGACGACGCCGCGGGTGGCACGAGCTCGCACGTGGTGGAGAGCCAAGAGCGCACGAGCGCGAGCCTGCACCTGCCCAAGGGTGGCGACACGAGCCTGCGCGCGATCGAGGCGCGGGCGGCCGAGCTGGTAGGGCTGCCTTCGGACTACGTGGAGCCGCTGCAGGTGGTCACGTATACCAACGGCCAGCGCTTCGACCTGCACCACGACTCCGGCTCGCTGCATTACGAGGAGGGCGGCGAGGAGGTCATCACGGTGTCGGCGCCGCAGGGGCCGAAGCGGCTGGTGACGACCCTCGCCTGCCTCGCCTGCACCTACACTGCGTCTGCACTGCATCTCCACTGCACCTACACTGCCCCCGCCCTGCCTGCAGGTGACGCTCTCGTCTACCTCAACACACTAACCCTAACCCCAACCTCAACCCCGACCCTGACCACTAACCCTAACCAGGTGACGCTCTTCGTCTATCTGAACACCCTGCCCGAGGGGGTAGGGCACACCGACTTCCCGCAGATCGGTCTGTCGGTGCGGCCTCGCAGCGGGACGGCGCTACTCTTTTGCAACGTGGCGGCGGACGGCGAGCCCGACCCGCGCGTGTGCCACCGCGCGTGCCCCGTGCCGCCGGGACACCATAAGTTCGGCTGCAACGTGTGGATCGCAGACTGCACCATGGGCCTCGCATGCGGGTCATCAGCCCCACGGCGGCATGGCCTACCCTACCTATACCCTACCCGCCCCTGCCACGCCCTACCCTACCCGCCCTGATCCGCCGGGGATCCACGCCTGACACGGGGCACCGCCTGACACGGGGCACCGCCATCTCGGCCCAAGGATGGTGCCCCAGGCACGTCGGGGCAGGCACCGGGCTGGCCCTCCTCCTAACGGTGCCTCCTAACGGTGGCGTGTGCCACGTGCAGGTGCGCACATGGTCTCAGACCTCGCAATCAGCAAGCCGCGCCCGGCCAAGGGCGGCAAGGGCGGCAAGCGGCAGGGCGGCGGGCTGCTGGCGGCGCTGCTGCAGGACGAGCCTGCAGTGGGCAAGCCGCCACCCGCAGCGGCGCTGCAGGGGCTCGAGTTTTGCAAGCGCTTCGAGCCTATAGGCGACTTCACCGGGGGCACCTTCACGGGCCATGTGGTGGCCATGCATGCCGATGGCAGGGTGAGGAGATGGCCCCTCTGCCCGCGCTCACCCCTGCACCACACTCCAGACTCCACGCTCCACACTCCCCCACACTCCACACTCCCCCACACTCTACCCACCCGCCACCCGCCCACCCGCCACCCCGCCACCCAGCCTCGCCTCACCTCCCTCACCTCCCTCACCTCCAGGGGTATCTCGTGCGGTACGAGGACGAGGACGAGGAGCACCTCGCCTTCGAGACGCTTGCCCAGGCACCGCAACCCGCCACCCCTTGACCACCCCTTGACCACCCCTTGACCACCCCTTGACGCCCCTCGCCACCCCTTGACGCCCCTCGCCACCACCAACCACCCCTTGCCACGCACCCCAACCCTCACCTGCACGCACTCCGCTTGCCCCCGTCGTGCTTCCCTTCAGAGAGAACTCCCCCCCTCAGCACACACGGCCTCCCTCCCTCCCGCTCGCCGCCGCAGCTGCCGCTGCTACGTCCCGAGGCTCTGGTGGGGCGGCGCGTCTCCAAGCACTTCCCCGGCTTCGGCCGCTTCGCGGGCAAGGTCGTCCAGCAGGGCGGCGAGCTCGGCTACTCAGTCGAGTACCAGGACGGCGACACCGAGGACCTCTCGCAGGAGGATGTGCTGCGGCTGCTGCACGCGCCTGCCAAGCCGCCCGTCAAGCAACCCTCCAAGCACAAGCGCGCGCGCGGCACGGGCGCCACAGGCCCGACACCTCGAAGTTAACCAAGCTTTTTTGTGCACAAGCACAGGATTTATTCATCGCATATAATTACATAACCTGGACAACTAAACCAACACAGCACCCACCAGACCCTGCCCCGGTGCCTACACCGACGGTACACGCACGCTACAGCCGTACGGACCTACGGACTGCGAGCGAGGCAAGGTACGCACACTGACAGCACAAATCTGATCCCACGCTGCCACTAGCGGTCGTGTACAGGATCAGGAGGAGCTGAGGAGGAGTGGGAAAGGTGATTTTGCGGACACGACCGCGCGTCTGCCCCCCCCCCCCCCCCCCCCCCCCCCCCCCCCCCCCCGCCCCGCCCACCCCCGTGTGCTGGTTGGGTTTTGTTGAATAAAGAAAAACGTGCTCGGCTGGTTGGGTTTTGTTGAATGAAGACAAGAATTCCTCTCAGATGCTTCTTTATCTTTTCGATTTCCAGAACCTTCACAGTTACACACACAGAAACGCACCTCAGTTATAAACTTCCCCCCCCCCCCCCCCCCTCACTCAGCCTCACGCGCCCCTCTCGGCGTCCACACAATCACGAGGGGTGCTAACCGCGGATGTGTGGGCGGAGCTTGCGCGGTAGCGTAGCGCTAGGGGGAGGGCGGGAGGCACCGTGGCACGCGAACTGCAACTGGCCACCCTGGGAGCAGGAGCTACACCGCAATGCCGCACACGGAGCTCAAGAGACGGGACACACGCGACCCACCGGAGCTCGGAGCGGATTTATAATTTTCCGGGGGGGGGAAATCGAGATATGCGCGGAGAAAAGTTATCGCAGTTGGCGGAGAGATGTGTATATGTATAAACACAGCGTAAGAAAGTACGTTTCCGCTTGAACTATCTAATCAGAGATATTTACACCACACCCGTGCGTACTAAGACGAGAGGCGATCCCGCGCTCACCGGCTCAGTGCGAGCCGGGCGGCGACAAGGAGGCGGGGCACTCGATGCCGAAGAGCTCGCTGAGCTTCTTGAGGGTGGTGAGGGGGTCGGCGTCTGCGATGGCGTGGCCGACCGTGCGCGGGTGCTCGAAGATCTCGTAGTCGTTGCCGCCCACGAAGGTCTTGTCGCCAAAGAAGTGGATCTCTGCGCGTGGGTTGGCGGCGGGTGCTTGGGTGAGAGGTGGGCACGGCGGGCGGCGGGCGGCAGCGGTGGCGGCGGTGTGGCGTGGCGGCGGTGTGGCGTGGCGGCGGTGTGGCGTGGCGACGGCGTGGGCGTGGCGGCGGTGTGGCGGCGGCGTGGCGGCGGCGGCACCGTCAAAATCCGCCTCGGGCAGGTACTTGAGGCAGAAGGTCTTGTCCCAGCCTTGCGGGAAGACGTCGAAGGAGATCTGCCCGCCGATCGAGTACGTGAGCTCATAGTCGGCGAACTCCTCCCTTAGCTTGGCGACCATCGTCTCGCGCACCTAGCGAGGTGTGGCGTGGTGGCACGTGCACGGAGGGCAGCGGGCTCGGAGTGCAGGCGGGACCGCGCGGCGTAGGCTGAGGTACCTTGTGCTCGAGGTCGAACTTCTCAAACTCGTTACGCTCCTCGCGGCTGCAGTTGCGCCCGATGGGCGACACGTTGAGCATGCCCTGCCGGAATTCGACGAAGGTGCCGCGCTTCACCGGGATGTCCAGGTCGGAAAAGTACCGTAGGATCCAGTTGATGAGCTTCTTGAGCTTGTCCTCACCCAGGTGGTCCTTGAACGATGTCTGGCCGATGATCGCGCCATCCTTGGCGGCCCACAGCCCGTTCTCGGCGAAGCACCAGTCGAACATCGCCGGAGAGTCACCCAGCTGCTCCTTCTGCTTGACGAGGTCTGAGCCGCCCACCACACCGATCGCAATCTTCTCGCGCAGAGCCGCGATAAAGGCGACGGTCTCGGGCGAGACGACCTTCCGCGGCTCAGTGAGCGTGCCGTCGACGTCGAAGAGTGCAAGCACGCGCGCGTTCTTTGGCATCTTCGAAACGGTGCGAGCCAACCTGGGTACCGTCGCCGCGTGGGCCACAAACAAGCGTCGAGCTGGCGCGGGCGAGGCGGTAGGATAAGATAAGATAATAGCGAACAGGGCACTGTGGATAAGATAATCTTATCTTGGCTGTGGTAAATGGCATGAACATGGCAAACATGCACATGCACATGTGCATGTTCAACAGGGCACACGACAGGGAAGACGCGAAGGTACTAGCTACTAGGGCCGAGGCGACGCGTGGCGACCTAATAGTAATACCAGATTTCACCAACCTCAACGCTCCGTGGGTTGGGGTTGCGGGCTTGCGGCGGGTTGGGTGAGACGCCGTTGACGCGCGTTGGGAGGCGGTTACCGTGGGTGTCCAAAATCGTGTAGAGAGACGGCGTTCGGGGTCTCTCTCACATCGCGACGCCAAAAACTTTTCGATCGCCGGTATACCGACGCCTCGTCTTACATCGGTCGGCTACACCGACCGGTGTCGCGAAGTTGTCTGATCAAAACCGGAAAGCTCACTGTCGACTGTGTACAGTCGCGTACCTGTCTAGCTCACGCGGCCTCGCCGGGCCTCCCGTCAGCTCGCGGCCTTTGGCTGCCGCTGGTTCTGCGCCGCCACGTCGAGCAGCTTGCGCAGCGCGCCCTGCATCTGCTTGGGCGCCTGCTCAACCTCGCCCGCGCTCGGCGCGTCCTGCGCGGCGTCCCACTCGGCGGCAGGCTGGCCGAGCTGCGTCATCATCGAGGCCACCGTGTACTGCATCCGGCGCAGCGTCTCCTGCTTCTCCGCGAGCGCTGCGTGCGCCGCCGCGGCACTCTTATGGTACTCGGCGGCACTGCGCGCCATTGCCGGCGAGAGCACTGCCAGCGCATCCAGGTCCGCCAGCGCGCCCGGTGCGAGCGGCGCCGCGCTGATGGCGGCATGCGCCGGCACGGTCGCGGCGGCAGGCGGCGCGGCTTCCGCCTCGGCGCGGAGGGCCGCGGCGCGCTGCTCATACATGCGCTCCATGGCCCTGGCGGGAGGGACGGGGCGCGGCGCAAAGTTCGCGACCGGCGGCTCGGCGGCCGCCGCGGGACGGCTGAGGCTGCGACGCGACGCGGCGGGCTGTGGCGCGGCGAGCGTAGCGGCGCGCGCGGCGGGCGCGGCGGGCGCGGCGAGGGGCGCGGGGGGTAAGGAGGCGGCGGGTAGGGTCGCAGCGGGCACAGGGCCGGCGCCGAGCGAGGCCGCAGCTCCTCCGGGCAAGGCCGAGGCGACGCGCAACGGCGCAGCGCCAGCAGCGGCGGGTGTGGCGGCTGCGAGCCGGTGGTTCACGCTGGCCCCTCCTCCGAGGGAAGAGGGGCCGAACGAGGAGGCACCGATGGAGGAGGGACCGAACGAGGAGGCGTCGATGGAGGAGGCATCGAGGTAGGACTCTGCGCTCCTCGCCGAGCTGAGCGGCGTGTTGGGATCCAGGGTGGCCGCCGCCACTAACCCCCCAGCCCCAGCCACCGCCGCCGTCGCCCCCCCCGTCGCTGCCGCCGCCGCCGCCCCAATGCCAGCCCCGGCCGCCGCCGCCGCCGCTGCCGCCAACGCCCCAATGCCGACGCCGATGCCGGCGCCCAGGGCCGGCGCGGCGCCTCGACCCGTCGCGGGTTGGGAGGGAGTTGGCGTGTACGTCTCGTACGAGTACTGCGAGTTGCTCGGTGCGTCGCTGCGCGCGGTCGCGCCGTTAGCAGCAGCGGGGGCGCCTCCAGCTGGTGGCGCGGGCACAGGTGGTGCATCGGCATTTGTGTTTTCGTATGGTTCATCGTAGTACTCGTACTCGAGATCGCCCTCCTCGCCGTCAACGGGACGGGGCGCAGCGGCTGAGGAGGCGGGTGCAGACGGACCGTCTTCGTAGTAGTACTCGTTGGAGCCGTAATACTCACTCCCATCCTCGGCAAGGGCAGGGGGACGCGTGGCGGCCGATTCAGGCAACGCGCCGCCTGAGGAGACGGGTGCTGGGGCTGCCGTCGTCCTGGGGGTGCTGCCGTCGTCCTCATAGCCGTAGTAGTATTGGGGTGACCCAGGCTGCTCCGCGTAGGGGTCGACTTCCGCGGGAGCAGCCCGCGCGTCTTCGTAGTCGTATACGTATTCGTAACTAGTGGCGTCATTCGTGGCTGGCGCCGCGATTGCGGCTGGTGCAGTCACGGCTCGGGCGGCTGGTGCAGTGACCGATTGGGCTGGCAACGGCTTGGGAGCCTGCTTGGAGCCCTCCGAATATCCGCTCTCAGAGAAGGCCGACTCGTACGAATAGTGGTAGGAGTAGCCTTGGTACTGCTTCTCCTCGGAGGAGGATGGCGCCGCCATTTTGGGCCAAAGGCGACCCAAAGGCAAGGGCACTAGGGATATGAAGACAACGGAACCATGCGAACTAACTAACTAGATTTTGAGGCATCGGATCCGCCAGCTGCACGCTCTTTTTCAGGTCTTTTCCTGGAAGCCAATCCCTTTTTT
>Ga0209302_10000949_pt1 | contig 16601 bp, 25 predicted proteins | sample ArcOceMetagenome_2_FD_187445 | JGI IMG/M metagenome (GOLD analysis project Ga0209302, IMG submission 187445) | Marine eukaryotic phytoplankton communities from Arctic Ocean - Arctic Ocean ARC135M Metagenome (SPAdes) (version 2) | ecosystem: Environmental > Aquatic > Marine > Oceanic | place... | reverse complement strand
CAGGGGACACCAAACACTGGAACGGGCGGGGAAGCAGGTTATGCCCTTAACCAATAAGACTTCCTCGTCCAGGACACATAAACCCACAATATAAACCATAGATTAATCTACCAATTTGGTAAAATAAAGGTTGACATCCCAGTCAAGTGACAGTATAATGTATATACACAATTAGGAAAAGGGCGTAGCAAATGGCACATCTATTTTTAGAAAAGAACTCCAACTATAACGTAGAAGAGAAGTTCGGGCAGGATCAGTTCGAAGTAGAGATTAGCTTCGCACCAGACGACACGCAGCTGGATCTATTGTTTGACACAGACATGGAAGGCTACGATCAGATGATCGAGAAGCTAGAGTCAGGGCAATGGCAGCATATGGTCTGCAAGGTAGCAGTGTACTATGATGGTACCGAATACGGTTGCAGCTACCTAGGATCTATCATCGACGAGAGCGCAGCTAAGTGGCTTGCAGAAGATCGCTCGCAGGTAGACTCTATGATTGAAGAAGCTATGGCAGAAGCCAAAGAGGCGGCAGTAGATCTAAAGGCAAAATTAATTGCAGATTTTGGATAGAAAAAGGTTGACAAGTGGTAAGAACGATAGTATAATATAACTATATTAACAACAAAGGGCAAACAATGAAAAATCAAACTTACGGAATGTTTACTGGAGAAGGCAACTATATGGTTGCTAGGATTGTTGACGCAGCTAAGAAGCTAGTCGAACAAGATAACGATCAACTAACAGCTTGGGCGTTCGCTAATAGGGAACTCAGCAAGCTAGGCTTCAGCGATGCGTTCGGCGAAGCAACTGACACTGATGTGCGTGAGCAGGTCTACGGTGCGGTAGTGACAGATCAATTGGTACCTTTTTACATATAAGGGGTTGACAGTATAGTGCTTCGGTGCTATACTGTATATAAGTTAAACAAATACATGAGGGCAATACATGCAATTTTTTGAATCAACTAAAGAAGAGAAGATACTATCCGACTTAGGTCGTGAAATGATGGACTTCTCAGAAACTTCACACATGGCAGGACTGAAAGACGATGTGATCCGTGTGTACAATGAAATGAGCCACGTAGGTCATATGCTAACAGCTTATGGTGCACCGTTTGGAACAACCATTAAGAGCTTTACAGAAGCTGACCTGAAACTGATCAATGACTTTAAAACACAGGGCGGTGAAGCTGCTATTAAATTAAATGGCAAAGATCTGCAATTAAGTGCTTGACAAGAGCGCAGATGTGTAGTATACTAGTGTTAAGTTAAACAAACAACTGCAAGGGGCATTGCAAATGAATATTATAATCAAAAATGGTACTTACAAGATACGCGGTAAAGATGTTAACCTAGTAGGTTTAGTCTTTCCACTAGTAGAAGAATTTAAGGTAGGCGCCAAGGGTGGCTACGTAACAGTAGATGGTCGTGCAGTAAACGGCTTTCCAGATCGTGCAATTAAGATTGCATGCGATAATGCTGCTGCCTACGAAGACGCCAAAGGTGCTGTTGCTCAAGAGCGAGTAGAGACAGACGAAGAAACAATTGATCGTCTGCGTGAACGCTTTGACATGTTAGAAGATATGACTCGCGCAACTAAGAAAGGCGATGTGCGAGCGATGATCGTTAGTGGCCCTCCAGGAGTTGGTAAGTCACATGGCGTTGAGAAAGTACTAGGCAAGCACGACCTAATCGCTACCCTAAGCGAACGTGCTCCGAGGTACGAAGTGGTAAAAGGTGCTATGTCAGCAATTGGTTTGTACTGCAAACTCTTTAAGATGGCAGACAAAGACAATGTCATCGTGTTTGATGATTGCGATAGTATCTTCAGCGATGAGCTCAGCTTGAATATTTTGAAGGCTGCACTCGACTCTAAGAAGCGTAGGATGATCCATTGGAATACGGACTCATTCAAGTTGCGTAATGAAGGTGTGCCAGATAGCTTTGAATTCAAAGGCTCCGCAATCTTTATCACCAACATCAAGTTCGACAATGTTAAGTCGGCTAAGATGCGTGATCACCTTAGTGCCTTAGAGTCACGCTGTCATTATATTGATCTAGCGATTGACACAGACCGTGAGAAGCTATTACGTATAAAGCAGATCACCAACGATGGCATGCTAGATGAATATGCATTGTCGGAAGAAGTTGTACAAGAGATACTTGACTTCATCGACATCAATAAGAAGAAGCTGCGAGAACTGTCATTACGTACAGTACTTAAAGTAGCCGACTTGGCCAAAGCGTTTCCAGACAAATGGGAAGCTATGGCAGAGAACACTGTGATGAAGCGATAGTGCCCTCTATACGCAGACCATAGTGTAAATTGCAGCAGTCTACAGCGTCCCTCACGCTCTGCTGCAAACTACGCTCACTCAGTATGCCCTTACTGAGTTAGAGCACCTTAAAACTCGGACAGTATGCCCTTACTGTTCGAGTTTTTCTTTCTCTAATTAATCTAACATTTTGGTAAAATAAAGGTTGACAACCACCGCAAACGATAGTATAATATAACTATATTAACAACAAAGGGCACACTATGAAAAACTTAACACACTATATCGATAACCGCAACACTTGGAACAGCTTCTTTCCTAACTCAAAGACCATTACTTTCCCACTAGATCAAAAGACTGTAGATAGTCTAGCACGTAGCCTAGACAGTGACTTGAGTCCAGAGAACCTACACTGTGATGGAGAGATCAGTCAACGTGAAGCTCAACGCAAATACAACTACTATGGCAAGGTGATCAAAGAGCTAGAGAAGTATTGCCTAAGCAACTGGTTGAACACTCCTGTAGTAGAAGAATTTTATTAATTGGTAAAATAAAGGTTGACAGTATGCGCATAAGAGCGTATACTGTATGTATAAGTTAAACAAATGCAAAGGGCAAACGATATGGCATATGTAAGCAAGCAAGACAAAGCAGAACTAGCACCAGCAATCAAAGCGGTACTGAAGAAGTACAACATCAAGGGCAGCATTTCAATTAGACATCATTCAACTCTAGTAGTTAAGATCAAGCAAGGCGCAATCGACTTTGCTGATTACTTCACACACGGCGAAGGTTACATCCAAGTGAATGAGTACTGGATTGATAAAAACTATGCAGGCGTCCAACGTGCTTTCCTAAACGAACTGTTGGCGGCTATGAAAGGTACCAAGTACTATAACAATGATGATGCAATGACTGACTACTTTGATCGTAGCCACTACACTAACATCAACATTGGTTCGTGGGATAAGCCCTACGTATTTGCTAAGGGCAGCATCAACGTAGATGCAAGCCTCAGAGCAGACCCAACCAAAGAAGCATACATGGTGGCAGGCTAATGTATGATCTTCAAACACTGTTCAAAGTCGTAGAGGACCTAAGGATGCTGCAGGCTTCAGCACTTCCTCTACAGTGGCAGCGCATCGGCGCACTGATCAACACATATGAAGCTATGGCTGTGAGCATAGAAGCTGACATGGTAGCTAGACTAGATGATCAAGTATTTGGTAAGAAAAAGGTTGACAGTATACGAGCATGAGTGTATACTAGTATAGTAAGTTAATTAAACTATAAGGGTAAATGATATGACTATGATGAATACAGTACTAGACCAAGTAGCACGTATGGACAGCGCAGAGCTTAACCGTGTAGTAGATGCTATCAAACTACGCAGGACATTCGTAGCCAAGGAGAGCGCACGTGGATTGTTCATAGGTGATGCTGTTAGCTTTGAAGGCAAGCGTGGCACTGTACAAGGTACAGTCACTAAGGTCAACACCAAGACTGTAGTAGTAGACACAGTAAGGGATGGCAAGTGGAAGGTCACTGCTAGCATGCTAACACTGTTGGCTGCATAGCACAACGCATAGCCACTAGGGGCTGCTGAGTTACGTAGGGTAGCAGGCAACCTAGACAACACTGTAGACAATGAGAGAAGGGGAGAGTAGAAATACTTTCCTTTTCTTTTGGGTCGGGGAGACTAATAAAATAAAAAAAATTTCCTGGGGGTGGGGAGACTATACAAATTATATGTTGCATTTTTGCAACAGCAGCTAACGGATTCTTTTCCCTTCTTTTTAAAAATGCCATGGTTACAAATCACCACCTCACTTCTGTAAGTACTTGACCCTAATTTTTTGCGCGACTATTTTTTTAAGATCACAGAACCCATTTCGGACCGTACGCTACATAGTAAAGCGAAGCAACTTACGCTAGAGCGTATAAGCGATAGCGTGTATGAGCTTGCTCGTACTATAATATTATAAGTGTTCGATCCGAGTATAGTAAATACACTATGCACAAGCTACAACTAGAGTTTAACACAATAACAAACTATCAAGCCATTGACGCACTAGTGTTTGCACTATCAATAGAGTTGTTTGTACAGTTGCGTATAGAGTGTACTCAGCCTGAATACAATCAACTAGAGTTTGAGTCAGAAGCTCACTGTATGCTTGCTCAGTTAAAACTGTGTAGTAGCTCTAGGTTTACGGTGAAGGTATTGTAAATAAGACTCATCAATTAGATAACCGTTGTTATAGGCTGAAAGCAGCGTGTTGCAATCTAGCTGTCGCATTGGTTATATAGTTTCTTATAATAGTGAATGAATGTGTACACATGTTAGCGAATGAGTTAACTGTGTAGTTTAAGGCTCTAAAAATCTGCTTAAAATTTAGCTTAAAACTCTTCGAGCTCGGGAATCTAGCGTCCGCCCTTCGGGCTCGTTTGGAACTAGCGGTGCTATTATGGGGTGCCTACACGTACTATTATTCTGTCGCCAACGGCTGCAATAATCTGTGTGCGCTCTAGTACACCGCGTGGAACGATTGTAGTGTACCACTCAATGAACTCACTGTTGGACGGAACGTCACCGCTTGCAACTGCAATGTTTACATCGTTGACAGCAGTGTCACTTCTGTTGCATATGGCCACACTTAATATTGCATATTCAATTTCACCGGCAGGTACTGTGTATAGTACGTAATCGGTTCCGTCTGTGGTGCTAATGTCTGCTGTACTAAATCTTCCATTTAATTGCTCGCCGGTCTTAACTGTAAACCCGTGTACTGTTACTGAAATGCTCATGTCTGTCTCCTGTTATCGGACGCTGGGGTTGCGTATTTGTGCAGCCCGTACTAGTCCGTCTGGCTTATAGTCTTGTAGTGTGTGCTTGGGTATCCAATCAGCTACTCCACCGTGCTGTTGTGTATTTAAGCGGGATGCTAGACTTTCTGCTTTCATCTTGGCTTCACGTAGTGCCACTGTATGCACATATGGTTCTAACAATGCATCTTCGTCGAACTCTCGCTTGGTCCTGTTTAGTGTCTTGCTGTATGCTTGTATTGCATATATCTTGCTTGGGTCTTTGTTAGCCATGCTAGGTTTCCTTTAATTTTATAGTGTTGCAAAGTCTTTGATAACAATAGTACCTACCATGCCACCGTGTAGTGTACACTGGTACTCGTAGTTGCCAGTGGTATTAATTGGGATCTGCCAGTATAGTATTCCACTATCTTTGCCTTGCGCACTAACACCTGTTGTTATTGTGCCTGAGGTTGATACGTGAATTAGTCCAGTGTTGTATGCAACATTAGCTGCTGTTTGTATTTGGAATGGATGCCCACCAGCTTGAATATCAAATGCAATGGTTGTTCCGCTTATAGCATACACTGTAGGATTATTACCCGAGTAGTGATTGTTCATCAAGTATGCACTTGCGCCACTGTTGGTTACTCGTAGTTGTGTAATTGCAGGGTATGTTGTAACTGAAGCAATTAAATTGCTGTCGTCAGTTAGGTCACTTACGTCAGTTGGTATTGTTCCTGAGAACGCAACTGTTACAATGTCTCCTGACACACTAGTTGTAATATCTGTGCCACCTGCAACTGTAAGCGAATCAGTAATAGTGTTTGCTGTAGTGGTTCCAGTGTCGCCTGTTATAGTTGCCCATAAGTTTTGATCTGGATCGCCACCGCCACCTCCACTACCTGTTGCATCGTCTACCCATTGATAGTCTGTGCCGTCCCAACCTAGTATTTGGTTAGTGCCAGCCGCGGCAATATTTAAATGTGTGTCTACGTCTGCGTTTACATATGTGTTGCCATACGGAGCAGTAGTTATATCAAACTTATTTGACACAGCGTTCCATGCTAGTATCTGACCAGCTGTTGGCGTTCCTAGGTTGACATCACTAAATGCGCCTACGCTAAGTGTACTCAAATCATCTGCTGTTACAGTATAGCTAGTTAGGTAAGTTTGTAGATCACTAATTTGTGATTCAGTAATACTTAAACTAGTTTGGTGTTGTGTAACTGAACCTTGAGTAATGTTTGCATTTGGCACATTGGTCCAAGTAACTGCTGATGATAGATCGTTTGTTTCTGTATAACTTGTTAAGTAGGTTGTTAGGTCTGGCGGAGTGTAACGGAACACACCTGAAGTGTTATCATAACTTATTGCGCCGTCACCTGATGCTGTTAGTTCGTTGCCTACACTAAGACTGCCAAGTGTAAGCACTGAAGGAGTGCCTGACAAGTTTGCATAATCTAAGTAGTACGAACCATCAAAGCCATCTAGTGTATCAGCATCTGTTCCTGATCCACCTGTTGTTGCATCTGTGCCCGGTGCCCAATTGCTGCCGTTCCATTTAAGAACTTGTCCTGTAGTTGGTGCTGACGAACTAGTATCAACATCACTTAAGAAGTCAATAGTAAATGCACTCATGTTAATTGTTACATTGTCGGAGTCAGTAGCAATAGCTGTGGCTATGTTTGTGCCGCCTAGTACACCAAGTGTATCAGTTGACCCAGTAGCTGTAGCAGTACCGTCGTCACTAGTAACAGTATTATATACATTTGCTGCACCTGAGCCTGCTAATACAGCAGCGTCAACATAGGTCTTAACAGCCTTTTCAGTTGGTACCGCAGTATCACTATTGCCAGTTAGGTCAACGTCTGAGCTAAATTCATTAACTGTAACACCTGCAGAAAACCCTAAGCTACTCAAGTCTTGTGGTACAAATGTAAGAACGCCTGTAGCAGTATCGATACTTAAAGCATTTGCTCCTGCTGCTGAAGTGGTTACACTTAGGCCTGCAGCAGCACTAGCCCACGCTAACGCACCTGCGCCATTTGTTGTTAAGTAGTATCCGCCAGTTCCGTCTGCACCTGGCCATGTTTGATTATTAAGTACTAAATCGCCTGTTGTAGATAATGCTATATCAGCTGTACTAACTTGAAGGCTAGTAGTCGGAGTAATCTTTAATGTACCCGAGCTAGTAATTTGCGGACCGTTAGTTGTATCAGTTTCAATTTGAAGTTGATTAGTATCGCCAAACGTTGCTTTTAAATCAGTAGCAAAAGTTAAATTGCCCGTTAGTGCGCCGCCAGCAGCAGTAAAGAGCTGGACATTGTTTACAACGCCTGCGGACGATGTCAATGATAATGTTCCGCTACTTTCTGAAAGTGCGTATGTAGTGTCACCTGCACTGATGTCAAGATTGTCTAGGTCTGCTTGGTCAGCAAGTTGTACCCACGCACCAGCATGTGCATAATATGCTTTGCCCTCTCCGTGTACGTGAGCAAACATTCCGTGATTGTCTGATGCAGCAGGTAAGTCTGCTAGTGTAGGATATACTTCCCAAACTAAATCGTCAGATGTAATTCCACCTGCAGATGTAATAAAGCCAACATCGTTTGTAAATGCTGATAGTGCAGTAGGAGCACCTTGGAGATTTCCATAATTAATACCACCAGCAGCTTGATCGCCTAAAGCAGTAGTAACCCAACCTCGGGTGGCTATAATAATTTTCTCACCAGCAGTGCCTGTGTATACTCGCAGGGTACCGTTTGATTCGTCAAAAAATATCTCACCTGGACTTCCGCTTAGAATATCTAAGCTTCTTGCAGACCTCTTTAAAAGCCTTACTGATCTTTGTGGCATTGTCATATCATAATCATCCTCTTTGTAGTATTTATGTTATAAGTACGAGTATGTTATTCAAATCTTATTACTTAGTACAAGCGCACTCACGTTTGACACAAAAACTACAAACTCAGTTTAATCCAAACGAGCTTGCTAGGAACAAAGAGCTAATGGACATTCATGAGGCCAAGCGCCGAAGCATATCTTATGCGGATAGCCTTAATGAAAGTGTTAGCATGAACACTAAAGACTGGAAGCCAGTAATCCGGTTAGTTACTGATACTGGAAAGTATATCGTTGATATCAATTCTGTTTAACTAGTCAATATTATTAATAAATTGTTTTAGTAATGTACTATTAGTCTCTGCTCTAACCTTAGGCATGTTATCGCCGTCAGCTGGGTCTTGGCGTTGTGTAGGTTGTGTACTACTACGCTTTAGTGCAGATGTAATTGAATTGCCACTACTGTTATTACTATAATTATTTCCGTCTTCGTCACCGTCTTGATCACAATCAATAATACGTAGTGTGTTGATGTCAAAGCCTAGATCAATCTTTTGTCCTACACCACTTGAGTTACGTGTCTTCATTAGCTGTAACTGATAGCGTCCACGGTCACGCATTGCTCTACTTGTAAAGATACCAAACACGTTGTCTGCTGTTTGTATCTTACTAAGTCCACCTGATATGTGCGAGTGATCAAATTCGATCTCTTCAACAGCACCACGGTTCAACTGTGCTGCTGTAATAAACACACATTGTAATTCCATTGCAAGGTTACGTAACTCTTCTGATACGTACTTGTCTTTGATGTACAAGTTCTCTGCACTTACTTTCATACTAGCTGGCATCAATAAATCTAAGTAGTCAATTAGCAGTACATCTACTTTCTTACCAGTTTTAATTTCATATTCTTTAATATAACTTCGAATGTCATTTGCAGTCTTGCCACTAGGCATATACTTAACTTGAAATGCTCCTGACTTCTTACCAATCATTTTAACTTTAAGTTCAACGTCATCTATTTGTTTAAATATTTCACGTGTGCTGATTCCAGTTAACATACTATCAATGCGCATACTAACTAAGCTCTCTGCAAGCTCAAGTGTAATGTATAATACATTCATGCCTTTCTCAGCCATGTTCACACCAATGTTAGCAAGGAACAAACTCTTGCCTGCACCCGAACCACCTGCAAAGATGTTAAGCTCACCTCTGTTAAAACCACCAAACAATTTATTGTCCATAGCAGCCCAGCCTGTGCTTACTTGTCCGTTTGTATCTTTAATTCCTTCAAGACGTTTACGCGGATCAGCAAAGTAATCTGTACCCAAGTCTTTTTGTAAACCGATTTGCACAGCCTTCTTAACTAGATCTTCTACTGGTCCGTACTCACCTTTCTCAAGTAAGTCTGCACTTTGTAAAATAGCGGCTTCTAATGCTTTGTGTCTACTAAACGTTTCAAACTCCGAAAGCAACCAATCATAATGGTTCTCTTGTAGTTGTCCTGGATCTTTCAAGTCAACATGCGAGGCTGCATTAATCATATCAAATGTAGGCAATGCATTATGTTCAGTTACATAATCATTAAGGAATGTAGCGCCGGGCTGCAAGCGTCTATCAAACGCTTCAGGATTAAACACTGCTTGACAGCGAACAAAGCTTTCAGCATCGCTCATCATCATTTCTAGATATACCTTTTGTATATCGTACCCGTAGTCTGTATTTTGTCTAGTAGTCATGTTATTAGTATACTACCTTATATAAAATTAGTCAAGTTGTTTTTGCCTATTTCTTCCATAGCACTAAGTCTTTCTTGAGGCCAGTTTGTATCTGTGCCAAGTGCTTGAACAAAAAATGTTTGTGTTAGTCTTTCACCGTGTTGTGTTCCATGTCCAGTTGCACAATGCGGATACTCTGAATCATATGCTATAAGCCTATTAAACTTATTTTGTACTTTAATAGATTCAATAAATTGTCCATTATGTTTATCTAATTTTTCTTTGTAAGTGTCTACCTCTATCCCTTGTCCGTATAGTTTAAATTTTTCTTCACCTATTCCTAAATTTATTTCATTAGTAACAGGCTCGTATATACTAGTACCAGCATTGGGATCTGCTATTTCATCTAAGTACAAAACTCCAGCACAACATGCACCCGAGTCCTTATGTATCCATCCTTGGTTTAAATAGTCTTTGCCAAAATCTTTTACTTTTTGAAACTGTATTACTATTTCAAATTGTGCTCTTACCAAACTAAGATCAAAAAATACACTTAAAAATTTATTAGCACAGTAATCATAAAAATCAATATCAAGTTCGTGTAATGGCCGAGTACGTACTCCTGGCCAGGCGCCGCCACTCGTGTTACTATACTCAAATGTATTTGCTAGTTTTACTATCTCATTTGGATTTTTGTAAAACCCATCAATAACAGTTAACGGAAATTTATAATCCATTCATCCACTTTCCTTCTAGGTCTATTTTAGTTTTTGTTTGTGCTAGTACTGCACCTACACAACTGCCCGGGTCTCCTGGATTGTGTGGAACATGTACGTTCTTCCATTTACGTCTTATTAAATCAACTGCTTGACGGTTAAGTGCGCCGCCACCTGCTAGTGCTAGGTTAGTAGAAACTGTTTCATTCTTTGCCCATTTCGATAAGTGTTTAAGACTAAGTTCAAATATACGTTGTGTAGCTGCGGCAATATCTGCTATGTCTTGTTCAGATGTTAACTCGGGCCTCCACCAGCTGCACCCTCTATGCAAGTTTTCTTTCATACTAATCTTAGCTGTTCTATAAGGTGGAGTAATAATTTCATTTAGCATTATTTTACTAAAGCGTTTATAATTGCCGTTAGCTGCAAGTTGAGCCATCATGTATTCATCACGCTGTGGCACTAGTCCGCATCGCTGTGTCATAGCACTGTAGAATAATCCCAAGCTATGTGGATAGCCTTGACTGTGTATCTTCTTTAGTTCGTTGTTCTTACCGTGCCATATAGTCAGTGTTTCAAACTCGCCTATACTGTCTATACATATTACAGCACAATCGTCATGTGGTTGAGTATAGTAAGCATACGCCGCATGACTTAGATGATGCTGAGTGTACTCAATTTTACAAGTGATGTCCCAACGTTTTAAGTAGTTACGTATGTTATTTTCTTTGCCTAACCAACCTTGTCCGGCACGCCACTGGCGCAGTGTCTTTAACAACGGGCGCTCATACCACACTACTTTACTTGGGTGTCCAAATAGTAGTATAGCTTCTTTAAGTTGTGCTTCAGCAAAGTCAGGGTTATTAGGTAAGCCTGTAAAGTCCTTGGCAAGACTGGCCCATACTAATTTGTTATTTTCAAATACTGCTAGACTAGCGTCGTGACTGTTGCCTACCATTCCCCAAGTAATCATATGATTATATCCACTATTGTTCCTGGCAGGTTATACGGGTGTTCATTTCTGCCATGCGAGTTATACATTACATAATCAATTGATTCTACTGTCTTGCTATTAGCCCTTTCTACATGCTTAATATGCGATACCTGTATATCTTCACCGATGTATTGTTGTCGTTTAAAACTACTTACAACATGTGCTGCGCCTACTGCGTCGATCATTTGTAAATAAACGGGTCACGCTTTTTAAGCTCTTCCATTCGTTTTTTAAATGCGCGGTGTTCCTTCCAAGCAGTATACGGCCAAATAATAAATGCCCAAATCTTTTTTAAGTAAACCATTCGTACTCCTTCCTTTAAAGTTATAACTAATCATACTAGTAGTTATCGCATAATTTTCTATGCTAGTATCTATTTGATTATACATATATTATAGCACTATTACAAAGTATAGTCAACCATTAGTTACTCAATTCACTTTCTTATTAGGAGCTGATCTAGTAGCGTAAATACTTGTATGACGACATTACATACATTCGGCTGTAGCATAACACAAGGACACGCTCTTCCAGACGTAGTTCGAGATCCACTAACTCCGGATGAAGAAGCTGCCCTAGGTAGAGAATCTCATTGGACAGACGAGCATATACTTGAGCCTAGTGACTACGCTTGGCCTAAGGTACTAGCTGATAAACTCAACATGTCTGTTAATAATCACGGACGGCGTGGTGCCTGTTTTCAGCAGATAGCTCGGCAGTGTGCAGTAGCAGCACAAGATATCGGACCTGACGACATTGTAATAGTAATGTGGACATACTTCAGCCGACTCAGTTTGCAATGGCCAGCTAGGACAGCAGTTCCGCTAACACACCTTATTGATCATAAAAATAATTGGCACACAAAAATATTGCCAGGGGTTAATAAATTCTTTGGACTAAGCCGTTCAAGTACTATAAGTGAAAAAGATGATGTAGAACAGAAAATTTATAATCATATAAAGCATTCTATAAACTATTCGTTTGATCCATTAGCAGTATACGATCGGTATCATAACAGCTTACTTCTGCAAACTATGACTGATGGTTACCTTAGAGCATCGGGTGCTCGAGTGATACATTTAAGTGTAGAACACGACTCGTATCCAGCTCAACTTGAATGGGCAAGACAGTGTCTTGATCCGTCGCTACAATCTCCCTATGTAATACCAAACCCAACTGATTGGTATTCGCTAGCAGTAGATCATGACAGTTGTCAAATAATCCATGATCCCAGTATACCTACAACAGGGTCAGATTGGCATCCTAGTGTTGAGCATCATAATAATTTTGCCGATCATATTCACAAGAAACATTTTAAGTAAACCATTTCTTTGCTCTCAATCTAATTTTAAGTGGACTCGTTTCAGCTTTAGCTGCAATACTATATAACGCATATAGCCTACCATACTTGTCTACTGCGTCACCGACATCAGTAATACCTTGATCCCACTCGGGCATACTAACTGCCCAACCTCTGCTAATAGCATCTTCTACAAGTTTCTTGCCTGCATGATCTCTATCAGGCACAACTACAATCTCTTTATTCAACCTGTTAAGTAGTAATGCCTGTGCGTCATTAATTTCACTACCGCCTAGCGCACACCCGTCTATGTAATTAGCGTCAACTGGTCCTTCAACAAGTATAGCAAACTGTTTATCATACGTTTGATTATCTAGCCCGTACACAAAGCCCGGTTGTTGTTCGTTCATGTACTTAGGCTTTTTATCTGCTATAATAGTTCTAGCAGTCCATCCTACAATACGTTTCTCAAAGAAGAACGGAATAATAAGTCTATCTCTATATGCTAAACTAGGTGACCAGTAGTATTCAGTATCATCTAAGTTTAAATGCCGTGTTGCCATGTACTTAACAATAGCCATGCTAAATTTAGTAAATTCAGTTATGTCTGCAATCTTAATAGCATCAGGTGGTAACGGCACAGTTTGAAACGTAGGTATCTCTATCTTACGCTGTGTAACCTCTACACCTTCGTTTATACGCATAACGTCAAGTGTTAGCTTGTTGATTACATCGTCGGCTACATTGAGCCACTGTAGAAGCTTACGTAGCTTCACAGACACCGCTCTGCCTGGTTGCCAACTTGCTTTGTATCCACAGTTAAAACAGTGATAGCTTACTGTGTCACCTTCACTAATAAGTCCACCGCGTCCGCGTTTGTCCATCGCATTGCCATTGTTATGACAGCAGGGTGCATTAAAGCTAGTCCAACCACTAGGTGTGGTCTTGCGCTTACCAGGCAAGTGTGTTGTTATAATGTCAGAAACGATACTCATGCTATTATTATAGCATCAATATAGAATTTGTCAATCAGTTTCGGACGAGGATTTTTGTAATTTTAGTTGCAGGGTCTGCTGTTGCTTTGAAGCGTAAAAATGTAAACACTCCATTAAAGTTTACAGCTTTAGGTTCTGTTTCGGCACCTGTAAAAGTAACAGTAGAAATATCTGCCCAGTCAGTGCCGTCGTCCACTTGGTTCTCTAAAGTACCTTGTACTACAACATTACCTACATAACTGCTTGTGTATACTGCTGCTGTATGAAGTGCTTCGTTTCCGTTAATACCCGGTTCAGCGGCAACTGTTGATGTTCTCCAGTAATCACCTTCGCCGATAAAAGTATCAGCTGTTACTGCTGTACGCGGCTGCGGAAATCCCTTATCACTTATAAGGATATTACCAGACATTCCAAAATTTGTATCTGCATACGTTAATACTGCATTGTTAGATGAAGTTTCTACAAGATGTATATTATACGACAAGAATTGTTGCTTTATATTTAATAGATCTGATTCGCTAATACTTACTTTAAATAAGCCACGTGTAGCAGCACTATCGTCACCTACAATTAGTGTTCCAGTAAGTTCAAGTACTAATGCATTATTTTCATCAAACGCTTGAAACTTAGGTGTGTAAGTTGCTATGTTAATTGGTTTCTGATCAGCATTAAGTACTTTAAAGTCAAGCACATTATCAATGCCTCTATATATGTTTAGTTGTCTTTGATACACTGGTCTATACTCCGTTATGAATCCTGCTTCATTAGTAACAATGGTAGTTCTGTTATTGACTAAATATCTAGGTGTTAGCTGCATAACTTTATTTATCGGGAACCTATGTTATTAAAAGATATTGAAACAAACTTTCCATACATTAGCGTAGTCACTTATGGTGGCAACGAATATGTAGGAATCATCTCCAACCAAGACGCATACATAACAAGTATGTATATTTTTTCAGCACTCAAAACTGACATTGAAAAAGAAATATTCTTAGAGATGGGTAATACATGGTGGTGGGAATCAAATAGAATGATCCCCATTAATATTTTCTTACGCAGAGAAATGCAAGCCTTTGGCTATGCAATAATGACAATGAACAGTAAGGACGTAAAAGTAACAATTGGTCCGTGTGTTAATTTGAATGATTTAAATTTTAAACGTGTTAAACGTAAAAGTGTACAGCTTGTTCGAAAGTCTAAGTAGTAGACAACTGTTCACACAATAAATTCATGTGTACTACTACACTAACAGCATACGCAAATGCGTGTGCTTTCTTAAAGTAGTATTCATCACTAGTTGGTTTTATCCACACTTCTTGAAAAATCAAGTTCCAGCTGTTCCCACTTAGATGCCTCTTCGCTGGACGAATTATCGCTAATGTCGCTGCTAATTGGTCTACCGAGATGGGTTTCAATTGTTTTAATAGTGCGCTGTGCCCGTTCAGATGAAAGACTTTGTCGCTGAAGTCCGCGTGTTCCAGAAGTTGCCATATTGGTTCTTTCTCCATTAATTGTTTTAAGTGTTCTTCATCCCTAACGTCTTTATAGATGCTTACGTTAAGGAAGTCTAGTTTAAAGTAGCCACGTTCGTCTGCTGCCTTATGTTCAACTGTGGCTAAGTTGTCAATAGGGTTGTGTGGAATCTCTGTTGCGTAGACTCCGGTGTTGTGCTTCTTGCCTGTGTTTAACTTTGCCACACGATGTTCTAGTTGAGATAATATAATATCTCTGTCAGCAAAGTCTATATCAATATCAGGCATTATAAATTACTTTCCTTTGCGACATCTTTAACTAGTTGTACATCTTTAGGATGTCGTTTAAATCGCACTGCCCAGTGTTTAGGATCAAGTATGTTATATATCATGCTAAGTTGTTCGTCGGAAAATTTTCCTAATAAGTCCTTACCTGTTTTACAATTAAGTATAACCCACGGACTAATCTTACCATCTTTAATATGCCACACTGCTTGGTTAGCACTTACATAGTTAAAGTAGTGATTCCATATACTATTGTTTTCTTCAGCCCAATCAAACATTGTATTAATACTTCTCTCTACAGCAGTCTCAACACCTTCTTTTTTAATTAGCGCAACTGCATATGTTTCGTACATCTCTTCTCGACACCATTGATCAAGTTTAACTCCGCTGGTTACAACATAGTTAATATACTTCTCAGGATACAGAGGCTTTACGTTTGATACAAAACTTCCAAACTTTACAAATGCATTATAGTATTGGCTCTTGCAAAACTCTTCATAAGTCTTATCTTTCTTTGCACCTGCACTCAATTTATAGAATTGATTAAATGCAATGTACCCTAACTGTACTCGCTTCTCACCCTTTTGTAAAGCTCTACGTTTTTGCTCACACACATGCACCATCAATGTTTTTTCACGAACATATCCTGTGTTGCAATATTCACATACGTATGGCTTAGAGCTTTGTTGCAATGTCATGTGCTTCTGCAAGTGTTTTGAGTTCTTTTTTTGTAGATAGTTCAGCAAGTTGTTCGATCTCTTTCATTTTCATATTAGGGTGTATTTCACTCAACAGCTTAATTGCAGCATTATTATTGCCATCTTTTTTCTTAAAGCCAATGTACGGATGATATACAATTTCACCTGTTCCGCCGCTGGCGCACAATAACTGCCACATTAATTCTGGATGCCCGTTATCTTTGCCAACACCGATGTCGTTGAAATGCTTATTATAATATTCGTTAGTTTTAAATACTGCAAGTTCCTGCGCTTCTCTGTCGCCACTAACTGCACTAACATATCTATTCAGCAACCAAAAACTTACACTCTTTTTTTCTTCATTAGATAATTCTTTCCAAACGCTTTTTGAATTCATATCAACTGCTGCTAGTACGTCTTTTACTGGTAATCTATTCTGTGCCATATAACTTGTCTTCTCTTGTTATTGTAACATTTGATGAAAATATAACTCTTTG
>Ga0209302_10000947_pt1 | contig 16605 bp, 9 predicted proteins | sample ArcOceMetagenome_2_FD_187445 | JGI IMG/M metagenome (GOLD analysis project Ga0209302, IMG submission 187445) | Marine eukaryotic phytoplankton communities from Arctic Ocean - Arctic Ocean ARC135M Metagenome (SPAdes) (version 2) | ecosystem: Environmental > Aquatic > Marine > Oceanic | place... | reverse complement strand
GCAGCGAAGCGGCCGGCGAGACGGCCGCATGCCACGCGATCGAGCAACGAAGCCCGCACGGCCGTCACGGCGAGCGCGAGCAACGTGGCGTCGGGACTGTGCCAGCGGCGTCGCGCCGTGTTGGGAATGGTCAGTAAACTCTCAGTACAACAGTACGGCACGGGGTGCGTTTTCTCCGAACCCTTTTTTTTTAACGAACTTGCCCAGCTCACCCCATACGAGCTCACACATGTTCGGCCATCACCCGGCGACTGTGCGGCTGGCTGGGCGCAAGCGGCACGCAAGATTCGAGAGGTCTGAGGCTCTGGCAGAGCTGCCGGCAGTGGCGCGCACAGCCGTGGAGCTGCATGGATGCTGCGCCAGGGTGTCGCTTGCAGAGGCGCTCCTCAGCCAACATATTGACTGCGTGGCCAGGGCGGGTAGCGCAGGCACCAAGAGCGGGTCGAGCGCGCGCTCCTTGGTCCTGCTCACCATGTTGGCGCCCGTCGTCGAGAATCGCACGGTTGAGGGATCAGCTAGGGCTCGACGACGATGCGAACTCGCAAATCGCCGACGGAGGTGCCACCGGCAGCCGCCTTCCGGGTGGCACCTCCGTCGGCGATTTGCCAACTTCCAGCGTCAGCGCGGTCCAGCTGATCGAGATCCCTCAGAAAGCGTGTTCTGCGCCGACGCGCGACGGCCCCTTTACTGTAGTCACGGAACACGGAAAGTCAGTTGACCTTGTACGGTATCTGGAGGTGACCTTATACATCGGGTTCTACCAACTACTTCTATGAACACCAGCTTTTCGATTTCCGAGCCACGACCAAGGAACGAAAGAGAGAGTTTTGTTCAACACGTTCCACGACCCCACAAGGCTACAAAAACCTAGGTAGCTGCTGAAGAGCTCGAGCTACTCGCCGCGTCCGCCACGCCCCTCGACGGCTGCTCGGCCCCGACGGCCCCTGCTGCGAGCCGCTCCGCCCACCGCTCGCGGCATTCTCGCCCCGTGCGGCCGGGCAGGTGCGTCGCGACGAGCGCCCAGTTGGACGAGTGCTTCTGCTCCCTGAGGCCGACGAGCTTCTTGGAGAGCAGCGGCACCAGCAGGCGCAGCCGCGCGTCTCCGCCGCGCGCGCCGTCCCACGGCAGCGGCTGAACCATCTCGTCGGGCAGCAGGTGGACCAGCCCGCCGCACGCCGCCTCCGGGTCGGAGCCGCTGGCGGCCGCGGCGCGCTGCAGCCTCGCGAGGCCGTTGACGAGACGCTCGGCGTCCGCCACCGGCGGTGGCGGGTGGCAGTGCGCAGTGCGCCAGGCGTGACTCTCGCGCGGCTGCCCCTGCTGCGAGCCACCCCAGTAGGTGGAGGCGCCGCCCTTGGCCTTGAAGGCCTTGGTGCCATGGCTCCTGCTCTTGCTGCCGCTGTCGTAGTCGATGCGGATCTCGCTGCCCGCCGCAATGGGCTCGCTCGCCACCAGCACCATGTGCTGCCGCGCCTCGCACGAGGCGGGGCGCAGCACCGGCCACAGCTCGAGGCGCGCGTTGGGCCGCGCCGAGTGGTTGGCGTAGGTCGCGCAGCAGCGCGGCAGCTCAAAGGGGCTGTTCTCGCTCGCGCCGTCGATGACGACCTCGGTGCCGGGGATCTGCAGCACGCAATGGCCGCGCTTGTCCATGCCGAGCGGCAGCCGCGGTCCCGCGTACGCACCGAGGGCCTGGCCGGCCGTGAGGGCGGTGCGCGCCCACAGCCCCAGCCCGAAGGCGCTGTTGCCGACGAAGCAGCACGCGGTGAGCGGGCCGAGCGCGGCGGCAGTGAGCAGCGCCGCCGTGTCGCGCGCAATCTGAAGCTCGAGCTCGGCGCGCGGCAGCAGCGTCGGCGGCGGGCGCGCCGGCGGCGCGAGCCACTCGAAGTCACAGCGGCCGTGGTCGACGCGAGCGCAAAACCACCGCCTGCACATCCACACCGCAGGCCGCGCGCAGTCGCACAGCGGCTGCGGCGACGGCCACGGCGGAGCAGCGCGGACACCGCCGCCATCGGTGGTCGTGAGAGCGCTGCTGCTGCCGCTGCCGCCGCCGCCGCCGCCGCCGGCGTCCATGGGGCCTGCCCACACCTCGTAGTCGCAGCCACCCTGCACGCGGGCGCACCACCACCGCCGCTTGTGCAGCGTAGCCGCCTCGGCACAGTGGCACAGCGGCGGCGCGCCGGCAGCATCGGCGGGCGGCATGATGGCCACGGGCCGCGGCAGCTGCGATGGCTCGAGCGCGGACGAGCGCCACCCTGTAGGCCTCCACGCCACCTCTCGTGTGGGCGTGAGGTAATGCAGCTGCGCCGAGCGGGCCGGCGTCGCGGCGCGTGGCCCGCCGCGACCGCTCGAGGCCTCGAAGGCACGTATCAGCTCGTCGTCAATGATGTTGTCCTCGTTCTGGTTGGGGTTACAGTTAGGGCTGGGGCTAGAGGCTGGGGCTGGGGCCGGATACCGGAGGCTGGAGGCTGGGTGGGCTGTTGGTTGGTAGCTGAAGGCTGGAGGCTGGAGGCTGGGTCCAGGTCATGCGCACCTCCCAGGTGTCGTGCTCGGGCGCCCAGTCCTGCCAGCGCACAAGGAACTCGCGCCGGCCGCGGACGCGCCGCTGCGCGAGCAGCGCCTCGACCGTGTAGACATCCGTGCCGAGCGACGTGATTGGGCCGGGGTTGAAGACGGGCTCGGCACAGAAGGGCTGGCCAATGCAGGCCTTGCACCGCCGCTTGCTCGCGCCCCTGCCCCACTGGTTGTTGGAGAAGCTCCCCGCGCGCAGCTCATTGCAGCAGCCGGAGCACTGCTTGAGCATGTTCGCCTGCAGCGTCCGCGAGTCCTGCAGCGGCGGCGGTGTTGCCTGCGGCGGCAGCTCGCGACGCTCCGGAGCCGGCGGCGTTGCCGGCGGCGAGAAGGGCTCGACACGCTTCCTGTCGCGCGTGCCGGACGCGAGCGTGGGCACCCAGTGGGGCCCGTCGGCGGTGAACGCGTGCCTCGCGCCGAGCATGTAGCGGTGCGTGCCCTTCTTGCCGCCGCTGCTGGTGCTGCGGTGCACCGCGTCGAGCGCCGGGCAGCTCACACAATCATACTTGGCGCGGAAGAGCACGTGGATCGGGTGGGTCCACGGCACGCCCAGAAACGGCGCCGCGCCCGTGCTGTCGCAGTAGCGCGCGTCAAGCTCCTCGAGACTCATCCAGACACCCTCGTTGGCCGCACCGGGCGCCTCGAGCCAGTGCAGCAGCGCCGCGGCCGTCTCGTTCTTGGGCACCCAGCGCAGCTCCTCCACCTGCTCACCGGACGCCGCCGGCGCGGCGGCCGCCGGCAGTGCGGTGCGATGCGTCGGGATGCCTGGCGTGAAGGCGGCGAAGGCCTCGGCGTCCTCGAGCCCCACGAGCTTACCCACTGTCACCAGCTTGTTCTTGCACCACGTCGCGCTCGGCGTCTCGTGCAAGTGCGCGCAGCTTGTCATCTCGGCGGCCACCACCTCCAACAGCCGCGCCACCGTGCTCGCCGGCTCCGCCCACCGGCCGTAGGCGGCACGGTAGCCCGGCAGATTGGGCGTGATCGCGGGGAAGACGGGCGCGCCCTGCAGTCCCGGCTCTGAGCCGAAGAAAGCCCGGAGCGCGCGCACCAGCGCCGCCTGCTCGTCGACGCGCCGCGCGTGCTCAGCGGCGCGGTACTCGGCGAGGGTCACCGACTTGCGCCGGGCCGCGCCGGCCACCGCCTCCGACGCGCCCGCCGCGAGGAGGGGGGCGAAGCTCTCGGTGTCGCCGCCGCCGCCGGCGCTCTCGGTGTCGGTGCTCGTGCTGGGAGGGGAAGAGGCGAAGCGCACGGGCGGCGGCGACAACTGCGGCGGTGGACCGCCCGACGCCTCCGCCCCCCTGCTGTCCCCGAGGTGCGGCCTCTTGCGCGGTGCGGAGGGGTCGAGCCGAAAGTGGCGGGCGATCTCAGCACAGGAGCGGAAGCGCTTGCCCGCCGGGGAAAAGAAGTACGTGTCGAAGGTGCCCGACGTGATGCCCTCGCGCCGCGTCTGTAGAGGCATGGGTGCAGTGGGGCTGTGCGGTGCGCACGCACGCACATGCATGCGCAGCATGTGCATGCACCTGCACCTGCACCTGCACCTGCACCTGCACCTGCACCTGCACCTGCACCTGCACATGCACATGCCCACATGCACATGCACATGCACATGCACATGCACATGCACATGTTGACTCGCGACGCACCTCCGTCTGCGTGTGCCAGCCGTCTATCATGGCGCGCGTGCCGCCGCAACTCTCAAGGAACTTGCCGAGGTGGCGGATCCGCTGCTGCGACGCCTCGGCCCCCGCAGGCTCGGTCGCCCTGCGCTTCTTGCCACCGCCGCTACCGCCGCCGCTACCGCCGCTACCGCTGCCGCTGCCGCTGCCGCCGCCGCCGCCGCCGCGCGCCACCTCGGCGTTGCCCCAAGACTCCTGGGGCACGATGCACGCCGCGTGGCGCTTATCCTTGTTGAGCTCGCACCACCACTTGTCAGGCACGCTGTCGCCACGGTTCGGGTTGCGCCGCCACTTTGCGCACTTGTCGCACTGTACCCACGTGTCCACCGCCACCGCCACCTTCAGCAGCTTCCCCCCCTTCCCCCCCTTCCCCCCCTTCCGCCGCCGCTTCTGCGGCGGCGGTGGCTGAGGGTGCGGCTGTGCCTCGAGCTGCACGGCCCCACGCGCCAGCAGGCGATACTGTGGCGGTAAGAACAGGCGGAAGCCTTCCGGCTCCGGCTCCGGCTCCGGCTCCGGCTCCGGCTCAGGCTCCGGCTCCGGCTCCGGCTCAGGCTCCACCACCGGCAGCGCCGCCACCGGCAGCGCCGCGGCCGCTGCCGCCGCCCGGATCAGCCGCCGCGGCACGCCGCGGCACAGCTCGCCATCCTCGACGATGCGCACGTCGCACGTTTCGCCGTGGTCCGCCACCACCTCGCACTCCTCCCACTCGCCCTCCCACACGCCTGTCTGGTCCGCGGGGCAGCAGGCCACCTCCATCCGCAGCCCGGGCGCAAGCGCCTTACGCCTGCACGGCGGGTGCACGCCGTGGTAGGTGGTGGCCTTACCGGTGGCCGCGGTGCAAGCGGCGCAGACGAAGTGCTTGATGCTGGACGCCTGCTTGGCTGCGACGCCGACGCACTTGCCGTGGAACCAGCCCTGGCACTCTTCGCAGCCGATGTAGAAGAAGCTTGGGTTGTACGGCTTGCGGCACACGCAGTACAGCGCCTCGTCAGCCGCCCCGTCAGCGGATGGGCTGCCGCTCTGCGCACCGCTGGCTAACCATCTCGCGTAGAGCTCATTACCCGTACCGGCGAGTGTCTGGCCGATTTTTAAATCGGCGCCAGCAGACGGGACTCCACACTGCGTGGTACGCGCGGGCGATCTCGGGTCCGGCTGCTCCACAGCCGCTTGCGCCTGGCGGCTACTGACCTCCGGCTCCGCCCCTGTGGTTGCGCATGGGGCTCCCGGCGCAAGCGGCTGGAACTCGGACTCGGCGCTCCCCGCCGTGCTCTCCGTCTCCGCCTCCACCTCAGTCTCCCCCTCCGCCTCTGCCTCCGTCTCTCCTTCCGCCTCTGCCTCCGTCTCTCCTTCCGCCTCTGCCTCCGTCTCTCCTTCCGCCTCTGCCTCCAAATCCAGCCTCACTGCCTTTTGGGCTCGCTCTGTGTGCCGGTGCTGGCATGCCTGCTCGTGCTTTAGCAGGCCGTGCGTGTAGATCCGTCCGCAATGTGCGCAGGAGCACTGATCCAGTAAGTAGGATAGATGCTGCTGCAATATCTGAGCCACGAGCCGGGACGGCTCCAAGACGGCCGCCTGCTGCGAGGACTCCACTTCGCGCATCCGCGCAGCTGTCTGCGTGGACTAAGTGTACTCGCAGGAGAGAGTTAGACAGACAGACGTACAGATTATTCTGTCAGAAAGTTAGTACAGACGTCTAGCAAAGTCAGACTAAGTCTGACTCCAGGATCTCCCTCAGTTGCATGAGGCGCGGTTGGCGCGCCCTTGGGCGCGCGCCTCGGTCGGGTGTACCCAGGAGATAAGATAAGATAAGATTGTTGGGTTTCACGACGTTACACGACTCACGACGTTACGCAATCTCCTCTCTTTACGGGAGGGCGCTTGAGAGTTCAACTCGTCGAGTCGCGCGTTGACGACGATGGCGAGCAGGATTTGCTCCGCCGCCTTCCGCAGCCCGGTAAAGGCCCCGAACAGCTGTAAAGGCCCCGAGCAGGCTATCGAGTCTGACGAGCAGCGTGTCGCGCTAACAAGCCTCACCAACGTGCTCAGCCATTCGGAGCAGCAGCACGATTCTCCACAGCTGCACGTGGAGACAACGTTGGCTGAGGCCACGGCCGCGGCTCTACCCGAGAGCCCCGCACCGGGACAGTCTGGTAGGAGGCGATCAAGCATCAGCAACTCGGAGCAGCAGCAGGATTCTCCTGCTCGTGCTCTCCTGCGTGCGGAGACCGCGTTGGCTGAGGCCACGGCCGCGGCTCTACCTGAGAGCCCCGCACAGTCAGGACGGTCCGGCAGGAGACTGTCCAACATCAGTAGCGCCGGCGGGAGACGGTCGAGCACGAGTAGCGCCGGGTCGGGATGGGGGCGCGCCGCGGCGCTGCTCGCACAGCTGGACGAAGAACGTGAGCGCCGGATCGCAGCGGAAGCAGATGCTTGCGAGGCGCGCGAAGCGCAGGCGGAGGCGCGAGCGGAGTTGGAGAAATACACAGCAGCGCATGCGCCTCTGCAGCAGGCGCTCACCACGGCGCAAGAGGAGGCGGCGCGACTGCGGGTCGCGCTGGTCCGAACCCGCCAGGTCGCGTCGCGTCGCGTCGCGGAGGCGGCTGAGGCGCGTGCGGTGGGCGTGGAGGCGCAGCGGAAGGCCGATGAGTACCAGCAGGCGTTGGAGGGCCAGCAGCGACAGGAGACGCGGCGGGCGGTCGAGCTCGAGCAGGCGCAGGAGCTCGCTGCGTCGCTGCGCCTCGCCGTCGAGATAGCCACGCCCGCGCGTGTGCGGCGCGGTACCGATGGCGCAGGCGGCGCAGGCGGCGCGGGCGGCGCGGGTCGGGAGCGGCCGTCGCCTTCCCCGCTGCGCCCGAGGGGGTTGCGGCTCGCTTGGGGCGCAGAGGTGCCGGAGCTGAACGAAGCAGAGGTGGAGGCGCAGGCGCAGGTGCAGGCGGGGACGGGGCTGGGAGCGGAGGCGGCGGCAGCGGCGGTGTCAGCGAAGGACGCGCCGGTCGCAGGCGAGGCGGAGGCGGCGGTGGAGGCGGCGGAGGCGGAGGCAGCGGAGGCGGCGGAGGCGGCGGAAACGGCGGAGGCGGCGGAGACGGCGGAGACGGCGGAGGCGGCGGAGACGGCGGAGGAGGCAGTGCCTGTGCCTACACCACGCACGCCCGCGCCGCGCCGCGTCGCCACGGCGGCGACGCCCGGCGGTGCGGTGGCGTGCACGCCGCTTCGAACACCCGACGAGAGGCGTGCGCTCTTCTCGCGCCGCGCCGCGGATCTATTGGCGTCGCGGCGACGGGAACAAGCGGCAGCGGTGGAGGAGGCGGCGGCGGCGGCGGCGGCGGCGGCGGCGGCGGCGGCGGGAGGGGTGGTCCGTCGCGCACAGGAGGCAAGGGACGAGCAGCTTCTAGAGGCGAGGGCGGAGGTGGAGCAGTCGAGAGTGGATGCCATGCGGGCGAGGGCGGAGCTGGTGGCGGCGAGGGCGGAGCTGGATCAGGCGAACGAGGAGGCGAGGGCGGAGCTGAAGCAGGCGAGGGCTGCGGAAGAGACGGCGAGGGCGGAGGTGAAGGGGGCGAGGGCAGACGCGAGGGCGGAGGCGAAAGAGGCTGCCACTGCACGGGCCGAGCTGGTGGGGAGTCTGCGGGCGGCCGAGGGGAGGGCGGAGGTGGCGGAGGCGGCTGTTGTGCGGGCGGAGGCGCACGCGGAGGCGCAAGGTGCGGGAGCCAAGGTGGCGACAGCGAGGGCGGAGGCGGCGGAGGCAGCAGAGGCTGGGGCGGCGCTGCAGGCTGTAGAGGCGAGGGAGGCGGCATCGCTGCAGGCTGCAGCGCACGAGGAGGCGGCGGAGGCAGCGCGGGAGGAGCGGAGGCGTGAGGCACGCGCGGTGCAACAGGCGCGGCGGGGTCAAGACGCGGCGCTGGCAGCGGCGCGCGGAGAGGCGGCGTCTTCGCACGCAGCGGTGGCGAAGGCGAGAGCGGAAATGGGGGCGGCGAGGGTGGAAGCGGAGGCGGCGAGGGCTGAGGCGGAGGCAGCGAGGGCAGCGGCGGAGGAGGCGAGGGCCGAGGTCAGCTCCAAAGCCAAGCGTGCGGTGGGGGGGGAGCTGGGGGAGGAGACCAAGGCGCAGCGATATGCGGCGGCAACGGCGGCCGCGGCGACGGCTGCGGCGCTCGAGATCAGCACGGAGATTGCGGGCCGTCTCGTGGCGGCGCGGAGCTCGGAAGACTCGATGGCAGTGCGCCTAGCGGAGGTCGAGGGGCTGGCGGAAGTGCGGGCGGCAAGGGAGGCGGAGCGCGAAGAAAGGGCGGCGGAGCGAGCCAGCGCGATGGAGGCGGAGGTGGAGAGCGCGGTGGGCAGGGCGAGGGAGGCCGAGGGGCAGCTCAAGGCTACGGTGGCGGAGGCGGCCAACATGGCGGCGACCCTGGCGGAGGCGGAGGGGCGGGCGGAGATGGCGGCGGTGCGATCGCACCTCTACACCTCTGCACCTCTGCGCCTCTGCGCCTCTGCACCCGCGTCGGCACTTCTTTGCTTCTGCACCTCTTCCTGCACCTGTCTACGCCACTGCACTCTGCACTCTGCACTCTGCACTCTGCACTCTGCACTCTGCACTCTGCACTCTGCACCTTTCTCGACAGGTGCGAGCTGAGCTGGAGGCAGCCAAGGTGGAGGCAGTGGAGGCGGCCATGGCGCAGCTTGTGGCGGAGCGGGAGGTTGAGAGGGAGGTTGAGAGGGAGGAGACAGAGGCAGAGACGGCGAGGACGGCCGAGGGAGACGTGGAGGCGGCGGCGGTGGCCACTACTGCCGCTGCAGCCGCCGCCGCCGCCGAGGAGGCGCGAGCGGTGGCCGTGGCCGAAGCCAGGCGGGAGCGAGCGGGACGGGAGGCAGCGGAAGCAGCGGCCGAGGAGGCAACGAGGGAGATGGTGGCGGCAGTGGCGGAGCAAGGGGAGGCAGTGGCGACGGCAGCTGCTGCGGCAGGGCGGGAGAGAGTGGCAGCGGCGGAGTTGCAGGGTCTGCTGCGGTCGGAGGACTCGGCGGCGACGGCGATGGTGACGGCGGCTCGTGTGGCAGCAGCGGACAAGGCGGCGGCACTGCAGGAGGCGGCGGAGTCGGCGGCGGGAGAGATGGCGGCAGCGCTGGAGGCAGCGGCGAGCGTGAGCAGAGCAGGCAAGGCAGTGGCACTGCAGGCAGCGGCGGAGGCGGCCGCTGCGGACAAGGCGGCCGCGTTGGAAGCAGCGGCGGAGGCGGCGGCGGAGGACAAGGCACACGCGGTGGAGGCGGCGGCGTTGGAGGCGGCGGCGATGGTGGAGGCGGAAGTGGCGGAGCTGCAGACAGCGCACATGTGTGTGGGAGGGGCGGAGGAAGCACAGCAGAGAGCGAGGGCCGAGGCGCGAGGGGCGAGGGCCGAAGCCGAGCAGGCGAGGGCCGAGGCGGCGGCCGCAGCGGCTGAGTCTCTGGAGTCCATGCGCAGGGCGGAGGAGGAGCGTGGTGAGATGCACGAGGCGCGTGCGGAGCAGGACCGCAGGGAGGGTGTGCTACGGGTGCGGCTGGCGGCGGCAGAGGCGGGCCGGGTGGCAGCGCTGCAGGCTGCGAAGGCGGCGAAAGCGGATAGGGAGGTGGCGGTGGAGGCGGTGGCCGAGGCGGTGGAGGCGAGTAAGGCGATGGCGGCCGAGACATCGTCGGCGGCCGAGAGGGCGACAGCTCTAGAAGCCGTGGTGGTGCGCGCCGCGACTGATAAGGCGGCGGCACTGGAGGCGGCAGCGGGCAGGGCAGCGGCCGACCAGGCCGCGGCGCTGGAGGCGGCGCTAGCAAGTGCATCCGCCCAGCTGCTCACAGCGCGTCACGCGGCACGCGACGAGATCGCGGCGGAGATCGCGGCGGTAAGGCGCGCTGCGGCGGCCGAGACGTCACAACTCAGGAAGGAGCTCGAGGAGGCGCTTGAAGAGGCGCGCGCGCGTGCGCGCGCGGCGGCGGCCGGGCGATCAGCGGCGGAGCAGGAGGCCACGGCGGCGAACCAGGCTGTGGAGCAGGCGGCGATGCTTACCGCGGCGCGGCGCGAGTGTGGCGAAGCCGCGGCGCGCGAAGTTGCGCTGCGCACCGAGGTGGAACAGCTGGGCGCGGCGGCGGAGGCGGCGCATAGCGCGGCACGGCGCTCACAGCGCGAAGGCTCACTCGCGGTGAGCGTGGCGGTAGTGCTGCGACAGCAGCTGTTGGCGGCAAATGCGTCAGTGGTCGAGGGCAGGCGCGCGCCGCGGCGACTGCGTGAGTTCACGGATCACGCAATCTGAATAGAGAGAGAGATACGGCTAACCGCAAGAAGGTTTCCGCGTTGTCCGCTAATTCATCGCCTTACTTAGCTAACAAAGTACTACCGTAGTAGAAGTGTCCGATGTGTCGTTACCACAAGAACGATCAACGTGTATTGTCCGCGGATTGATTCTAGATTGATTCATGGTACTTTAAGTACTACTAGTATGGTTTATCAATTACCGTATCATGACCGGGGGTTTTATGTGTTTGTTTTTTTGCAGAATTTGCACGTGTAATTTTGTGTGGGGCGTGCGGCGGCGGTCCTCTCCACGTCCAGCTACGCCTTCTCTTGTCTTGACTCCGCTCTCCGGGGCGCGGGGCGGGAAACAGGTGGGTCTCACCGCTCTCATCAAACTCTCACAAGTGCCGCCGGCGCGCCGCTTACACCTTTTACTGGATACTGCTGTCTGTATCTTTATAGTGTATCCGTAAAGTAACCCGGTACGATACGTCTTCCGTCGCGGTGTACCGTAAACAAGGTAAGATGTCGATTTACTGTCTGTTCTACGAACTTAGGTTTTCGTGATGTGCCCAGTGACCGTCTCCCTCGGCGCCAGACTCGGCCCTAGGCCCAGCCGTCTCCTCCGCATGCTGTGCCGACGCCTCGGTCGGCGCCGCAGCCGCACCGCAACAGCCGCACGCGTGCGCCTCCGCTCCCGCGAGCAGCGACAGTGCTGGTTGCGACGGCTGCGACTGCGACTGCGGTTGCTGCGGCGACTGCAGCGGGGGCGCCGGGTAGGAGGCGGGCGGCGCCTCACAGCGAAATCGCTCGATGAACTGCTGGTCGACCACGCGGGCCTTGCTGCCCGCGAAACGGCGGTACTCGTCGCAGATCGCGACGAGCGACCAGCGCTGCATCCGGCGCAGACAACCCACCAGGCAGCCCGTGCGGTGCTTGCCCTGGTTGCAGTGGATGAGCACGGGGTGGTTGGCCGGGTCGATGACCGCGCGCAGCGCTGCGCGCACGACGTCATCAGACATCTCGTCGAAGGGCTCCTTGTTGCCGGTCACGCCGAAGTGGAGCAGCTGCACGCCCTGCTCCTCGAGGAAACCGAGGTGTGAGTCCGGGTACTCCTCGGGGCAGAGGAAGAGGATGCTGCGCAGGCCCAGCTGCTGCAGGAACGCCAGGTTCTTTTTGGTCGGGAAGCCGGAGCGGTAGACGCCGCGCCAGACCATCGCAAAGTTCTCGGGCGGCAGAATCTCCTCGCCCTCCGCAGGGCGCTGGGAAGCGTGGTGCGGTACGGTGGGCATTTTCGGAGAGCCACGCTGAAACCACAACACACTAGCGCGCGCGGCACTCACTCAACTCGGCGCGGCAAAGCCGCTCAGAAGCGCGTGGCCGGAGGGCGATGGCGCAGGATTGTGCTCGGTGACGTTCTGGCCGAACACGTACTCGAACTAAGAGGTAGGGCCCGTGTCTGGCTGGCGTCCTCCGGGGCGCATAACGCAAAAAAAAACTATAGAATAACGAGACCACTTACGCAACAAAAAACTAGTCTGTTCAAAATAGGCGTCAGCCCTAAATAGCATCGGCAGCGAAAGATGTTGGGTCTTTTGTACGCTCGATATGTCTACGCTCTACTGCGCAGCCCCTGTGGAATGATGCACTCGTCATTTTCCCGGTCGTACAAGGGGACCGGCGAGCGATTCGCCCCCATGGAGCGCATGTCCGTGTGGTTCTCATAGGGCGGATTCGCACAGTCAAAGTCCGGCGAGTGCCCGACGTAAGGCGATTCGCCGGTCGCCAAAACATACTCCCACGCGCAGTAGCCGCCCAAAAGATATTCCTCGAGCTCCTCCAGGTTGTTCATGTGGTAGACTCCCCATCCGTTGTTGTACAGTACCACCGGGTGTGCCCCTGCACGCGCGAGCTGAGTATTCAGCACCATGAGCCGTGTGCGGCTATTTCCGTCAATGAATGGGTGCAGCTCTGCCATGGTGGCGTAGAGAGTTGCAGCGGCAGGAAGCAGGCAACCGAGGGCTGCTCGCGGATGTGAATGGTCAGCGAGGCTATTCGTGAAGCGAGTAATGTTACAGTCGTCTTTGGTGATGGCAGCGTAGAACTGGTCGAGGGGGGCACCGGTCAGGTTTACTCTGACCTGATAGTACAAGCCCCTGACCTTGCCCCAGTCCTGCGTTGCCTTTGCGTGCTCGAATATTTTTGCTTTGTCGACGTGGACGGCGCCCGTGTACCCCATCATGCTTGACTCGGCCCATACATTATCCCGTGGCCTAAACTCCGAGTATGGGCTGGCCACCTCCAACGACCCATACGCAGGATTGGTGGCCCATGATAGCCCTTGCAGCTCCATGTTCATGGCCTCCACCATATCGATACTGAGGATAGTCTCATGCATCAGGTTGTAGTCACTAAACTTGTCCAGGTGTGAATGCAGGTGCTCCGACAATCTTCCATCGCCACCCATTTGCGTGATAGTCTGGGCTTGGTCAAAGGCCGTCGCACCACACTTGTGCGCCCAGCCATCAATGAATGGCATCCACCAATTCGTTTGCAGCGCCCTCCAGGGGTGATGGTTGCTGACTACGCCGGACCGCGAAGGCTGAGGAGAAACAGACGGCGAAGGCTGAGGAAAAGCATCAGGCGAAGCCTGCTTCTCCCGCTCGTTCGACGTCAAGGGCGGGAGGTGGATTCCGTTGGTTTTGTTGGTTGCGTACAGCCACCTGTAGGCCGCTTCCCGGACCGCGGCCAAACATTCCTCAGCACCTCGTTGGCGTGCTGAGCACTCTCGAGCGTCACTCTCGAGCGTCAAGTGGTCGGTGAGGAAGGGAGCGTCGTCCACGGCGGCCAGCGCGTGCCCATGCTCATGAGGAATGGCGTAGCTACGCCGGACGCCGAGGAAAGCCAGCACGCCGAGCATCGCCGGCATGCTGCCAAACACACAAAGGCCGCGGCAGTCGAAAGTCTCCCAAAAAGGAAGCTGCTGTAACTTGTGGCAGGGAGTCCAGAGTCTCGGAACAAAGGTTCACAACCGTTTTGAAAGCCGTTCGTTAGCGCCCAGCTTACCACTCTCGGAACAAAGGTTCACAACCGTTTTGAAAGCCGTTCGTTAGCGCCCAGCTTACCACTCTCGAAACAAAGGTTCACCGTTTTGAAAGCCGTTCGTTAGCGCCCAGCTTACCACTCTCGAAACGCAAAGGTTCATAACCGTTTTGAAAACCGTTGGTTAGCGCCCAGTTACCACGCGACACTAGCTAGGAGCTCTATTACGCCGGGATGACGAGCGTGTAACACGGTATCGGTCGGACGGACCGTCGACTAAGTCGGTGTCGGTGGCCGTGTTGTGTGTGGTACACTTGCGCATACGTACCTCGTGCAGGGTAGGCCGGCCTACGAGGCCGTCCCCGAATTGCGTGTGTGCCGTGTTGGCACCCCTCCGGCGCATACTGTCTACTCCTACTATGTGTGTACTTCTTTTAACAGTACTACTAATAAGTATCGAGCAACCGGTGCGCCGCAACGAGAGTCGAGACACGATAAAGGTTAGAGCCGGGGCGCCAGCCTCCGCGCACAGGACTCAGGAGGCCTCCCATGACGCATGAGAGAGGCCTCCGTACATACGTTAGGTGTATACACCGCAACCGACCGGGGCTTCACATGTAAAACACGTGTGGTTTCCGATGTGGGGGCATATTCGTCAGCCCCCGCCCATATACTGTACCCCTGATAAGTTACGTGTCTAGCTACGTGTTGAAAAACAAAGCCTTCAAAACCGTTCAAAAGCGACCACAAAACCGCGGCCACACAGCTCGGTGTCCCTGTCCGCTGCGCGCGTCAGTCATCAGTCATTATTACCATCAAGCTTCCCTAGGCGGCGGCAGCCACATCCCCGTCGCGACGTCGTACTTGAGGCCGCTCGCGCCGAGCCCACTCCCCACTCCCCACTTCCCGCGCGCATCGCCGGCGGCTTTCCGCCAAGCCCGCCGAGCATTGAGGGGTGGCGCTGCTGCGCTGCTGCTTTCGGCCGCCTTGCCAGGCGGCAGCCACATCCCACTCGCCGAATCGTACCTGACGCGGAGGGTTAGCGTAAGGGGTCGACTCCATATGCAAGTGCAGACGGCTGCGGGAGGCTGGGCCATACCCCCCGTCCAAGCCCTAGTCTGCGGCGTGCACCTCAGCCCGCCCGAGGCGAGACCACCAACCAGCGGCGGCGTGGTGGGGATGGCATCGCTCCGCTCCTTGCCCGGCGGCAGCCAGAAGCCACTCTTCGGGTCGTACCTGCGAAGCGTCCAGGGGCCGTAGGGTCAGGCTCAGGATTGGTGCGAGTGCCAGTGTGCTGGGGTCAGCGCGCGTCCGCTCGCACCTCAGCCCCGGGAAGCCGCCAGAACTGAGGCCGCCAACCAGCGGCGGTTTCCCCAGCGGCGGTCTCCGGGCACCCGGCGGCAGCCAGAAGCCACTCGTCGGGTCGAACTTGAGCCCGCTCGAGCTCAGCCCGCCGAAGGAAGGCGGCTTCCCGCGCGGCTTCGCGCCCAGCAGCGCGCCTAGCGACCGCGTGCCCGGCGCGCCCGGCGCGCCGCCCGCTTTCAGCGGCCGCGCGCCCGGCGCATGCAGCTCGGCCGCGGCCGCGGCGACGTCCGCGAGGCTCGGCCGCAGCCACATGCCACTCTGCGAGTTGTACTTGAGCCCGGTTGCGCTCAGACTCCTAAGAAGAGCACGGTCGGGCACGGTCGGCTCGGTCAGCGCGGTCATCGGCGACACTTGTTCCTGGTACGGATCGCCAGATCGCGCCCATGCGCGCATCTCCTTTGCGCTCCTGACCGTGCCCGATCGCGGGCGCATCTCCTTTTGGGCGGTCGGCGCGGTCGGCGTGCTCGGCGGCGACGCTCCCTGCAACGGCGCGCTCATCGGGCGCATCTCGTTTTGGATCTTGAGTGTCGCGCCTGCTGCCGCAAAGGCAGATGGCGCCTGCGCCTGCCAATAGTCTCGCTCCGCGCCCGAGAGCGCTTCCGTAGGATGCAGGCGCGCCCGCGTCGCCTCACGCTCACGCTCGAGCGCCAGCGCGTCGCCCGGCAGCGTTTCCTCGCGCCGCTGCGCGAAGCTTGCAGACTGCATGAAGCGCACCGTCGCGCCCACCTTGGACCAACCGGCGCGACTCTTGCCCGCTGCCTTTCCCTTTGAGTCTGCGCCGCTCGCGACGGCAAGCATCTTCTTCATCTCCCTGTTCTCTGCGTCTATTTTCGCCTGAGCTTGCTCCTTCGAGCGCTGACTCTCCGCCGCGGCAGCCTTTCGCGCTGCCAGCACCTCAGGAGAGAGCTCCTTCGAGTCGACCCCAGTAACGAAGAGCCGGGACTGCTGCTGCTCCTGGTTCTCCAAGCTGATCTTCAACTGTGTCTCCTCCTTAGCACGCTGGCTCTCCACGGCGGCAGCCTGTCGCGCCGCCTCCACCTCAGGCGAGAGACCCTTTGAGTCTGCGCCGGTCGTGGCAGCAGGCTGCTTCTTCAGCTCCTCGTTCTTGGCGTCAAGTTCCGCCTGAGCCATGTCTTTCGCACGCTGCGTCTCCGCGGCCGCAGCCTCGCGCGCCGCCTCCAGCTCGGTAGAGAGCTTGGTGTCACCGTACCCACACCGCCCACGCACACGCGCCGGCAGTAGCGAGCCTCCTGCGAGAGCAGTAGCACACGCCAGTAGCACACGCCAGTAGCACACGCCAGTAGCACACTGTCTATTTTTTAAGATAAGATCTGACTCGTATTGAGTCCGCTTTTAGACCCAGCTGCAGTTGGGGCAGAAGTCTGTCTGTTTCATGCGGATAACGTGTCGATCGCCCTCAACGTAAGCACGCGTCGCACAGCCGCGCCCTCAATGAAACCGCGTCAGCCGCGGCTGAAACCGCTTTTTCGGCGTTTTGAACATGGCAAGTTTGGGCGCGACGTAGGTAGACAGCGGGAGTCCTCGAAGCGGCGGGGGTACACGGGTGGCTGGGGGATGAGATAAACCCTCCTAAACAAGATATATCTCTTATCTTATCCTGAAGATAAGATAATCTTATCTCTTATCTCTTATCCTGAACAACGACGTACACTTAGTATTTCCGCCCAAAGTCAGTGGCGGGGCCGCTTAGCGCCGCCG
>Ga0209302_10000945_pt1 | contig 16619 bp, 22 predicted proteins | sample ArcOceMetagenome_2_FD_187445 | JGI IMG/M metagenome (GOLD analysis project Ga0209302, IMG submission 187445) | Marine eukaryotic phytoplankton communities from Arctic Ocean - Arctic Ocean ARC135M Metagenome (SPAdes) (version 2) | ecosystem: Environmental > Aquatic > Marine > Oceanic | place... | reverse complement strand
ACAAGTAGTTTAGTTATGTTTGGATTAGCAATATTGTTATATGCAGTTGAATTGCAATTCGCCACTAAAGCATTAGATACGCACTTACAAGATTTAGAGGACTTATAATGGATGATGAAATATTAAATTTAGTTAAGGTTAACTATTGACAAGTAAGGATCATTGTTGTATAATGATTGTATTAATTAATTAATTAGGTATATTAATGACACGAATTAATCTTGTACCACCTAGCGAGTTAGCCGATCAGCATTTAGTTGCAGAGTATAGAGAAATCTTTATGGTTGGTTCCTCGTTACAGCGATCAATTGTTAGTAAGAATTGGGCGCAAACTAAAGTAACATTGCCTAAGATATTCACATTGAACACGGGACATGTTAAATTCTTTTACGATAAGGGTAAGTATCTATCTGATAGGTATGACGAATTGCGAGAAGAAATGACTAAGCGTGGAATGAATCCTGATCCTGCTAGAGTATTCAAGCGTTGGCAGTGGCCTGATGAATTATATAAATCATACACACCAGATCAAGATGCGTTAGATATTATTCGTGAGCGTATTGAGTATCGTATTAGTGAGAAGCCTGGGTGGTATCGTTTTAGTCCTTATATTTAATAGAGAATACAAATGCCTCAAGTACAGCGATTTTATGTTATTAATTCATTAAAAAATGAAAAAACTATATATAAAGAAACATTCAACCCTACCACAACATCATCGTGCAAATGGTCTATCTTAATGCATTCCGACTATGTATATGATTGTTTACCCAATGGTACATGGACTGTTATGAAAGATAGAACAAATGGTCATTGGGAACAAGTAATGCCGAGTGACGAAGATTTATTTATGATGATATTATCTGCAAAATCAGTGAAAGATTATGCTTATAAATAGTCGTATACGAGGAATTAACAATGATTAGATGGGGTATAACTGCCAATTCACATGATGCTGCCTTGGCTGTATTTGATGGAACAAAATTACTATTCGCAGCACACAGTGAGCGATCAAGTGGTATCAAGAACGACAAACTATTGAATGATGAAATAATCAGTCAAGCATTATTACTAGGTGATCCGAGAGAAATACATTGGTACGAGAACGATTTTACCAAACGATTGCGTCAGATCAAAGCAGGTCAGTATAAGACTGCATTCACTAAAGAAACTCCAGCAACCACACTCAAAAACTTAGGTATTGATACTACATTATTCCCTAACGTAGATCAGTTCACAACCCGCACCCTAACATATCATTCCCACCATAGAAGTCACGCAGCCGCAGGCTATTACACATCCCCATATAAAGATGCAGCCGTATTGGTGATTGATTCTATTGGTGAGTTTGAGACACTAACAGCATGGCATGGTAAGGGTGATAAACTAACAAAGAAATTCAGTCAATCATATCCACATAGTATTGGGTTATGGTATAGCGCAATGACTCAGCGTATTGGTTTAAAGCCTAATGAAGACGAGTATATCTTAATGGGATGGGCAGCGATAGGTGATCCAAACAAATATTATTATGAAATATTACGTGATTTCTTTGAGCCGTTAGAGTATGGTTCATTGAAAGTAAAGTTCAAATGGAATTTACATAGAGGATGTCGTGAGTGGAGACCAGACTTAAATACGGTACAAGATTATGCAGACATAGCGGCATCAACGCAAGCAGTGTATGAGCATGTATTACAGCATTTATTGGTTGAGACATCGCTGTTAATTAAATCCGATAACATTGTACTTATGGGTGGTTGTGCATTGAATTGTGTTGCTAATAGTATGGCACATAAGTTTTTTGATGGTGTATGGATAATGCCCAATCCGGGTGATGCTGGTAGTGCGATTGGTTGTGTGTTAGATCATTTGGGTACACATGTTGAATGGACTAGTCCTTACTTGGGATATAATATTGCTGGTGATTATCCAGTGAACGCAGCGATGAAAGAATTGACAACGATTGGTATGGTTGGTGTAGCGAGTGGTAGAGCAGAGTTCGGTCCGAGAGCATTAGGTAATAGAAGTTTGTTAGCAGATCCTCGTGGTAGTGATATGCAAGATTTGGTTAACACTGTTAAACAGCGACAAGCATTCAGACCATTTGCACCTGTTATTATGGAAGAGCATTTACATGATTACTTTGAAATGCCAATAGGTTGTAACACGAGTCCGTACATGCAATTTGTAGGTGTGTGTAAGCGCCCAGATTTGTTCCCTGCTATATCGCATTATGATAATACTAGTAGAGTACAGACAGTGACACGAGAGCAGCATCCAGGATTGTATTCATTGTTAGAAAAATGGTATGAAGAGACAGGGTGCCCGATGTTATTGAATACGAGTTTGAATATTAAAGGTGAACCAATGGTAGACACCGAATCTGATGCAGAGCGTTGGACAGAGCAGTATAATGTAAAGGTGGTAACTAAAGATGTTTAATCCAGTTAAGTGGGTAAAAAAGAAATTAGCAGAGCGTAAGTATAAGAAGCGTATGGAAGCAAAGTTAAAGAAGTTACAAGAGCAAGATCCGTACATATACGACTAATAGGTAAAATAATGAAAATATTAATATGTGGTTTGCCCGGAAGTGGCAAGTCAACACTAGCAGAGCCGTTATCTGTTGTACTAGACGCAGTATGGCTTAATGCTGATGCAGTTAGAGAACGATATGATGATTGGGATTTTTCTCCTGCTGGTAGAATGAGACAAGCAAGTCGTATGCAGCATTTAAGTGATGGTGTAGTGTCTGCAAAAAAGGTTGTCATTGCAGATTTTATTGCACCCACTGCTGCAATTCGTGAACAATTTAAGCCAAACTATATTATTTGGATGAATACGATAGAAGAAGGTCGTTACGAAGATACAAATGCAATGTTTGAGTCAGTTACTAACGCGAATTTTACTTGTGTTGCATGGGATAACACTAAGAACATAATTGAAATAGTAAAGCACATTAAAATTGTAATGAATGATAATGAGTAAATTTGACTACAAAAAGCCCACCGCACAGATGTTAGGTAGGTGGCAACCGTGGCATGATGGTCATACTGCATTGTTTAAGAAAGCCCTTGCAGAGACTGGACAAGTGTGCATAATGATACGAGATGTTAGTGGTATCAGTGGAGATGCAGGCGCTGGTCGTACTGTAGCACAAGATGATAATCCGTTTGATATGGAAGCAGTCAACAAGAATATCATTGAAGCATTGACTGTCGCAGGCTACGCAATTGATGAAGAATATATGATACAATGGATGCCTAACATTGTAGATATTAGTTACGGGCGCGGTGTTGGTTATACTTTTACACAGCACGACTTGGGTGCAGATATGCATGACATTAGTGCTACAAAGATCCGTGCTAAAATGCGCGAAGAGGGTAGACTTTGAAGTATAGAATAAAAAGTTGGAATTCTTTGATAGACTTTCGTGATTACCTAGTGAAGTCTAAATCAGAGATAGTTCATCAATTCAATGGACATACATTGATTACAGATCAAGGTCGTTATGGTCTTGCGTTTGGTAGATTAACATTCCATGAAGAGATAATTGTAGTAAAGAAAGCAGTTGCAAAGAAAGCACCAGCAAAGAAGACAGTTGTAAAGAAAGCAGTTGCAAAGAAAGCAGTTGCAAAGAAGACAGTTGTAAAGAAGACAGTTGCAAAGAAAGCACCAGCAAAGAAAGCACCAGCAAAGAAAGCAGTTGCAAAGAAAGCAGTTGCAAAGAAAGCAAAATAGTGGTATAATATACGACTGTACACAGAGAATTAAAAAATATGAGAAATGAGATTCAAGCCGATATAAAATATATCACACGTAATGTATCGGAACAAGAGATACTTGCTACTATGCCAAAAGGTGATTATATCGCAGTATTTGGAACAAGTCATACGTATGGTAAATGTATACGAGGTGATGAGGCGACCATGTTAGACGAAGACGATATGTGGGCACATGCATTAGGTAACAAGTTGGGATTAGAAGTTCTTAATATATCTAAGCCTGGCAATTACAATGTTAATATTGTACGCCAAATGATAGATTTTCATGAATTGCCTGATGAAGTAAAATCAAGGTGTAAGGTAATGATTGCAGAAGTGCGTGCTGGTGATACGGCTGGTATTATGTGTACTGACTTGATTGAACAACCTGATATACCTAATAAACAATTAAATAAAACAATCACAGATAGTTATGCCTTTTTGACGTTGGGTGAATCTATTTACAATTGGGAAAATTCATTGAATGCTCAATTTACAAATCCAATTAGTGAGGGGAGAGAGTTAGAAGAATATTCTCGTTCATTAATTGATCATGTTGGTCACTATGATGATATGGCAGTACCAGATGCGGTGGTTAGCAATGTCATGAAGTATATTGATAATCATATGAACGCATCATCTGTTTCAATCACACCTTTATTGAGAGACTATGATAATATTAGAACAATGAAGATGATGTCTGATATGGCAAAGATACCGTTTATGTGGTATTGCTGGGATTCGCATGAGGTACTATCACTTGAAGAACAGTTCTTTTGTGAACGAGTGTATGAAAAGACTTCAACTATATTTGATGCACGCATACCAAAATTTGAACTTGGTGTCACACAAGAGTACGATTTCAGATTTGGTGTTGATGAATTAGATAGACAAAAGTGTGATTGTGGTCACTATGGTGAAAACGTTAATGAATGGGTTGCAGAGCAAGTTAAAGAACGAATTATAGAATTAGGACACAGCATATGAATTTAAGAATACTAAACGAATTAGATAGAATACTAAAGAATAACCCGACATTGGTTTCAAACGAGCAGAGTTTGTGTCAAGTTATCAATGGGGTGTTCAACATTGCATTAACATCGGTAGATGTGAGTGATATCTATACGTTAGCAGATATGGTTGACAATGAAGTACTGCGTAATTACTTCTCTAATGTATGGCAAGCCGAAACAAAGAAATACAAGTACAGTGGATTAAGTATCATTGATGAAGTTAATGCATTGAACCCACTTGCGGTAGTTGACTTAGGTTGTGGCTTTAATGAATTCAAAGGTAAGATTGACAATCTAATTGGAGTTGATCCGTATAATACGAAAGCAGATATCACATCATCTATCTTAGGTTATAAGTCTAGTACAAAGTTTGATGTTGCTATTTGTTTGGGTAGTATTAATTTTGGTAGTTCAGACAAAATCATCGCAGAAGTAACTTCGGCAGTCAGTCTAGTTAATGAAGGCGGTTTGTTATATTTCAGAGTGAATCCTGGAACACAGCATTTAGCACCAGAAAGCAAGTGGATTAATTTCTACGATTGGGACCCAGTATTCGTATCAAATATAGCAGAGCATTTAAACTGTGAGTTGCTTGTATTGCGTCAAGACTTGAACCGATTGTACTTTGTGTTGAGAAAATTTCTCAAATGATTTTACATATACCACATGCATCTACATATATTCCATCAGATATAGAATTTGATAAAAAAGATATAAGTGATGATATTCAGCGAATGACTGATTGGTACACTAATGATCTATTTGATAATGGTGCAAATACTGTTGTTAAGTTAGAAGTTAGTCGATTGGTATGTGATGTTGAACGTTTCATTGAGAACGAAGCAATGGACGCAGTCGGCATGGGTATCTGCTATACAGTTGATTCGTTTGGCGAGACATTAAGGACAGTGTCAGATGAAGAGAAAAATCGTATTATAAATCAGTATTACATCCCACATCATGAAAAACTTTATGATGCTGTCAAAGATGAATTAGAAGAAAACGGACAAGTTATGATTGTTGATTGTCATAGTTTTTCCAATGAACAATTACCTCATGAACCATCTGGTGAACGACCTGATTTCTGTATAGGTACAGATTCATATCATACACCAGTGTCATTGATTGTAAGATTGCAGAAAGAATTGAAGATACTTGGTTACACTAGCATAGTAAATGAACCATTTGCTGGTACAATTGTACCGATGGAATATTATCATACAAATGATAATGTTAAATCTGTAATGATTGAAGTTAACAGATCATTATATATGAATAACATTCATGCATATGTAAAGATTAAACGAATAGTCACCGATTTGATAAATATTATCAATAAGTATTAAAAGGGATTATTATGAAAATTAACGAAGTTATAGAAGCAATAGGTGATTCACCTAGCGAGTTTGGTCAACGACTATCACAGGAAGACGATGGTAATTTCCAACAAGTACAGGGAAGAGTATTCGCCCAAGCAGTATCACGCATAAAGCAGAATGATTTAGCAAGAGGTGATGCAGCGAAAGGACTTGATACCTTACATGTATATCCAGCAAATGAATACAATGGTATGAATTGTTTCATTGGTAAAAATAACTCAAGTGGTTATGCAATCGCACATGGTGATGAATTAGTTTCTGTGTTTAGTTCACAAGGATCATCTGGTAGTGCTATCATGCAAGATGCTATAAAGAATGGTGCATCACGACTAGATTGTTTCGCTATTAGAAACAAAGATGGGTCTATTGAAGGTGGTTTATACACATTGTATTCACGTCATGGTTTCAGTATTGATACCAATATGAATGATGGTGAACCTGGACAGGCATATGCTATACAGAAAGGCGTAAGTGATTACGTAGATGATAATGAGAAGGTGTATCCAAACGATCCGCGTGTTGTTATCTTCATGAAAAGATAAAAAAAGATAAATAAAACTATAGTTAATTATATACTTGACATTATGTGTCATGTAGTGTATGATTAATTACATAAATAGAAGGGTAGTGCAGAGTTGTACTACTTCATTTCACATCATAATATAACAATAGCCGAGCGGCGATGTTCATATTGTAAATCAAATTTCTAAAAACCGACACGCTATATGTGTGTCTTTCGCATGTCTAATTTAAGAGAACCTAGATGGAATATTTTACTATACTAATGGCTGGTGTTGCTTACGGATTTATCGTAGGCTTGATACCAGTAGCAGGAGCAACAGTTGGATTGATCGCAATCTACTCATTCGTTGGGTATTTTGATGATCCTTATATGTTAGTGGTGTTTACGACTGCAATAGTTGTATCGTCTAGTATTGGTGATAGTTTCTGTGGTGTCGTTATGAATATCCCAGGAGCAGGTGGTGCAGCCGCCACTATGATTGATGGTTTTCCTATGAGTCGTAGAGGCGAAGCAGCACGAGCATTAAGTGCAGCAATATCTACCTCATGGGCGAATGGTTTAATATGGGGATTGTTGGTATTTTTGTTTTTACCATATTATTCAAAGATTGTTTTGTATTTTGGTACACAAGAAATGTTTACCTTCTTGATTTTTTCAATGACGTGTGTTGTATTCATAAGTAGCAAATATTATGTTAGAGGATTCATTGCGTTAATAGGTGGTTTTTTAGTTGGTCATATTGGAATGGACCCAGAGACAGCAGCACCACGTTGGACAATGGGTTGGGAATATCTAGGTGATGGTATACAGATGATACCTGTTATGGCTGGTGTACTAGCGTTCCCAGAACTAATAAGTGCGTATCGTATGAAAGCGGAAAAGATATTCCTAGACAATGCAATGATTAAATCACAATTGATTCAAGGTGTTAAGGATAGTTGGAAATATAGATGGGATGGATTGCGAGGTGGTTTCATCGGTGGTTTCATTGGATTGATCCCAGGCATTGGTGGTAACATAGCAGATTGGTTTGCATATAGTCAGACAGTTGCAGCAACAAAGAATGATGATGAAAAGGTAGGAAAAGGACATGTACGAGGGGTAATTGGATGCGAAGGTGCAAACAATGCACAGAAGGCAACTAGTTATGTACCTACTATATTGTTTGGTATTCCTGGCGCACCATTTGAAGTGATCATAATGGGATTGCTTATGTATGTCGGTTTGGAGTTAGGTACGCCAGCAGTATTAGCCGATACAAGATTCTTTGATGCATTGTTGAGCAGTTATATGTGGAGTCTGTTGATCATATTGCCTATTTCATACATGTTTATCAAGTATGCAGTTAAGATAACCAACATTCCGTTTAAGTGGTACTTCTGGCCCATCTTAGCGAGTTTGATTTGGTCTAGTACGCAGTACACAGGATTAAAAGAAGATTATATGATGCTTGCGATATGTTGTGTTGCAGGCATGGTGTTAAAGTACTTGAAGTTTAGTAGAGTAAGTTTTTTGATAGGATTTATCTTATCAGCAAGAATAGAATCTAGTTATTTGCAATTTACTGGATTATACGAGTGGGGTGATTTGCTAAGTAACCCATTAGCAATCATATTTTTATTATTAGCAGCATTAGCTGCATATTGGGGCGCGTTTAAAAACAAGTCCCGCATTGATTTTGTTTAGGAGAAATAACAAATGAAGAAGTTAGTAATCGCAGCGTTAGTTGCACTAGGAATGACAGTATCATCACTGCCTGTTATGGCAGATTTCACATTCATCGTACCGCAGAAGCCAGGTTCGGGCACATCGGTATGGACAGCAATCGTTGCTGGTGAATTAGAGAAGCATTTAGGCGAGAAGATCAAGATCGTTAATATCCCAGGAGCGAATGATATCCCAGGCTTTAACAAATTCCACAATGATCTACAGCATGACGACAAGACCGTAATGGTATCGCATGGTGGTAACGGTGTATCGTATTTGGTAGACCCAGTTGATTATGACTACTATCAGTATGACCCAATCGGTATGATGAACTTGACTATTATCAATGGTCACTCTCCGGGTTTTAATCCGTATACAGGTATTATTAAATTCAGTGCTGGTTCTGGTATGAATCCAGATATGATGGCACACATCTTATTGAAAGGTGGACCTGATCTTACTATGGCACAAGCAGAAGAGATTTTTGCTAGTCAGTACAAGTACATTAAAGGTATGTCAGGTGGTGATCGTAGACTTAGTTTTCAGCGTGGCGGTGAACTTAACGTAACACGCGAGTCTACCGCAGCATACAATAAGTATTACAATGGTAAGGAATTTTCTAAAGTATGGTTCTCACAAGGTGTATTTAACCTAGAGACAGGTGAAATTGATGCTGATCCAAACTGGCCTAACCTTTCAATTCATGAAGTATTTGAAGCGAAATGGGGTGTTGCACCACAAGGTGAATTCTGGGAAGCATTTGAACTTGTACGTAACTTCCGTGACGTGATGCAGAAAGCATTATGGATTAAGAAGGGCAGCCCTGAGACAGATCGTTTACGCGCAGCGTTCCGAGCAATGGCAGCAGATCCTGTATCAATGGCTAAGATTTACGAAAAGACCGGCAAGTATGATTGGATTATTGGTGAAGATATGGTAGATGCGTTAGATATTTTGCGTGAGCAAATTCAACCAACCACATTGCGTAATCTTGTAAGTTTCTTACAGTTCACTGGCAAGCCAGCGATTCTTAAAGAAGATTTAATCAAGTAATATGATTTTAGAACTAGTGGACAATGTCTGCTAGTTCTTATTCAGAAAGGACAACAGTATGAAGACACTTGTTATTATGACAGGTCCACAGGGAGCAGGCAATCATCTGTTCAGTAAGGCATTGGCAACAAACCCATCGGTATTTGGTTGGAACAACCTACTTGATACTTATTGGGAAGGTCATGATCAAGAACCATTTGCAGAGTATTGGATTAATCCAGCGAAGTTAAGTGAGTTTGATTGGGCTGTGTCAGATGTGTTTGTTACTAGTATTAGTTGTCCTTTCATTTATAAAGGCATTGAGTTACAACCTAATTACGATGATTTTATAAATGAAGCAAGTAAGTATGTTGATGTAAAGATATTAGTTATTGGTCGCGATGTTAATATATTGAATCATCAGCAAAACCGAGTACGAGGCAAAGAGACTACTCATGTATTCAAAGAGAGTCTTGAACAAGTACTAGCACAACATAATCCTATGTTTGTGTCGCAAGAGTTGTTGTACCTTTATGCAACACCATATCTAAATTCAATAGAACGTTATATTGGATTACCTCAAAGTGACGATGATACACTACTTGAAATATTAAAAGATAATGCAAATGCAAAATACATAGAGCCGGTGGTATCATATTGGTTAGATAAAGAAGTAAAGATAGCGTGCATGAAGAAATAAAATTAACTGCTAAATACAAGTAATAATAGGAGTTAACAATGGAAATATTTGATACATTTGGCATAGCAGTTTCCGATATGATAGGACCCTGGATAGCAGTTCTACTATCTCTTTCAGTTGCATTCTGGTTTAAAGACTTCACCACTAATTTAATATATGGTATAAAGTTTAAAATGAATCCTTCATTCAATGAAGGTGATGCAGTTGTATTAAATGATGAAGATGCTATTATTGTAAAAATAGGTTGGGGTGAATCAGTGTTCGGTGTGTATAGTAAAAAAGGATACACATGGCGCTTTGTGCAAAACGATAGACTGCACTTACTTAAACTTGAAAAAATAGTAAATAAGAACTTACATCTTGATACAGATGCAGAAAAAGGCAGACGTATGCAAGCGTTATTAGATTTAGCACAGTCTGATCAGATAGCCGCGAACAAGCAAGAGATTGAGAAATTAAAAGCACGATCAGAAGAAGATTAACACAATTAAATAGGCAATAAATGTATAACAATTCATATATGAAAATGGGACGCAATAAGCGTATCGTTCATTTCATTTCCAATGGTGCTATGATAGATAATTTATCTGAGCATGTTGAGTACGTAACCAAACTAAGAAAGATCGCTGAAATATCAATGACAAATGCCTGTGAGCATTGTGTACTTGTTACCAATGAGTTCGATCATAACACATTCAAACATAATTTAAAAAGTGTATCACAAATGAATTTTGAGTTGGCAGTGATATGGTTTGAAGGATCATGGCCTCTATCAGGAGAGTTCGAAGAGAACTTACTGAGTACTTATGACAATGAGTGGTCTAAGACAGATTGGTTAGCATCTGGTCATATTATTGATAAGCGACCAGACACAGAGATGCCAGGATTTGATCCGCAATGTATTGTTATCAATCTTAAAGCGTATCATTCATTAGAATATCCTAACTTAATGCCACGAATACCCCAGTTTTCTCCTGTGTACGAGAGTAGCGAACAGCATGTGCACGATGATTACACTCCAATGTATCTTAAACCTACTGATAAATTTAGTGAAGCAAAAGAAAATGGTGAAGGCTGTTTAGATACATTGATACATATAGCATTGAAGAATGATATGTACATACATAATTTTCCGTATAGTATACGAGATGAAAAGTATTGTTGTTATCCAGAAGATGATATTGAAGAGACAAAAGAATGGTTTCTAGACACGAACTTTTCAAGTAATACAAAAGAAGAGATCATACGAATATCTGAAAATATCAGTGAAGATAAAGAGGAACTATACGGTTATAAGTATATGGATAAGATTGTATTATACATAACCAATACTGAATCTGTACCACCAAAAGGTGAAATCGTATACAGTCATAACGTTATGACTTGTCCTGCTAGTGGGTTACACCAGTTCATGCATATGATAAATGCGAGAGAAACATTAGAGAAAGTTATATGGACAGATTTCAGTGAAGCAGCATTATGGTGGGTTGAATTTCTGATAACCAATTGGGATGGAAAAGATTTCATTGGATTTTATCAAGCGAACAAGCAATACATTCATGATGTATATGACATAGATGATGCAACGATCACATATGATGAAGAATTAGTTAATAGTTTTATGGAAGAAGTAGGTGACACTTGGTTATCCGATTGGGCACAAATACAAAGTTTGAATCATACTTATATGAAACTTAATATGGTAACAGAATGGGACAAGTTGGTTAATGCACTTGGCACTGATAACAATGTATTCCTGCAAGTGAGTAATATTTGGCAATATGAAATTAATTATGTTAATACAAAGAATTGTCAAGCACAATTAGCATACATTAATCTAATAAGTGAAGTGATGAATAACAATAAAGAATTGTTTGTAACTGGTGATACCCCAAGCGGTGTGTACTATTCGTATCAAAATATGAAAGAGATTGCTAGTATTTTTTAACTTGACAAACGAGTTAAACTATTATATAATGATTAACAACTATAAGGATAGTATATGTTAGATGTAATAATGCTCTCATACGGTGAACCATCAGCCGATGAGAATTTCCACAACTTATTAAAAGTAGTACCACACGCCCGCAGAGTAGATGGTATTGATGGGCTACTTAATGCACACCAAGCAGCCGCTAAAACCTCGTCTACTGATTATTTTTATGTAGTAGATGCTGATGCAATTATCAGTCAAAACTTTGGTTTCAAATTTGAACCTAGTGCGAGTCGTGAAGCGTATCCAGGCGTGCCTGAGACAGAGTGTGTGTTTACATACCGCAGTCATAATCCTATTAATGATTTAGTTTATGGATATGGTGGTGTGAAACTCTTCCCTAAGAAGAATCTATTAGCGACAACCGACTTCAAGGTAGACATGACTACCAGTATTGGTGCAAAGTTCAAACCATTGTTTGAGATTGCAAACATTACTGCATTCAATACAGATCCTTTCAATACATGGCGCAGTGCGTTTCGTGAATGTACAAAACTAGCGAGTAACATCATAGATCACAATAAGCAAATAGACGATGCATATCGTTTAGCAGTGTGGACATCGCGTGGTGAAAATAGACCATTCGGTGAGTATGCATTGATCGGCGCAGAGCAAGGTAAAGGTTTTGGTGAAGATTACAAAGACAATCCTGATGCATTAAAGAAGATCAATGATTGGGAATGGTTGAAGAAAGTGTTCAATGAATCAGTCTGATTTTGTTAATAGACATGCATGGTTGTATGGGTTGCAAGAATACTTTATTGGTACAGCGTATGCAGAAGATTTTGATTTACTATTCAAGGCATTGATGCATGATAATGGTTATCGCAAACGTGATCTGTTGATGCGACTTTCGCATATGGATAATTCTGCTATAGAGTATGACGAGAAAATAATGCGAAGTTTTTATAATTGTACAATGCATAAGGACTTGCTTGACTATGATGTGAAACAGTCTGTGCTAATGGGTTTCGTGCGATATTTCATGAATGACGAATACACTAACACAGCATATAGATTCATAATGTCATTTGATGATGAAGTAGTACCAGACTTTAATGATTTCTATAGTCGTGGACAGATTGCTAGTAAGAAGTGGTTAGTTGAAGAATTAAGCAAAGTAGTTGATCAGAATGTATTAGGAAATGTAGCAATATTTGGTGCATGGTATAATTTTATTGCACACATGTTGTTTGAAAGATTCTCTATAGATAAGATGTATTCAATTGACATAGACGACACAGTGATAGATCATATCAAAGAGATGTCAGCCACCGAGACTCAAAGTGGTAGATTAGTACCAATAACATTAGATGCATCTACTATTGAATGGGTGGGTAATGATATTAAAAATACACAATCTGGTTCAAGTTTGTGTAAAGATATAGATATTGTAATTAATACTAGTTGTGAACACATGCCTGATAATTGGTTTGATAACCTACCATTAGGTACAATTGTGGTATTACAGACAAATGATTATTTTGAAAACATACAACATACCAATTGCGTAAATACATTAGAAGATACAACAGCGAAGTATAACATGTCTAGCATTCTATACAAAGGTACATTAAAAACTGAGTTGTATGATAGATTTATGGTAATTGGAATAAAGTAGAATGGACGAAATTGTTACATTTACAGTAGAAGACTTCATTTATTCAACCGAATATTCTGATGGAATGTATATGTATCTAGTCGTGTCAAGTAGAATTACTGGTAGAATATGTAACATGGGATTTAAGTACGAAGAAGATTTTACATTTCAATCAAGTGGTCTTCGATCAAATGGTGAACGTGTATTTTCATACAAATTTAAGAAAGCAGAAGATGCAATGTTAGTTAGGTTACAAGGGATTGAGAATTAAATGGATGATGAATTGTGGGACGTAATCTTAGACGATTATAATTTAAGAGAGTTACAAAGAGAAGCAGCACGTGCTATTAGCACAATGAAAGCAGATAATGATTCTATATACAAATTTAATAAGGTAGCACATCATAACAGTCAGTTATGGTATCGCGCAGTGATTAAACATTATATGGAAGAGCATGGTGGATTACCCAGTGAGATGGGTCCTGGCGTTAATGTAAAACTCATGTTAGATGATTGAAGTATTAAAAGGAATTTATTGATGTACAAGTATAAAGATATAAAACAATTACACTTAGAGATTACGCAACGATGTAATGCATCTTGTACTATGTGTGATAGAAATGAAAATGGCGGAGCAGTCAACAAGCATATTAAAAATAATCTTGCTGAGTTATCGCTAGATGATTGCATTGATATGTTTCCAGCAGATTTCATATCACAATTGAATACTATGTACATGTGTGGTAATCTAGGTGATCCTATTTCTGCCTCAGATACATTAGAAATATTTGAGTGGTTCCGTGACTGTAATGATGAAATGTGGCTTAGTATGAATACAAATGCTGGTGCACGATCTGTGGAATGGTGGCAACAACTAGCAAAGATTATCGGTAAGAATGGTGTAGTGATATTTAGTGTTGATGGTCTAGAAGAAACTAACCATCTGTATCGTCAAGGCGTGAAGTGGGAACTTGTTGAGAGAAACATGAAAGCATTCATCAACGCGGGCGGTAGAGCAAGGTGGGATTATCTAATCTTTGAGCATAGTGAATGTGATGTAGAACGAGCAGAACAACTAGCAAAAGAATGGGGTGTTGAGAAGTTCATTAAGAAAAAGACAGGCAGATTTATTAGTGCAACTAGTGAGAAGAAAGAAACACACCAAGGTAAGAATCGTAAAGGTGCAGAAACACAAGTACTTGCAAAGCCCAAGAAAGCAGAGCATCAGAACTTGGAATTATTGAAGCAAGCCGAAATAGAAAAGACTTATGGTTCAATGAAACAGTATTACGACACTGCTAAGATTAATTGTAAGGTAGCGAAAGATAAGAATATATTTATCACCGCAGAAGGTATTCTAATGCCATGTTGTTGGACAGCAGGCAGAATGTACAAGTGGTGGCATGATGATCCCAAAGTAGAACAGATATGGGATTTCATTGACAACGCTGGTGGTAAAGATGCACTAAGTGCTAAAATACATGGTATCAAAGGTGTATTTGAAACAGGCGTGATGAAAGACATTCAGGACAGTTGGGCGAAGAAAAGTATAGAAGATGGTAAGTTGGGAGTATGTGCAGCGAAGTGTGGTGCAGAATTCGATCCCTTCGCAGCACAATTTAAGTAACAAGGAGAGTTATTATGGGGTTAAGGACAAAGTTGTTGACTACTATTCGTAATTTAGATAACAATGCTAATTTAGCACAAGATCATTGGATGCGATCAGGTTACAAGGGATTTAAAGATCAGATGTATAGTTATATTGATCAGTCTAACCGACTGAAAAAAGAAGTACTAGATTCAGAGAAAATTGAATTTGCCAAAGCACAACATATGCTAGTGGTAGGTTGTGGATTTGTTGGTAAAACATTTGCAGATTATATTGAAGATGTAACCGAAGTTACAGTGACACGCATTGATCCCAAAGTACATCCTGATAATATCATATCCGATTACACTACTGCCACATGTGCTATAGTCGCAGTACCTACTCCCTCGTTAGATAATAATCAGTGTGATGATAGTATAGTACGATCAGTGATTGATGAATTGATGTCACTTAATGAGAACATTCATATTTTATTGAAGAGTACTGTATCGCCTGATATGATGTCTAAGTATCCAACTAACGTTACCTATTGTCCAGAGTTTTTACGGGCTGAAACTGCTAAAGAAGATTTTGATAATCAAAAAACCTTAATCATTGGTGTAGCAAATGGTTGTCGCATAGAGGGAGAGTTCTGGGAACGACTATTATGTCAAGCATTAAATCCAACTAAGTTTTGGTTGACTGATAGAAATACATCTTGCATGGTGAAATATGTACACAACACATGGTTGGCTACTAAGGTAGCATTTTTCCATGAAGTGTATAGTAAGACGACTGAGTTTGATTACAACTACTCTACTATGACTGATATATTAGCAGACTTTGAGAATGTAGGTCCTAGTCATATGAAAGCAGAGAATGAGAATGGTACACTAGGATTTTCTGGTTATTGTTTTCCGAAAGATACATTGGCATTCCATGAATTTACTGGTAGTAGTATATTGAAGCAAGTGATTGATACTAATAATGAATTATTAAAATTAAAATAGTTGTAAATATATCTTGACAAATACAAAATATGATAGTATACTAGTAAAACTAATTGATAATAATATTAATTAAAATTGGAGAAGTAAATGAATACACGTGACGTAATACAAGACATTGTAAAACACACAGCAGGTCCCGCTGGATTTACAGCAGTTAAATTAACAAGTTCTGATACAGAAACAACACTTGACGCAATGAACGCAGATCGCACAGTTATCTTAAAAGGTAAACTGCACAATGCTGCACCTGAGTTTCAAGGTGAAATCGGTATGGGCAATCTAGGCTTCTTAGCAGGGGTTTCTGGACTTG
>Ga0209302_10000936_pt1 | contig 16689 bp, 2 predicted proteins | sample ArcOceMetagenome_2_FD_187445 | JGI IMG/M metagenome (GOLD analysis project Ga0209302, IMG submission 187445) | Marine eukaryotic phytoplankton communities from Arctic Ocean - Arctic Ocean ARC135M Metagenome (SPAdes) (version 2) | ecosystem: Environmental > Aquatic > Marine > Oceanic | place... | reverse complement strand
TCCGTAGTGCTCTCATCATGCTGGTGCTGTTTGCAGACCATTTGACTCTGCCATCTTCATCTCTCTGTGGCCCAGCGTCGTAATCCTTTTTACGGCTCGCATCGGTGCGCGCCTTGTGTTCGACTAGCAGTTTGTCATTGACTAGAACTGCGTCGGAGCCGATGGCTTGTCCGATTAGTGACCGGATGCGTGCGGGCGCTTCTTGTTCACGGGTATAGAGTGCCATTGCATATGAGTGCAGTGCTGAGCTCTGGATGCCCGGCTCGGTGCATTGGTATTCGTTCATCGATGCCGGCAATGGTGTGCTCTCGATGAATTTGATGGATTGTCGATGGGTCCGCATGTCAATTTGAGTAGGTGGTTGCAGTTCCGGTTCTGGGTCAGGCAAACGCGTTTGCAGTGCTGGCTCTGTGTCAAACCCAATTCGCATGACCTGATTCCGACTGTTCCTCGGGCCGTGTTTCTTCCCGGTACTCGGCGGAAATGATCGCGGCCGTCTGATGTTGGACCCCAGTGTGGTGACGTAGCTGTACTCAGTGGGGGCTCCAGAGCCGGTGTCGAAACGATCTTGTCCGCCTAAGTGCGTCAGCCACTTCGCGCTCAACGGCACGGGTGAGAAATGCCGTCCGGGGATCGCGACTTTGTGTTTGTGCAGGTAATCTACCAGTTTAATCTTCTCGTCTGTGTGTGACATGTGTTCGCCCTTCTCGCCGAGCCTCACGAAGCTGGCTTCTTCGACATGATACTTCAGGTACTTCCACATATTGGCTGGTGTCACCCTTTCTCCTTTCAACGTGTTGCCCAAGCTCAGTAGCATTCGTTTCCAGAAAGGTGTCCTTTCTGGAATTGCTGCACGGCGTTCGAGTTTGGTGAGTTTGGATTGGTTGAAGAGGGCCACCTCGCGTTCGTACATTGCCGTCACTTGGTGTGCAATGTCTGCGATTTTCATCTTGTGGGCTTCAGGATTGGCACCACTCCAGGTGCTGCTGTTGCAGGCTCGGTCCTCCTCCGTAACGTCCTCTTGTTGCACCAGCGGAAATTTTTGTTGAGTGTCCTCCAAGATTTGCAGTTGTTTGTTGAATCGGTTCTTTATCTCGTCGATATCGAGGAATTGAGTGATCCTGAACTTCTCCACGGCGTTGAACATATATGTCGGCACTGACTTCAACGGGAAACGCTCTTTGAGTAGAGTCACTCCCCCTTTGTTGACATCGATTTCGCCGGTCTCCGGCGTTGTAAAGCTGGTATCCGTCGATGTAAGTGTTTCGATCGGCATCCACGCTTCGCTGCTGAAGCTCTTGGTGCTGTGCATGCGCTTTTGGCTAGCGTAACGCTGTTGGCAGCTAGTCCAATAAAACCATGGTGACGACTGTGGGTCCGAAGCGATGAGTTTGTGCTTGGACAGTGTGGCCAGTATGATGGCATGCATGATCCTGCGCTGATCAGACGTGTTTCTCGACGTGATGGCATCGTCTCGCATGATCTCGAAAATGCCTTGATAATAGACATCATATAGGATGTCGTCGTAGCCATTGAATTTATCAAATGGCACGTAGTCCTTGTCATCTGGTTCCCACGGTCGTACGTGCTCCAGCAATTGTTTCAGCCGTGTCACCATTCGATCGATGAGTGCTTTCTCATTCTCGAACAGGTTGCGTTGTGTGTACGGCTGTACCACTGTGCTTTGCTCCTCATTCATACGCATGGTACTGCGTGAGATTTCAATCTGCTGTGGGGCGGCCATGTGCGTTGACATTGACCGTATCAGCTGTTTGACTTGGTGTCCCAAGTATCGTCCACTGCTGCGCTCAGCTCGATTGTGTGCTGCTGTGAACTGGTAATCGGGTGAGTGCTGCAGTGCGCCGAAGTAGTTCTGGAAACTGATCAACTTGGGCTCGGACAAATATGGTCCAAACTCCTCGATGTCAGCTATCGCTGCTGCCTGTGGCGCCGTCAGTATGACTGCTACGTGGACTGATCGGCTTTGGCTGTCATAGTGCAGTACTTGGCAGCGGCTACCCCAACGGTTTCGTTTGCCATTGTTCAGGAACTCTTCGAATTCGGTTGACGTAAAAAAAATTCGTCGACTTCGTTCATCGGTGGGGCAGGTACCTTTCGGTAGTTGCCATTCCCAATCATAGGTCGGAGGGTATCGCTTTTTGGATCCCTGCTGTGAAGGGCCACGTGGTCCTTGGATCGGACTGATTGTTGTTACACCAGTTGAATTTCCGATCCAGTCGCCGGGGGTATCTTTGTGTACCAACAGTGCGGCTGTCTCGTGTAGCCGTCCCCCATCTGTTGATGGCTCTGTCCTGTTCACCAGCACTATTCCTTGTGTCGGATCTGCGCTGACGATTTCATCAGGTTCTCGAGCTAGTAGCTGTATCCACTGGTCTGTCTGGCCGTGTGACTCCATCGATGACGATATCAGTTCTAGCCCTTCAGAATTGAGTGGCACGATGAGGTGACAGTACATTTTCACTGCTCCTTGATCGTGGTCTGCTCCTTCAGGGTCATCTGATTCTGGGTCATCTTGGTGGGGTTCACCCTGTGATTGTGCTTCGTCTGCATCTGCATGGTCGTCGGCGTCGCTATCGGTGCCTTCGACATCCCTGTCGGTTCCCACTTCGGTTGGCGTCGCCGGCGGTGCCTCTGCCATCGTATATGGCTCTGGTTCCGGCTCTGGCCCATCGGCTGTATCCTCTGCCGAGTCTGCATTCTCTTTGGTGCAGTGCATGTGCATCTCCAACAGTTTTATGCACTCTTTGTGCATCTGCATACTGGTAGCATCGGTGATGGAATGATTATCACCTGGGATCGCTAGCCTGCCTAGAGTCTGCCAGGTGCTAGCCGTCAGCAGATCACAGCCCGTTGGTTTGAGCTGGATGGCTGCGTCAATGAGTGCCGGCATCTCGAGGTTTTCCACTAGCCAATCCATAGCGTGATTTTCGTTCCAATTGATCACTGATTTGGGTCTATTTGTGTGGGGCCGGTGACGCTTTGGCTGCCATTTTGGCTGTGACAAGGGTTCTTTTTCCATGTCACGCTTGTGGTTGATCTCATGTTCCGCACTGCAGAATGAGTATAACACATTGGCACCATTCACCAATTCGCCCTGGCAGTCCTTGTCACACCCGTGGAGTCCACAGGGCGGCTTGGATTGTCGCGGTGTGGGCAGCCTTCTGTAATGTACACCACCATGCTGTATAATTTCATCATCACTATCGATTTCCGTGAATCCGAGGCCCTGCAGGTGTTGGTGCAGTTCTTGCAGGCCTTGGGAGGGCGTCTCCTCCTGGACATTGCTGTCCTTCGCGACGTCATTCGCGGCTGCGGCTGTTGGGCCGGAGTCCTTGTGATCACCATCGGTGAGATCCACTACAGCAGTTTTTTCAAATTTGAATTTAGGCGTGATTTCCTGCTCGAGGTCTATCACTGCTGGTTTTGGTCCTGTCTGGTCACTAGCGGCATCCTCTTCGCCGTTCACCGTGTCATCGTGTCCTTTGGCACTCAGCCGCTGTGAGTCCAAATATATTGGGGACCCGTCTGGATTCTGCAGTGTGGCCAGCCTCTTTTTGGCCGCGGGATCGCGGGAGGGTGGTGTTACTGCCAGGAATTCAGTGATCTTGCTCTGCCGCATTGGGGTAGAGTTGTTAGAGCTGCCAGTGCTTGGCTGACTGGGGACGCTCGAGTCATCGCTTAGCGAGATAGAGTCCTCGCTAGAGTCATCGACATCTGTCGGTGGCGACTTGAAACTCGAGTCTTGTTCTGTCAGCATGTGTGCATTGGGATCTGCCCTGTTTGCTTCCACATCGACTGGTGTACTTTCACCATCGGAGTGTGGTTGCTGTGAGCTATTAGTCGAGCTGACAGTGGTTTGTAACCAAACCAACGACGGTGTGGATATAGACTCTTGCCGCACTGCGTTTGGTGACGGCGTGAAACGTTCAGGTTCTTGCCTGCTTCGAGTCGGTCTAGATTCCATTGGCGTTTCTGGCAACGGTTGTTGTAGTGCGAGTTCTTCCTTCTCAGCATCAGTTTGAGGCCCTTGTATGTTTTCTTGGGGGGCACTGCTGATCAATGGTGCCTCGGCACTGCTCGTGGTTGTGGTAGTAGCTGCTAGCTCTTCAGGGTGGCAGCTGGCGAGGCTGTCACAGTCACTGTCTGAGTTGCTGCTGATGTCCATGGAGGTCGGGCCTTGATTCGTGGCAGTATATATATTTGCGGGGGCGTGTTCACCACGGCAAATTTTGAGGATATAATCCACGCTCGGCACGATGTCAGTGGGCATAATGCACTGCTGGCATGCCATCCTGAACATATTTGGACTAGCGTCTGCTCCGGCATCGGGGACGGTGGTGTAGTGTTCATTGCATAGGTGGCATGGGTATTCTTGGCCTGGCACCGACGACTCTGGACTTGGCCCCAAAATATGTAGGGCAATACATTGGTAGTGTACTGCAATGCTTTCCAGGAACGTTTTCAGTGCTGCTTGGTCAAGAGGAATGGCGTAGCCCTCCAGCATGGTCATTGCTTGAAAAGACTCAGCGGGTAGGTATTCGTAACCTCCATCCGGCCAGCCGTGACCTCCAGGGTGATATAGTAGGTTGCACAGCGCCCTTCCCCGTGTAGGTGAGGTGCATGTCCGTTCGATGGCTTCTATGATGGCATGATATGAGCGCATTCGTAGTTCGAGCGTCACAGCTGGGTCTGCGAACATATCGAGACCTTGTGCTATGATTCGTTGGTGCAGCCGCAGCAGTTTACGAAGGTAACTAGTGTTTGCTGCTTTGAATGGCGTGCGTGCGCTCCCTGGTATTATTGGAGGGTGCTGAGCTCCAGAGGAGGAGGATGCCGGTTGATGTTGGGGAGTGGCTGGAGTCTCCTCCTGTCTTGGTACGGCACTGCTCTGGTCGCAGATGGTGCACAGCTCATGGGTGGTGTAACACTCTCCACAGAGCTCCGCCATTGGTGGTGGTTCCAGTGGGCAGTGCCATACAGCATCGCATGTTGGATTCATGCATTGCTGTGTTGGTGGCAGGTCATCTTCGGAGGTTTCACTATCGGCCATGAGTATTGCACGCCTACTCGGTGAGCGCGGGGGTACCATTGGTGGTGACGAGATGGCAGTGTGGTTAGCTACCCGTCCACTGCGGGTTCGCGGTAGCATTGGACCGGCTGCCGCTGCAGCAGCTTCTGCTGAGCGAGTCCGAGGTCCGTGCTGGGTCGCCACTCCACCTTTGAGTTTGGCGATTAAACGTATGTCAAATTCTCGGCCTGTGTCGTCTGTCTGGTATCCAGCTTCGCGCAGTGTCATGAACCCAAGGTCGTTCATCGATGGCGCTGGTTCAGGTTCAGTGGTGGCGTCTGCAGTGTCATTTAATATTTCCTCGATCCGCTCATCTGTATTACGTGAGGGCGAGGTTGGCACTGCGACTGCCGGTTTCATTGCGATCATCTTCCCTTCACTCATGATCTGGAAGCGTTGTTGGTCTGGTTTTAGACCTGTCATCGCGCAAATTTCTGCTTGGAAAGCTGCCAGTTGCATAGTGTCTGGATTGACGTTTTCGAGGTAGATAATAGTATTTGATTTTCCAGCTTTGCTCTCGGGGATGACTTGTACGCGTATTGGCGGAGGTGGCTGTAGGTCATCTGACGATGCTTCGGCTTCCGGGTATCCAAATACAGTAGTGACATGCCGTTGTAGTCTCTGCTCCCTAGCTTGCAGCATGCTGTGCAGGCGATTTAGCTTAGTGTTTGCTACTCGGATTGCGTTCGATTGGCGATCCATGGTGTCCATATTCTGGGCTTCGCCCTCTCGGAGTCTTCGCAAGTGATCGTTGAGGCGCAGAGTCTCATATCGTAGTTTAGCTACCGTCTCGGAGTCTTTCAGGCTCGCTGGCGTTAGGCTGGTGACTACTAAGACGATGACGCTGACTACGCCGAGGAGAGCGAGCAGCAGGAGAGCGTAATTGCTCCAGATTGTCAAGTCTGTCATAGTTAGGTCGACGGTGACGGTGCTGTTGACTTCAGGCGTGTAGGCAGTGGCTGTCCCAGCGTTGCTGGCCATACACACGAACGAAATCGCGTTTGCACATACCGTACAATTGTCGGCTTTCTGGCCCATCGTGGCCAGAAACCTGATGCAGTGATTCCAGTTTGCTGTCTCCTGGCTCGACGCACGACCCTTTTTGCCGTGTTCGTCCGGCAGCGAGAGCTCTCGCCGTAGCAATGCCGTCTGCAATGCGTTGATGTTGTACTCCGTACCTGCTGTCCGATGAGGCGTCTTGGCCAGCGTCACCAGTTTCTTGTGCAGGACCTTGTCCTTCGCCGGGCGCGTCTTATCGGGGAAAGCGTCACTGATTTGCACGTAGGCCTGGGCAGCTGGGCATGCGTCTAGCCGGCCGTCTCTCGCCCTGTCTGCCATTGTGTCGGCGAGCTCCATGCACAGGTCGATGTGGTCAGCTTCGTATCGCCGTGTCATCCCGGGCATCACCCTGGGTATGACAGCGTGTGCTTCGAATTGGCTCGGCCTGCCTGGGTCTGTCGGTGTCCCAACCGCGGCTTGCTGATCTTCGATCCACCGCTGCATGTGCCCGTTCCACTCCACTTGTTGCTGCGGCTGGCTTGGGTCGATGTAGCGTTCGAGCATCTCCTCCCGTTCCGCGGGCTCGAAGAGGTCGTTCAGCATGTTGGCGTCTAGCTGGTCTGTTTCGTCCCAGCCGTCTGCATCCACGCCTGGTAGGTGTAGTCCAGCCTCAATTGCTGGTCCATCTGCCGTGTAGATGTGATTGGGCAGTCCAGACGGGAAGTGGACAGCGCTAGCCCTTGCTGCTCCGTCTGCGTCACCGTACTGTATTCCAGGAGACGGAGACGACGAGTTGAAGGTTTCGCGGTGCAGACTGTTGAGGATGGCGACGAGCTCTGGATGCATTTCGCTATTACTGACTGGCTGAGCGATATAGACGGTTTTGTCTGGCTCAGAGTTGTACTGCGGCCATACCATCCCTCCTCCCATCGTCATCGGCGGTTCACTGACTGTATTCCAGTCGGCGGTAGGGCTCTCCTCGTTAGTAGCTGCTTCTGCTTCGCTGTTCGAGTCGGGCTGCTTGAACGGGTTTGTGTTCTCGATCTTGCCCGATATAGCGTTTTCCCCTGTAAGATGCATCTGTACCGCACTGTCCGCATTGACTTCCAGCTGTTGAAGATGGACTGCGGTTTCAGAGACTGCTGCGCTGGCAGTCTCGGTGGTGTTGGTCGCTGTGGAAGGGGAGTCGGCGCTTCTGAGTATGCCCTTGTCCTGATTTCCTTCAGCGCCAAAACAGAACAATTTTCTCTGGCCGTGCGGTGCTGTACCAATCAGCTCGCGGCATCGTCGATAATGATCGGCGTGTTCTGGTTCGCCCCGATACGTCGCTCCTTCTCCTGTAGCTTCGTCATCGTCGGGCTGTGCTCTCTTGGTCCCACACCGCAAGAAAGTCTTGGAAGTGACGTTGCCGTCACCCTGCCCACCCTGGCTGTTTGCAATCGGCGTTTGAAGCATCTGACTTTTTGGCTCCGGTGTCGATTGAGGATGGTAGATCGTATCGACTGCTTCCTTCTGAAGGCAGTCCGCCTTGTCTCCTGTACTAGCAGCGCAGTCTCTGTCTCCTGAGCTACCACTCGTGATCCCGGTTCGCGCTCTTGCAAGCCGGTGATCCGAGACGGAGGATGGTGTTGCCTCCGTCGGCGTTGAGTCCCTGCGGTAGATGGTCATCGTTTTAGATGCAAGCCCATAACATGCATCGACGATCGCCGCGGGGAAAGGTCTTTGTTCCTGGCCAGTCGCCTCTCCTACGGTGTTCGGTAGGACGATGGCGGCTCCGGAATGGTTCGGGTCAGCGGGTATAAGGCGCTGATCCTGTTGGCAGGGTGAGAAGTCTACTGAGGCGGCTAGCTTTGCCGGGTCAGCAGTCGGGACAGCGCTGTTCAAAGCGAAGTCCGTCTCCCGTGCCGTAGGGTAAGACTGTCCCAAGAGATCGGGATGAGACAGTTCATACGATCTCCCGTGTCCGACGGACGTGCCTACGACGGTGTCAGTAGGCAACGAGCCGGTTGGGAGATTGCTGATGGAGCGAGCGGCGGCTCCGATGGGATGGCGCGCTCGAGGTCCTTCAGCCTGGGGACCGGGGGCAGGCGAGTAGCTGTGCTGTGACATGCTACGCGCCCAAGTCTAAGAGGCCAGAGTGGGTCTATTCTGGGCCCGAGGTCAGCGAGGTTGTGAACCCTCTGTTGTGGTTGTAACTATTTCGTTCTGCTTTATTGAGACTTACACCTCCTGCACAGGCGTCAGCCACACCGAGTTTCGAGCTCCCCCTCTGACAGCTATTGGTTCCTGTAGAGGGATCCTCTACATCTGGCCTACTCGGCGCGTCGTTCTTGCTGGCTGAGTGCTCTCAGAGAAGTCAGTTGGCTGGTTGCCGGCTGTACATTGATCACGTCCAGCACGGGGGCGCGGAACTTCGATCCGGCACGTGTAGGGCGTGCGCGCGCGACGTATGTGCCGCCGCGGCTGATCTGTATTTCTGGCGTCTGAGAAAGGGGGAGATCTAGTACACCTCTGTGTACTAGATCTCCGTACTTGGATTGGTACAGGTAGCAATTCTGGAAATTCTGGAGTTGTCTCCATGTTGCTTGATCCATGCATGGATCTTGAGGTTTTAGGGCAGATCATGTCTTTTAGGGCAGATCATGTCGCTCGCTCGCCACGGAAGTTTTAGCACTTCCGTTGAGGTTACGACTACCCCTTCCAGTTGTTAAGGCGTTGTCCCAACGCCCAATCGTACCGTGAAAGATTGTGTTCGTCTAACGGTCATCTCCTTCGCTGGCGTACAGGTGGTTTCCGTCAATTTAAAGCGGTTTTTCGTTAATTTTGAATTCTTTTTTGAATGTTGAGTTTGAATTTTGAGTTTGAATTTTGGTTGAGACGTCGTTGATGCATGTCTGTAATGCGGTCCGGTCATTCCAATTCCTTGCATCTCAGGCCAGAATTAATCAACTGTTGTAGTTGCAGTTCATATTGTTCCCAGATATTCCTCACCACGATTGGCAGGAACGCTTTCAGTGGGGTTCTGGTGGCTGAATGGGTTGACTTGGACGTTTTGTGGACCATGAGCACGCCATGTCCATAGTCCTGTTGTACGGACGGGTCATGGTTTTCGAGTCTCTGGAGACGTTCATGGTACTCTTTGATCCGGAGTGGGGCACTCGCTAGTTTGTTGCGAGGTTCCCAGGTGCAGTCTTCGAAGTTGAATCCTTTCCATTGCACCAAGTATTCTCCGGGCGTTTGTTCGGTTCCATTGCGATGTGCCAGTATTCTTTGGACTTCGTATTCTATCTCGATTGGTTCCGGCGGATTTTGTTTCTCAGGGAGGACACCATCGAGTTGTAGTTGGTGTGGAACTTTGCCTTGGTAGGGTCTGATCCTCGAGACGTGGAAGAATGGCCAAACTTTAGATTTGCTGTTGGTCCATTTTAGCTTCACCGTGGCAGGAGCATCGAAACGTTCGACTTGGTAAGGGCCGAAGAATCGCGGCGTCAGCTTCTTGCTTTTCAGCATTGCCTTGGCCGGAACGGTTACGTCTCGGCTGCTCAGCCAGACCATATCGCCGGCTTTGATGGGCTTGTAATGCATAGTCTTTTTGTTGGCGTCGCGCTTGTTGCTATTGACTCGTTGAAGGCTCTTATTCGTTCCAACGTCGATGTTCTCCTCTACTTCTTGTTGTAATTGTTGCAGAGCATCTAGACGTTCCTTGAGTGTTGGATGTACTTTCAAATCGGCTAAGATTCCAGGGAGTAGGTCCAGAGGGTTCCGTGGTTTATACCCTCGTTCAGCTTCGATGGGACATACTCCTAATGTCCGGCACGTAGTTGAGTTGATATGGTAGACTGCTAGCGGTAGCTTGTCCAGCCATTTCTGTGGTTCAAAAGCGTGTCCTCGGAGGCGGCCTTCTAAATCTTGATTGCGTCTCTCGACTAGACCGTTCGACGTAGATCGGTATCCAGACGTAGTTGATAATTTGACTCCACACAGGACGAAAAACTCAGTGAAGAAAGCACTGATGAATCTGGGGTCTCGATCGGAGAAGATACTGATTGGAAGTCCTCTCCCGTGTATCAGTACTACATGTTCGAAGAATAGTCGTGCCGCTCCCTCGCCCGTGAGCGATTTGTAGGTCGGTATGGCGATAGTATATCTTGAATATCGGTCAGTGATGACCAAGACACAATCGAACTGAGGTCCAGCTGGTGGCAGGTCGGTGATCAGGTCCATGGCATACGCCATTGCCGGTGCCAACGGAGTTTCCCACACAGAGTAGTAACCTAGCGCGGGCACTTGGTTTCTGTTGTCGTGACGATTGCAATGTTCGCATTCCTGTTGGTACTGCTTCAGGGTGTCCTTCAGGCCGCGCCAGTAATATTTGGGGCTGATGATTTCTCGCATGCGCCAAGGCTTGAGGTGCCCTTCGGCGTATCCGTGTACTTCTTGGACCACCGCGTGTTGTTGTTCTTTTGTAGGTAGGACAATCCGCCATTTGCCCGTCGCTGCATGGTGGTAGTATAATATTTTGCCCACCTTAAGCATGTTGCTCTGCTCGGCTACCTTCTCGTCATGGTAGGCAGATTCGTAACAAGTTCCTTCATAATCTGTTGGTTTAATTTTGATGTCGGCGATGTTGAGTCTGGGTAGCTCAATCATGGTGGCGCCTTGCATCGTTCTTTCTCCTATCACACGATTTTGGAGGATGATTGGTGTGTTTGCTTTCAGCTTGGATTTCGCTTTAAGTCCGGGGTGTTGCATTGAATTGTTGTGCAATAGTTTCTTCAAATTGATGTTGAAACGTTTCGCGATGGAGACTGGCATGTCATTGTTAGATGCATTGTACATATCTCCTTTTAGGCGGCCTTGGGCTCCGTGTATGGCGCCCTTGTCCGGTGTCGAGTCGTCGAAATCGAGAGGCAACCCTTCAGCCATGTACATGACGTCGTTGGCTGTGGTTCCGTAAGGATCCAGAGCTATGGTATGTACGCCATACTCGATTGCTTGTTGATATTTGTAAGCGTTTTGACGTTCTGCAGCGTGATCATATGGAGTGCCTGGTGGTGAGTCCTCTTGGCGAACTGGATCCCACAGCGATTCTACCAACTGTGGGCGTTCGTGACCTTCGTCTAAGAAAGACTGTTGTTCTTTGGCGCTCCGATCTTGCTGAATTTCAAAAATAGCCGAAGTTTCCGATGATACTTTCTTTCCTCCCCCTTTTTGATATATTGATACGGTCTCCGTGTCCACTTTAGGTGTTAAGAAATCACGGTCATCGCTTTCCAATTTCTCGAACAGCTGTTTAAAAGCTGGTACTTCATCATAGAAATCGACCGTAGTCCACTCGTTGTCGTTATTTCGATAGTGCTTCCAGCTTTCCTGTAACAGGCGGCTCAAACAATCTGGGCCTGCCATAATTGCACTGCGTCCTGGCTTGTATTGCACGGTGAATCGATAAGGTGAGATGGCGAGTTGCCAATTGCTGATTCGAGTATTGTTAATCTTGCTTTTGGCCAGAGCTTGTAGAGCTTGGTGGTCGCTGTACAAGACGACGTTGAATTTCGAGCCAAGTAGATACCATGACCAATTTTCCAGTGCATGTTTGAGTCCCAAACATTCACGTTCAGTCGCGGTGTATCTTTGAGCTTGTTTGTTGAAAACTTTCGAAAAGAATTCGATTGGCACTATTTTTCCTTTGTGTTCTTGGCAGAGTGCGCCGGCGCAAGCATATTGGCTGGCATCGGTAGCAATTATGTAGGCCTTGTTGGGGTCGGGTTGTTGTCCCATAATAAACAGACATAACATCTTAATAGCTCCTTCGAAGCCTTCTTGTGCTGTCAAGGCGTGTATTTTCTTGCTCTTGGTGTCCGTTTCGAGTTCCCGCACTCGTCGTTGGCCAAACACATTCTCCACGTGTGTTTCATAGGCTGGGTCTGTAGGGTTGAGGCGACGAGTCCAATGGGCTGAGATGTCCGAGTCGGGTTTGATGTCGTCCTTCACTAGATTGTGCAACGGCCTCATGTAACGGGCGTAGCCCATAATGAACATGCGGTAGTACACTGTCATCCCAGCGAAGCTTTTGACAGCTGTCTTGCTCCATGGGTTCGTTTTAGAGCATGGTAAAATGTCCTTGATCACAGCTACTTTCTTTGGGTCGGCGAAAGTCGCGGTGTGTCCAATGATGTATCCCAAGAATCGTAACCATTCGGTGGCAAACACCGTTTTGGCAAGGCTGATGAACAACTTTTCTCGTTTCAGGATTTGGACCAGGTGTTTGACCTGTCGAACGGCTTCGTCGATGTCACAAGCCACTAGTATTATATCGTCAATGTAGACTTGACAGTATTGTTGTGGACTTGGTTCGCCGTCAGTCATGTTGAGTTCGGGGATGTCCAATACCGTGCGGGGATCGTGATCTCCAGGTCGATAGAGGACTCCATAGCGTTTCATTTTCTTAGTAAACCATTCGACATATTCGGCTGGAGAGGTGGCTAGTCCCATAGGAGCTACTTGCCACTTGAACACTCCAAGGCCGGGTACGCAGAATGCCGTGAGGTCTTGTGACTCTGGGGCCACGCACACTCTGTGAAATGCTTTGACGATGTCGGTGACGGTGAGATAGCTTTTTCCTGGGTCCTTGGATTTTGCAGCTCGTTGCGGAAGGTCGGTGTGTATTGATGTGCGAGAGCCATTCTGGTTCGCAATTACTTGTCGATACGATTCGCATGCTTGTTCGCGAATGGTGTGAATAGTGCCCGGTACGTCCGGCAAATCCATTGCACGTTTGCGAATTACTGCGTTGATCTTCCGATAATCGATGCAGACTCTCCATTTGATTTCTGCTTTGAGGTCTGCATTTGGTTTTTTAACCATGAGTACCGGCGCAGCCGTGCGTGCTGCTCCCTTATAGATCCATCCCGCTTTCAAGAACTCCTTGAGTTGTTCGGCGCAGATGGCTAACATGTTGGGACCCATTCGTCTATATTCAGGCGGTGGTACGTTTTCGCCTTCTTCTAGTTCAATTTTCATTGCATTCTCGAGGTCCCACTTCGATGGTTCATGTACGAAGGTGGCTCGTGCTATCCCAGCCTCTTCCACGAGCTTCTTCATGTAAGACGTAGGGTCATTTCCGTATCTTTTGGATGTGCCTTCATAGTCCTTGGAGATAGTTTCTTGGATAGCTGTTGTTGCAATGGGAAAACTGGATGTTGTGGTCTTTGGTGACACTGGTGTCGTGGTTGACCCCGTTGTCGTTGGTGGAGTCCCTTCCTCCGCTGATGGGTCCAACCATTCGTTTGCTCTAGGTTCCAGATACAACACCATGCTTTGGCCGTCATCGGCGACTCTAGCAATGAGTCCGGGGTAATTTACTTCGTCCTCTATTCCTAAGCTAGCGCCAACGGTGTCCATTCGTAGCCTTTCAGCTTCGAATTCTGCCGGTTCACTCAGAGTCATGACCACGTCGGTAGGTCTGACCTCGGTGAGTAGTTGGGTACTGAGATTTGGCTGCCGGTTGAGGGCGGCTTGAGCTTTTGTGGGGTGTTGTTGAAACACGGCCAGTATGGCTTGATCGACTAGGGTGTCTGTGGGTGTGCTTGCTGGTCCGGGCACATCCACGTAGTCTTGTAGAACCGACGTACTTGGGTCCTGGCCTACTTGGTTGGAGACCTTTTCCCAATCTTCGTCCATACCCGTTATCAGTGGTGGTGGTTTGTCCGGCCACTTTTTCAACGCTTGTTGGCGGCACTGTCGAGGATTGTGACATTGGCATTCATCTGCTGGGAAACCACATTTACACGGAGTGCGACATCGTTGATCATGTTCGACTAATTGTGGTGTGCGGTCTACGCCGTTTTTGACATCTCCCAACTGGCTGTCGTCATAGACAGCTCTGAAATCAATGGGAGTTGCCTTCTCAACGTCGTGTAACCACTTGATGCGGCGTCCGTGCACCGTGCGGTACATTTCTTGGTACAGAGGTTTACGCGCTTCCTTCATTACGAATTGTCGGAAGTGTGAATAGTCCGTGTTGGTAGCTGAACGTTGGAGGTGGTTGCCTGTACGATCGGGGTCTTCATATCCTTTGGGCTGACCACTTCCTACAGCTCGACTGTGTAGTACGAAATCTCGGATAGCGTCTTCCAACGCTCGTCTGATCGTAGTAGTTTGTACATAGTTTCCTCCTTCATCGACCATGTTGGCGCTGCGGCCAGATCGGTATGATTCCTGTGATTTAGGGTATCTGGTATGGCCGACGTGTCCTACTGCACAAGAAGTAATTGACTGTTTTTCTTCGTCTGGCGTCATGGTAAGGTCGCCGTGTTCGTGTCGGTACGTTTGGTACTGTGGATTTGACAAAGGGTACTCGGCTATGCGGTGTTTGTCTTCGCGTTGACGAGTCCAATGTACATTCTTGGTATTTGATCGTTGCCAATTTAAAGCAGAAGGTCGCTTCTGGCTTGAAGCAGATTTTTGAAACTGTAATATTTGCTCCTTCCCCCCTCTGAGGTTGAGAGTTGAATCACCCTTGATTCCGCCCGATTGGTTTGCACTTTTAGCTTGAATGAACAGTAATTGGCTTTGCATGGCACAGTGTTCGAGACGTTCTTGTTGCTTAGAGCTCTCGGATATTGAGAGTGACCGTGTTGAGGTATCGGTTGCGTGTATGCGGCACGCCCATCGTCGGTAGTCTGCATCTTTGGCCCAGTATTCAGCCGTAGATGGTCGATTTTCAGTTAATCGTTGACACAAAACTGTTTGTTCTTGGACAGGGTATTCTGTCTCAAGTTGCCAGCGTGTCGACGCGATGGTGACGCTTGGTTTTGCCGACGGTGGTGTCTGTGGTGTTGAATCGAGGGTTCGGGTCACCGTACCCCTTCCAAACATTCTTGTCTCCAGATTACCATTATCATTGAGTGCTTTATAGCTCATGATTCCTTGGTCGCAAAAGATTTGTGCTTGCATAGATGCCAGGCATGGCATGCCCAGTATAAGTTGGCAGCAGCCGAGTGAAGTGTCGACGACTAGTGCATCAGTGACAATTTCTCGATTGTTGTGTACGAAACGGAAATCGCGAGCGAGACCACTGACAGGTAATTTGCTGCCGCCCACGCCGAATGTGTCGGCGGGGGGCGTGACCAATCTGTCACTGTTCAATAGTTCTGGTTGAGTATCCTTGATGAGTTGGAGCTCAACCACAGCGGGTGGTCCACAACCTGTGTCCGCTAGGCACGTGATTGCACGGCCCGTGACGGAGTCAAACACAGTGTCGATGATCGTGTTTGATTCGGACGCTGTGGCATTGACAGCATCCGCCTCGTTGGGAATCCCATTGTGCGGATTGTCGGTTCGGCTCCACTTGAGGCTAGCCCAATCGTCATTGATCATGGTAATGATTGACATGGGCTGCTGGTTCACTCTGGTTGATTCTTCAACGTAATGACGGCGGCAGTGATAGTAATGAGAGCCACTGGGAGTGTCTGACCCTCGAGGTGGGCATAGTACCTTGCACTGGCACAGCTTGTTGCGAGGATCAGATGTATCTGTCCAGTTTCCTGGCATGCCCCATGGGTTGAATCCCAAGGTGTTAGCCTTGTTTCGCTGGTCAACGGTGTTGATGCCCAGTTTTTTCTTTCTCGCTTCGAAAACTAGGGCACGACTGGCTGGGCTAATGGCACTGTTGAGGATTGTAGCCCCGGGTTTACGGCTCAGTATAGCAGCTTGACGGCGCTTGCCTTCCAGTGTAGCAATTTGTGGCGGCGTCAATCTGTCTGATGCATAGAATCGTGATACGCTTCCACTGGCTGTGACTTCGCACCAGCGTGCATCTTCAACAGGCCATGGTGGAGGTAATTTCAGTGCCGTGCGTGTCCATTCGGCGCTGGGCTTAGTGTGGTCTATGGTGCTCGGCCAGGTAGGACGGCCGAGCGGTGTCTTATTGGGAGCCGTGACGAACTTGGGCAAGTTGGTCTCGGTGGCTCGATGACTGATCCTTCTCTCAGTGGTGAGTGCAGTTGATTCGCAGCTGTTGCCCTCAGCTTCGTCCTGGTGTTTTTGCATGGTTTGTTTGTAGCGGCCATGCCCGCTTAGCGAAAAGATTGATTCCGTTTGGTTGGTTCGAACTTCTTACTCCGCCCTTGGGAGCGCGAGTTGTTTTTGTCGACGGTCTTTGCGCCCTCCGATCTAGAACGCAGCTGAGCAGTCTCCTCTGCCTTGCGCCACTTTTGCTTGTATGCCGTGTGCAATTCACCACCTTTCCTCCACGGCGTTGTTTTGGTGTGGAAATCTGGGCAGGTGGGCATGACGTGTTCCTTGCTGCCGCACAGAGTGCAGTGGGGGCATCGGTTGATATGGTCATATTCAGTGAATGCCCATTTCTTTTCGATCGGGCTGAGTGCTTTGAGGTCGATTTCGCCCATCATAAATAGAGTGCGAATCCGTAGTGCTCTCATCATGCTGGTGCTGTTTGCAGACCATTTGACTCTGCCATCTTCATCTCTCTGTGGTCCAGCGTCGTAATCCTTTTTACGGCTCGCATCGGTGCGCGCCTTGTGTTCGACTAGCAGTTTGTCATTGACTAGAACTGCGTCGGAGCCGATGGCTTGTCCGAT
>Ga0209302_10000932_pt1 | contig 16727 bp, 8 predicted proteins | sample ArcOceMetagenome_2_FD_187445 | JGI IMG/M metagenome (GOLD analysis project Ga0209302, IMG submission 187445) | Marine eukaryotic phytoplankton communities from Arctic Ocean - Arctic Ocean ARC135M Metagenome (SPAdes) (version 2) | ecosystem: Environmental > Aquatic > Marine > Oceanic | place... | reverse complement strand
AGAATCAGGAATTAGTTATTTAGAAATAAATAGTAACACCAAATATTTATTAGATACCAAAAGCAGTTTTGGCACTGTGTATTCAAGCTTCTTAAAAGATTCGTTATTATACTTAGGAACTAATCAAGGATTATTTGTGAAGAATATAACAAATACGCTTTCCGATCCAAAGCTTGTGAATAACAGTACTGAGCAAATTTGGGAAATAGATGAAATTGATGGTCAACTATTAGTAGGTAGTGATAAAGGACTTTCTGTAATTCGTAATAATTTTTTAAAAACTATTCATTTAGAAGGAGGGGCATGGACTTTTAAAAAACATCCTAAAATTAAAGACCTCTTATATGTTGGCTTTTATTCAGGAATTGCTGTTTTTAAAAAAATGAATGATCAATGGGTTTTTGTGAAAAAATTTCAAAATTTTGGAGAATCATCAAGATTTTTAGAATTTGATCAGTATGGTCATCTGTGGGTTGCACATCCATCAAAAGGTTATTATAGATTAATGCTGTCTATAGAAGGTGTTGAACTTGAAGATACTGAGTTTTATGGAATAGAAAACTCTAGTATTGCAGCGTATGCATATATATGTAAGATAGACGGTAACTTAGTTTTTTACAATCCTAAAGGGTTCTTCTTCTATGATGCCATTGATAATGTATTTACAAAAGCAAAATATCCGTCGGAAATATTCAAAGACCTTAAAAACATTAATTATATTTCACAAGATGAAAACATCTTTTGGTATTCTACACCTAATTCTTTAGGATATGTTTTAAGAAATGGAAATGATTTCAATAAGATTCAAGTACCTTTTCACACTATTTGGGATAGTCATTTAAAAGACTTTAATAAGATAAAAAAAATAAATAACACAAATTATGCTATAGGTATAGATAATGGTGTTATTTTTCACAAGCTTAGTTCTAAAATAAATAAACAATCACAAGTTCTTCCAATAATAAAATCATTACAGTTTATTAGTTCAAATGATACTATCATAGCTCCAATAGATTTTAAAACCGAGTTAAATATTCCTTACAGCAATAATTTTTTAAAAATTAAAGTTGCTTTACCAAATATCCCAATAAGTTATTCTAGACAATTTCAATATAAATTTAATGGTTTGGATAATCAATGGTCTCATTGGATTAATGAATCTGAAATTAAACTTCCTTCTATTAAATCTGGTAATTATGTCTTAGAATTAAGAACAAAAACTGAAGTTGATCAAGTTTCTGCAAGTGTTAAAATTCCATTTTATATAGCTTACCCGTGGTATATTTCTAGGGTTGCAAAAACCTTTTATTTAGTATTATTTTTTATATTTTTCATAAGTTATAGAAGTTTCCTTAAGCGTAAAAATTTTAAATATGTAAGTAGATTAAAGCAACTAGAAAAACAAAAAAGAGAGCGCCAAAAAGAAAGATTTGAGTTGGAGAAATTAGCCATTGATAAAGAGTTATTATTGTTAAAAGAGAAAAATTTAAATTTAGAAATAAAAAAGAAAGATTCTGCTCTAGCCTCATCTACGTTAAACAATATCAAAAAAAAGGAGCTACTTACTGACTTAATTAAAGATATCAAAAGTTTTGATAATGAGATAGCTAATAGCTCCATGAATTACTCTGTTAGAAAAATCATAAAAAAAATCAATTCTCATTTATTAGATAAAGAAGATTGGTTAGCTTTTGAGCTTCATTTTAGAAATTCTCATTCACAATTTTTTGAGAATTTAAGAGAAAAACATCCAAACTTATCGACCAATGAAATAAAGTTAAGTGCTTATTTAAAATTAAATCTTTCATCCAAAGAGATTTCATCATTAATGAACGTTGCAATCACAAGTATTGAGCAAAGTAGATATCGCCTAAGAAAAAAATTCAATTTATCAAAAGAGATCAACTTGTCTAATTACATTCAAAGTTTTTAATTTCACGTAAATATTTATATGTCAATTTATTATCTCGTTTTAACAAAGATTTTGTAGAGGTAAAAATAACAAATGGATAGATTTTGTATAGGTGTTATAATTGTTAATAATGAACTTTCAAATTATTTTTGTTTTACATCACACATATTAGATTAAAAAAGTGATTTTAAATAATAGCAAATTTATGTATTTGTTTTTAAGCAACTCATGTGATTTTTAATCAATATGTATATTATTTTAACCTAAAACTTACTAAAATGAAACAAATTTTTTTTTTAATTTTATTGATAACCTTTCTTAGAATTGATGCTCAAGAGATAACTCATATAGATTTTGACACGTACAACCCTAATATTGTTTTTAATAGTTGGAACACATCTTCAACTTTTTCTAAAGTATCTAATCCGGTTTCTGACGCTACAAACTCCTCTGCTTTTGTTGGTCAGTTTACTGCTGGTAATGACAATAATATTGGTATAGGGGTTATAGATCCAACAACTGTTTTTACTTCACCTTTCAATTTAGAATCAAATTCTATTTTTAAAATGAAAGTTTTTTCTACCGAAGAGATAGATGTTATTTTTCATTTAGAAAATTCTCCAGATTATGGGAATAATATTGAAGTAACTGCCTCAGTTGGAGCCGCTGATATTAACCAATGGGTGGAGTTAACGTTTGACTTTAGTAGTTTTTCCAATATTTTCATGAATAACATTGTAATTAAAATAGGTGGTTTAAATACAACTATAGGTGATTTTTATTTCTTTGATGATATTAAAGGACCAGAATTATATACTTCCCCTGCTCAACAATATTCTCCGGTTAATGGTGATACAGATTCCACCATATCAACAAATTTAGAAATTTCAACAAACGATTTTTTTAGAAATTTAGATGATTCAGAAATTACAGATTTAAGTTCTAATGTTGCAGTAAAGATTGGAGATCAAAATGGTACAGACGTTCCCTTTACAGCAAGTATAAACGGAGATAAAAATAAAATTACAATAGTCCCATCTTCTGATTTAGATAATTCTACCACGTATTGGTATGGTATTTTTGATGGTTCTATTGAGTATTCAGATGATACTGCTGTAACAGGAGTTTCTGCAAGTTTTACAACTAAAGATGCTGTAACAGGAGATATTAATGAGATACTTTTTGATTTTGATACTACAAATACAAATGTTGGATTTGAATCTTGGGGTGGAGTTGGTTTTGCAGCTATCGAAAATCCTGATAAGTCCGGAATTAATATTTCAGATAATGTTGGTGAATATACTTATAATGGAGGTGATGCAGGTCTTGAAAACTCATTGGTTAACGGTGCAACCCCTTTATTGCCATTTGATTTTGCTGAAACACCATTTATTAAAGTAAAAGTATGGGTAAGTAAGCCAGTAGGTGTTTCAATCAAATTGCAAAACTATCCTGATTATGGTCAAGGATATGAACAAGAGATTGAAGTTACAGAAAGTAACACCTGGGTAGAATTGGTTTTTAATTATGGAGCTATTACTGCAACAAATTATGACAGAGCTCAAATCTATTTTGATAAAGATGGTAATGGAGGATCTGAAATTGGAGATAAATATTATTTTGATGACTATCTGAAAAGTAATATTGCTCCAGTCGTTGAAAATATATTGAGCCCAATTGATGGTGCAACAGATGTAGCTCAAATTATAAAGCCTACCATTTCTTCTAATTTTCAATTTAGAAATACGGATAATTCTTCCATAGCTGATGCTACAACTGTCGTTGAATTAAGACAGAATGATGCATCTGGTGCCTTGGTTGATATGACTGCCACTTTGAGTTCAGATAACTCTACTATTACCATTCGACCAGCAGTGATCCTTTTACCTAATACTATTTATTGGTATGGTATCAAGGAGAATACGGTTGAATATGCCGAAAATGAAGAGCTTGTATCAGGAGTTTCAGCATCATTCACAACTACTTCAACTGCTATTAATATGGTAACTTATGATGATTTTGATGGGACATCTTTAGTAACTATTTCAGAATCTATGGGTGATCCTGCGGCTCCTTTCACAACTGTTGCTGACCCTTCAGGGGGATCAAATATGGTCAAGAAATGGGAAAAAGGTGGCTCATGGGGTGGCTGGGAAAGAATTCATATCCAGCTAAATGCTCCATTCGATGCTGCACAAGATGATATTTTTTCTTTTAGAGTGTATTCACCGGTAACAACAGGAATTAGATTTAAAGTTGCTGACGCCAGAGATGACAGTGAAATTAATGCTCAATATGAAACAGATGAAGAGATTATATTTGAGAATCAATGGCAAACAGTCTATTTAAATACATCAGACCTTGCTGATGGTGTTGAATTTGATCATATTTTTATTTTTCTAGGAAGAGGAGATAGTCCAAACACAACTTTTTATATAGATGATGTGATGGGGCCTCAATTACAAGGAACTGCATCTGTAAATGATGTTGAGTTAGCTGGTTTTCAGTTTTTTCCTAATCCAACAACCGATATGATTCATTTTACCAATTTAAATGGAAAGAAAGATATTCGTATTTTTGATATTAATTCCAAACAAGTTCTTGAAAAAATAATTTATTCTAATGAGTTGTCAATTAGAAGTTTAAATCCAGGATTGTACTTTTTACAAGTAAATGGTCAGTTTAAGAAATTGATTAAGCAATAATAACAACAGAATAATTTATAAAGCCATAGCAGGATAATTTTCCTGCTATGATTCTTATAATAAAAAATAAGGATGAATAAATCAGCAGCATTATTTTTAAAATTAGTTACATTTCTATTATTTTGTTTCACAAGCATTGCAAACTCTCAAACTGTTTTAGTTTCTGGAAAAGTTGTTGACAATACAGGAAGTCCACTTCCAGGAGTATCAATTATCGTTGAAGGGACATCCACAGGTGCAGAAACAGATTTTGACGGTATGTATGTGATAAATATTAAAACACCAAAAGCAATTTTGGTATTTACTTATTTAGGTTTTGAATCACAAAAAATTAAAGTTTTAGATCAGATAAAAATCAATATAATTTTAAAAGAAAGCTCAGATGAATTAGAAGAAATTAGAATTGTTGCATTTTCAAAACAAAAAAAGAATAGTGTAATTGGATCTATTACAACCATCAAAGCATCAGAACTTAAACAACCCACTTCAAACATTACAAATACTTTAGCAGGTAAAATTTCAGGCTTAATTTCTTATCAAAGATCCGGTGAACCAGGTCAAGATAACGCAGCTTTTTTTATTAGAGGTGTGACTACTTTTGGTTTTAATAACAGTCCTTTAATTTTATTAGACGGTTTGCAAATTACAACTTCAGATTTGGCCAGAATAGAACCAGATAATATTGCCACCTTTTCAATTATGAAAGATGCCACAGCAACCTCTTTGTATGGTGCTAGAGGTGCAAATGGGGTTGTGTTAGTTACTACAAAAGAAGGGAAAAAAGGAAAAGCTAAAGTGTCAGTTCGTTTTGAAAGCGCATTTTCTAGTCCCTCTAAAATAAATAGTTTTTTAGGAGCTGTAGATTATATGGAACTCTACAATAGAGCGCAACGTATGAGAGATCAATCTGCCATCTTGTTGTATTCAAAACCGAAAATTGATGGTACTTTAAATGGTTTAAATCCTAATCTGTATCCAGATGTAGATTGGTATAGTGAATTATTTAACGATGTTGCACTTAACAAAAGATTAAATGTTAATATTAATGGAGGTGGAGAAGTAGCTCAATATTACCTATCTGTTTCTAATTCAAATGAAAAGGGCTTGTTAAAAATAGACCCTCTCAATAATTTTAATAACAACATTGATATTAACCGATCAAACTTGAGAGCTAACATCAATATTAATTTAACTAAAACCACCAAAGTAGCTGCTAAATTTTATTCATTATTTGAACGTTATAATGGTCCTATTGTGAGTGCATCAGATATCTTTAGGCAAGTAGCTCAAGCCAACCCTGCAAATTTCCCAAAAGTTTTTGAGGCAGATGAGGCATCAGCTAATTTTAATCACACCCTTTTTGGAAATAAAGGAAATGGTGGGTTTGCCAATCCTTATGCAGAAAGTGTTAGAGGTTTTAAAGATCGATTTTCAAATACAACCTTAGCTCAATTTCAAATTAACCAAGATTTAGGTTTTATCACAGACGGATTAAAACTAAGAGCTTTGGCTTCTGTAAGAACCTATTCAGAAAATCAAAACGAAAGAAGTTTTACTCCTTTTTATTATGGTATTTCTGAAATTGAGACATCAGAGGGAGTTACAAATTCACTATATCAAATTCAAGAAGGTACAGAGTTTTTAAATAACCCAACAGTCAATAATTATGGAAATAGTAGTTTTTATTACGAGGCAGTGTTGGAGTATAATAAAACATTGAATGAAAAACATGATTTTAGTGGTTTGTTAGTTTCTTATTTTCAAGAATCATTGAATACAATTTCAGGCAATACAGCATTTTCTACATTGCCTTCTAGAAATATGGGTATTTCTGGAAGAGTTTCGTATAATTATGATGCTCGTTATTTTAGTGAGTTTAATTTTGGTTATAATGGTTCAGAAAAATTTGCTGAAAAGAATCGTTTTGGATTTTTTCCATCTGTTGGTTTTGGATGGATTATATCTAATGAGACTTATTTCAAAGAAAATATTCCATCAATTAATTTGTTGAAACTCAAATATACCTATGGTTTGGTTGGGAATGATGGTATTTCTGGACCAAGCGATCGTTTCTTTTATTTGTCTGAAGTAGATCTAAACAATGGTGGTACTGGGTATTCTTTTGGAACAAACTATAACAATTATTATAACGGTTATATTATTAATAGATATGCAAATGAAAATGTAACATGGGAAGTTGCAACTAAATCAAATATTGGTTTAGAGTTAGGTCTTTTTAAAAAAATAAATATTCAAGCAGATTATTTTACAGAACATCGTAGAAATATTTATATGGAACGTCAGTATATTCCTGAAACTTCTGGTTTAACAGCTGTAATTAGTAGTAATATTGGTGAAGTTAAGGCAGAGGGTGTTGATTTATCAGTTGATTACAATCATGCTTTTAGTGGAGATTTTTACATCACAGCTCGAGGAAATTTTACATATGCTACTAATAAAATAATAGTGAATGGAGAACCAGAATTTCAAAATCAAAATTTAAGCAGAATTGGCTATCCAGTGAACCAAGAATGGGGTTATATCGCAGAAAGATTATTTATCGATCAAGAAGATATTGATAATTCGCCAGAGCAATTTAATGGATTTTCTTCCACAAACTCTTACTTACCTGGAGATATTAAATATACAGACATCAACAATGATGGTGTTGTAAATGAAAACGATCAAGCGCCAATTGGTAAATCAACGGTACCAGAAATTGTTTATGGTTTTGGGATATCTGCGGTTTATAAAAATCTCGATTTCTCAATCTTCATGCAAGGTTCAGCAAGATCCTCCTTTTTCATAAACCCTAATGATATTTCTCCATTTGTGAATGAACGTAATGCATTAAGCATTATAGCTGACAATCATTGGTCAGAAAACAATCCAAATCCAAATGCATTTTGGCCTAGATTATCAACTTATGAAATACAAAATAATCAAAAGACATCTACTTGGTGGTTAAGAGATGGAGATTTTCTTCGTCTTAAAAGTCTAGAGATTGGATATACTATTCCTGAAAAATGGGGTAGTCTTTTTTCTACAGCTAACATAAGATTATATCTTACGGGATTGAATTTATTTCATTTTTCAAAATTTGATTTATGGGATCCAGAATTAGCAGGTAACGGTTTAGGGTATCCTCTTCAAAGAGTTATGAATATTGGTGCTCAAGTAAAATTTTAAAAAGTAATATATGAAACTTAAAAACAAACACATCGCAATTTTATTAGGTAGTATTTTTCTTTTTACAAGTTGTGAAGATTACCTAGATATTGTGCCCGATGGGACGCAAGAATTGAGTTTACTTTTTAATAGAAAAGAAACAGCTTATAATGCACTAGCAAACAGTTATAGTTATCTACCTCAAAGTGATGGTACCTACTCTAGTTATGTTTTAGCTAGTGATGAAGTTGCTGTGCCTGTCTCTAAAGAACCTAATTCAATTAAGTTAATGAAAGGACAGCAAAATATTTCATCTCCTTTAATGGGATATTGGTCAGGTTTTGCTGCAAATGGTAGAGGACAAGGTTCTTTGTGGGAGGGAATACGAAGTTGTAATACACTTATTGATAATATAGATTTGGTAGTAGATATGACTCAAGAAGAAAAAAATCAATGGAAAGCTGAAGTGAGCTTTTTGAAGGCATACTATCATTTTTTGTTAGTCAGTAACTATGGACCGATTCCTATTGTAGATGTTAATTTACCAATTAGTGCCTCAGATGAAGAAGTCAGATTGGATAGAAAATCAGTTGATGAGTGCTTTACTTATATTGTTGAAACGATTGACAATGCTATCCTTGATTTACCTGAAAGAGTCATTGGAAATAATGACCTAGGAAGAATTGATCAAATAATTGCCAAATCTATTAAGGCGAAAGTTTTATTATTTAGTGCAAGCCCGTTATTTAACGGTAACAGTGAATTTTATGCAGGGTTTGTAGATACAAATGGCGAAAATTTCTTTAATCAAACATATGATGAATCTAAATGGGAATTAGCGGCTATGGCTGCTAAAGATGCTTTTGAAGCAGCTATAGCTCAAGGGACATCAATGTATTATTTTACAGATACTGCACCTAGTTTTGATACTAATAATTTTCAGTATCAATTAATAAGAGACCAGTATAATAGTAGATACGTTATTACTGATCCATGGAATTCTGAACTGATATGGGGAAATTCAAGTCCAGTCTCTAATGGTCAGTATTGGCAAATTCAGTCTCCTGCAATGATGAAAAGTCCTGCCTCTTCATCTGTTGAAGCTGCTTGGCAATGGTTGGCACCTAGTATCCGAATAGCAGAGACTTATTATACAAAAAATGGCCTACCAATTAACGAAGATTTATCTTTTGATTTTACAAACAGATATGAGCCAACTACAATTGCTTTTAATCAACGATTTTACGCTCAATTTTTTCAAACAACCGCAAAATTAAACCTAAATAGAGAACCTCGTTTTTATGCTTCGATTGGTTTTGATAGAGGTATTAACAGAACTTGGGGTAGCATTTGGAATTTAAAAATGAGAAAAGGAGAAATCCATGGTAGAATTGCAAATACATCTGATTATCTAGTAACAGGTTATGCGCTTAAAAAATTAGTTCATCAAGATTCAGAAGGAGATGCTTACAACAAATCAATTACCTACCCTTGGCCTATGATTCGATTGAGTGAATTGTATTTGAATTATGCGGAAGCATTAAATGAATTTAATGGTCCTTCATCTGATGTATATGATGCTTTAAACATTATTAGAGAAAGAGCAGGTATTCCAACAGTGCAAGAGTCTTGGAGTAATGTTGCGTATGCTGTAACACCAAATAAACACACAAATAAAGAGGGTTTAAGAGAGATTATTCAACAAGAAAGAATGATAGAATTAGCCTTTGAAGGCCATCGATATTACGACATTAGAAGATGGAAATTAGCTGAACAGTATTTCTCTACACCTATTAAAGGATGGTCTGTAGATGAAGAAACAGAAGCTAATTATTATCAAATTATGGATGTTAGTCAACGATCATTCAATAGTCCAAGAGATTATTTTCAACCTATTAGTTTTACAGAATTATCTAGAAACCCAAATCTTGTTCAAAATCCAGGTTGGTAAAAAAACATCATTATGAAAAAACAGATAACACAAATAGTTCTTTTACCTTTCATCATTATTATAACAATATTTTCTTGTTCTAAAGATGAAGAAGTTGATACAGCCCCTCCCAGAGCAGTATCTAATATTTCTGTAGTTCCTACTAATGGAGGTGGTATTATCTCCTATTCTTTACCTACAGATGATGATATATCTTATGTGAGGGTTGAATATGTAAACTCTCAAGGAGAAGATGTTTTTAGAGTTTCCAGTAAGTATAATTCATCAGTAGAGGTAAACGGCTTAAATCAGACAACCCCAATTCAAGTTAGATTGTATGTAATTGATGAAAATGAAAATATTTCTGAGGCCTTAGAAATAGAATTTATACCCCTAGAATCATTTATTTTCTTGGTACAACAAAGTATTGAAATAACACCCGATTTAGGAGGTGTTAAAATTACTTGGGAGAATATAGCTTCAAAAACAGTTTTTGTATATGTTCATATTTTAAATGGAAATGATGAAACGATTAGAATTCTTTCTTCAAATAACAATGAAGAGAGTCTTTTTATAAGGGGATTAGAAGCTGTAGAATTGTCTTTTTCAACAAAGGTTGAGGACTTTGATGGAAATATAACTGAACTTCAGTTAGTTGGAAACTACACGCCACTATTTGAAGAAAAAATTGAAAAAGATACCTGGACTTTGATCTCTTCCCAGTCTTTTAATGGTGATGCCTATGAGGGAAGAACCGTAAATTTTTGGGATGATATTGTTGATACTGTAGAAACAGATTCTGATAATAGCTATTTTATAGCTACAAGAGATAATAATGGCGGTAGCCTAAACTTTCCGCTAGATATCGTTATAGATCTGAATAAAAATGTTAAAATCAAACGATTCAAACTATGGCAAAGAGCCTATTGGTATCAAGGTGGCGGTGTTACATATCATTATCAAGAAGAAAACATAAAGTCATTTAATTTATATGCCAGTAACGATGCTCAATCCTGGGAATTATTGGGCCAATTTGATATAGGTGACCCAAGGGATAGTGCTGGCAATATTCCAACAACTGCTTTTCAGGAAGCAATAGATGGTCATGACTTTAGCCTAGACAATACATCAGAACAATTTAGATATCTTAAAATATCCTTCACATCTAGTTATGGTAGCACACAAATATTAGTTGGTTCTGAAATAACTCTTTACGGTTTAGATAATTTATAATAACAAAGAAATAAATGGTTTTTAAAAACACATATGTTGTAATTTTTTTTCTAATTATTTCAATTTCATCCCAATCTCAGGGTTTAAGAACTTTAGGGAAAAATATCATTAATTCAAATGGCGATGAAGTTCTTCTTAAGGGAGTTGGTCTAGGCGGTTGGATGTTACAAGAAGGATACATGATGAATTCTTCTGGAGCAGCAGATACACAACACGAGTTCATAGAAAAATTAACCCTTCTTATTGGTGAAGAAGAAACTGAAATTTTTTACAATAACTGGCGTCAAAATTTTATAACAGAGCAAGATGTAGACTCAATTGCTAATCATGGTTATAATAGTATACGATTGCCAATGCATTACAACTTATTTACGCTTCCAATAGAGGAAGAATCAGTAGAAGGAGAAAACACATGGTTAGACACTGGTTTTGATATGGTAGATGAGCTACTGTCTTGGTGTGAAAACAACCAAATTTATCTTATTTTAGATTTACATGCTGCTCCCGGAGGTCAGGGACAGGATGCGGCTATTAGCGACTATGATGATTCAAAACCATCCTTATGGGAAAGTATAGCTAACCAAGATAAAACGGTTGCTTTGTGGGGAAAACTTGCAGATAGATACAAAGATAAAGAATGGATAGGTGGTTATGATTTGCTTAATGAAGTTAACTGGCCACTAGGAACCAATGTACTTAGAGGTTTATATGTAAGAATTACAAATGAAATAAGAGCTGTAGATTCAGATCATATTATTTTCATCGAAGGAAATGGATTTGCAAATGATTTCAGTGGTTTAACGCCTCCATGGGATTCGAATATGGTGTATAGTCCACATAAATATTGGACTTATAATGATACAGCATCTATCCAGTGGGTTTTAGATATTAGAGAGCAGCACAATATTCCTCTTTGGTTGGGTGAATCTGGAGAAAATTCTAATGTTTGGTTTACTGAAGCCATTAATTTGTTTGAGGATAATAATATCGGCTGGGCATGGTGGCCTTGGAAAAGAATTTCAACCATTGTATGCCCTTATTCAATTAACTCTAATGCCAATTATGAAGCTATCATAAATTATTGGAAAGGTGAAGGTTCTCAGCCTTCAGTGGCAAATGCTATTCAAGGATTAAGCCAATTAACGACTGATTTACTTATAGAGAATAATGTTTTTTATAAAGATGTTATAGATGCTGTTATTAGGCAACCACAAGATGAAACTCATATTCCTTTTGCTGATCATAATATACCTGGGGTGGTTTATCTGTCTGATTATGACCTTGGTTCAAATGGTATTGCTTATTATGATGTAGATTATGCAAATTACACACTATCTACAGGTGAAAATTTTCAACCTTGGAACTCCGGATGGACCTATAGAAATGATGGTGTAGACATTCAAACAAATTCTGATGCGACAAATAGTAATGGTTATCATGTGGGCTATACCAATACTAACGAATGGATGAAATATACGGTAAATATTTCTGAAACAGGTTTTTATAACTTAAAGCTTAGGTACGCTACACAACAGTCAGGAGCTAAAATTAAATTTTTTATCAATGATGTTGATATTGCAGGGAATGTTTCTCTGGGTAATACAGGAGGTTGGAATAATTTTGTTAATCACTCTATATTTAACGCATTTATCGAAGCAGGAACACATGTTTTAAAAGTTCAGGTAGATGGAAATGCAGAGTTTAATATGAGTAGTATAGAATTCACGAATTCTACAGATGAAATTCCGTCATTCAGTGTATTAAGTGCTAGTACAAATAATGACGAACAATCTTTGAATATTGTTTTAAACCACCCTATGACAAATCAGTCATTATCTAATGATTTATTTGAAGTAAAGGTTAATAACAATTCAAGAACCATAGAATCTGCTGAAATAGCTTCTGTAAACAGTAGATTAATCACCTTAAATTTATCAGAATATTTATTTTATCAAGATGAAATTGAAGTAAGTTATGATGGTGCTATTATTACGTCAATATATAATAATACACTTGACGCTTTTCAGGATTTATTTGTTGAGAATAACCTTCAAACTAGATTTATAATTCCAGGTAAAATTCAAGCGGAAGATTATATTAACCAATTTGGCTTACAAACGGAAAACACCTCAGATTCTGGTGGAGGTCAAAATATAGGTTATACCGATGCTGGCGATTTTGCTGAGTACCTAGTTTATATATCTGAGACTGGTAATTATAATTTAAATGTAAGAACTGCAGCAGCATATGATACAGGGAAAATAGAATTTCAGCTTTTAAATAATAATTCAATAGAAAGTATTTCTACCATAGATTTACCTGTTACAGGTGGTTGGCAATCATGGCAAACCACTACTGCAGAAACGACTTTAAATGCAGGGGTGTATTCTCTAAAAATGAAAGTTTTGGAATCAGGCTTTAACCTTAATTGGTTTGAATTTGAGTTTGTGAGTTCACTAAGTATTGAAGAATTAGCCAACCATAATATTTCAATTTTTCCGAATCCAGTCAAAGGAAACTTTAAGATTCAATTAAATGATAATAATGAAGTGAAAGCTTTAAGAATTCTTGATATTAACGGGCGTATAGTAAAACAGATGTTCATTAATTTATCTAGTAATAAATATAATATCTCCTCTTTAAAATCGGGTATTTATTTTTTAATTATTGAAACAGATAAATTACAATACCAAAAAAAATTAATTAAAAATTAATCAAAAGACAGAAAATAATTTGAAGATTTTTTATCTCTTCGGTTTATTATTGTCTTTAAGAAAATATATCTATGAAAAAACCTACTTTTTTTCTCTTCCTAGGTTTAACCTTAATTGTTATCATTTCAACAGCATTTATAAATAATACCAAACTACTTTCAGGAAAGGTGCTTTTAACGAATACATGGGAAGTAGATTTTATCGATAATTTTGATAATTTTAATTCAGATAATTGGCAAGATCAACGTATTTGGGTTAATAATGAAACTCATTGTTATGTTTCAGACAACGAGTTTGGAACTAGAGAAGTTAGTGATGGTACATTAAAATTAAAAGTTGTTAAAATTGATGAAAAACGTCCGTGTGATAATTTTGACAAACACGGGAAACAACATCCAGAAACTCAATATGTATCTGGGAGAATCGCATCTAAAAATCGAAAAGAATTTATCAAAGGAAAATGGATAGCCAGATTAAGACTCAGTAGCAACGGTGAACCAAGTATGTTTCCAGCATGGTGGATATTAGGAGCTCAAAATAATGAACCACCTGTTCAAGAACCTAATGAAAACATTTGTTGGCCGTTATCAGGATCTGGCGAGATTGACATTTTTGAACATCACGGTGATCATCAAAAAGATCATTTTACCACTGGAGCTATTAAAAGTTTAGATGAATGTGATAAAGGCGATTGGTGGAGTTTACGAAAAGGCTTTGATGCTACCTTAAACGATTATCATGAGTACTCCGTTGAATGGGAAGGATCAGATCTTGTTTATAGGATTGATCAAAAAGAAATATATCGAAACCTTGGTGAAGGTGATAGATATAGCGAGCCAATGTTTGCGATTTTGAATTATGCTAAAATTACAGATTCACCAATGAATGGAGTGTGGGTTATGGAAGTAGATTGGGTAAAGCACGAATTCAAGAAATAATCAATATTTAAATATGAAACTAAAGAATTTCAAATTAGCATGTCTTTTAGTGTTTATTTCAGGGTGCACAGACTCAAAAGTTAAAGAATCAAGTATTTTACAAGCGTCATCTATTTCAACTTTAAAAGAGTATAAGAATAAAGCACTTCAAGTGTATACAACAGCAAAAGATACAGATTTACGATTAACAAAAACCAGCGATCAAATTTTTAAAGATAAGGTGCAACCTTTAGAAACTGAGGTGGCCATTTTTATAAATCCCAATAAGACTTTTCAAAAATATTTAGGTATTGGTGGCGCCATCACAGATGCTTCTTCTGAGGTTTTTGCAACTTTAGATAATGATCAACAAAATAAGTTACTACAATCTTTATTTGGGAAAGAGGGGGATAGGCTATAATATTATTAGGACAAGTATTCATAGTAGTGATTTTGGTCTAGGAAGTCATACCTATATTGAAGAAGGAGATGCAGATTTAAAGACATTTACAATAGAAAAGGATAAGAAAAAAAGAATCCCTTTTATAAAAAGAGCGATTGAATTAATTAAAGAGGATTTGGTTTTTTACGCAAGTCCATGGAGTCCACCCGCTTTTATGAAAAGCAACAAGAATATGTTATATGGAGGAAAGTTACTTCCAGAGTTCAGACAATCTTGGGCAGATTATTATGTAAAATTTATTAAGGCATATGAAACAAATTAATGCAAACAGACATAGAATAACCGTAGATTTTCATCGCTTTATGAATGACTTAAAAACACAAATTAATAAAATAGCCTAATATTATTAAAATTATTTTTTTAAGCTATTACTGTATTAATTGTGATGTTTAACAGCACTTTAAAACAGCTTTCCAAATATTGATTTGTTGATGGAAATTGTTTTGTACCTTTTGTCAAAACTAGATTTTGATACAATTAAAAAATCTTCTTTCTTTCCTGTAAGTACGCTTAACTTCATGTTTATTTGATCTATAAATTGATTTTTTATACGCTCATTTTGAATTTTGCTCAAATGATTTTTCTGAACTAAATCATATACTTTAGACAATTCAGCCTCTTTTCGTTCAACCATTCTTATGATAGCAATTGATAGTTCCTCCAGTTCAATAAATTTATTTTTAAACCGTATGCCATTTTCTAACAATTTTAATTTCTTGTTGTTTTCGTTTTCTTTATAAGAGTAAAAAATAATAAAAAATACAATAGAGAAAAAAGCTACTATCAGAACAATTTGAAGAAAGTTTTGATTTTTATAAAATACGGTAATTTCTTCTACTTCTTTGGTGAGTTCAGTAATTGAAATTTTATTTATATTTCCTAAATCATCTAAAAAATATACTAACCCTTTATAATATATAGGTTTTATTTCTTTTATAAACCTGTATAAAATTGGGGCTATTTTGTATTTTGTAAGTGAATTGTTTAAAATGTCTATTTCATAAATACGTCTCTGTTCGTCTAAAATAAATAACTTAGTGCCTTTAATGAAGCTAGTATAAATAGGAATAATGTGATCTCTCAAAAAAGTACCTGATAAATGCCATCTCTTGTTTTTAAAACTATAAGACCACACTTCTTCATTTAATTTTGTCACAACTCTAGACTCATTTTCATTAATTGATGCTCCTCCAAAAAAATAATAAGAATCATTTATCAATAAACTAACATGAGATGCTATATCTGGTGGTATCTCAGATTTTTGTGAAATAGGGTAGACTTGCCATTCTTTTGTGAAATCTTCATAATAAGTTAAAAAGTTAGATTGGGTCCAGTATCCATAACCACCGTGCTTAAATATAGTATCGTTTCTAATAAAATGATTACTGCCAATAAAAAAATTACTGATATCTGAATTGTCTATTTTAACTAAGCTGTCATTTGAATTTAAAGCTAAAATATCTCCTCCATTATTCTCTAAAAATAAAAGTTTGTTTTTTTTAAGAATTGTGCTAAAACCAAATGGTTTAGGATTCTTTATTCCTCTTGAGCTTATGATTTTTAGACTTGAAATGTCTAATCGATGTATTGAAGTACTTGTATGATAAATTATTTGATGATTTATGGAGTCTAATAAAATACTAATGGGTATTTCTTGGGTTAATTTTATTTGTGAAAGACTAACT
>Ga0209302_10000931_pt1 | contig 16732 bp, 21 predicted proteins | sample ArcOceMetagenome_2_FD_187445 | JGI IMG/M metagenome (GOLD analysis project Ga0209302, IMG submission 187445) | Marine eukaryotic phytoplankton communities from Arctic Ocean - Arctic Ocean ARC135M Metagenome (SPAdes) (version 2) | ecosystem: Environmental > Aquatic > Marine > Oceanic | place... | reverse complement strand
GGGGGGGGGGGGGGGGGGGTGTATTCATAGGGGGATCAAGATACAACGAGCTTCAGAGCTTGTATGAGATTTGATATATCGTTACGATAGTCGATACTTTACACCTTTTATTTACTTCTTTACTTCATCTTGCTTCTTCGGAGAGATGGGGTATTATATAGTCTATAGAATATACATTGACGGATCACTCGAGATCTCTCTACAAGTGTACACTTTTTTCGTGAACGTAAGATTCCCGTAAAGACCGCGCGTACGAATTTTTTTTTCCCCGATGCCCGATCGGATAAACTTCGTAAAGCGTAAAACATATAATACAAAGTGAACGCTGAGCTGCCGGCGGCCCGTGCTTTTATTATAACAAGCTCACTTGTATCCGCCGCGTGTAACTCCTGAAATATTTTTCTGACTGAAAACCCATCTATAGACACCTCTCGTCGGCCCGCTCTGGCTCTCCTCTACTAGGCCACTCCACATCTCACTACTACGCGCACACCTCTCAGCTCTCGCCTGGGGGCGGGGGCGTTTGAAGTCCCTGCTCAGCGGTGGCGAGCTGCTCCAGTGTCGCGAATTGGTTCGGGTTCTGGGCCGAACGCTCGGGTTCAGCGGACGTGGGCTCCGAGCCTGCCGCTGGCGTGCTAGGGCCCGCTGCTGCTGCTTTTGCTGCTGCGGCGGCGGCGGTTGCTGCTGCTGCTGCTGCTGCTTCTGCTCTGAGCTGAGCCTCGGACAACGGCGTTGGCCACGCCAGTGGCGGGCAGACCTCGAGTTCGAGCAACGTGGCGACGAGGCCGTTGGTGCCGCCGAGCGCGAAGGCGAGAGGGACGTTACTGGGGACGCCCTTGCGCGGGATAATGGCCATCTGTCCTGTCCCATCTCCGCCGCGCGTCAGGTTGCGACAGGTGAGCCTGCGCGGGGCAAAGGCGGTGGGGTGGAATCGGCGACCTTGGCAGGCGGCTCGCTCGAGCGCCCGAGGCAGTGGCGGGGCGCCCAGTGGCCCCGGCCTCTCCCCCTGGGAGTGTTGCGCCGCCCGGAGCCGTCAGGCGCGCCCTGAGGAGGCGCGGGGGCCGAGCTCGGGGGCACTGCCCAAGGCGGCCGCCTTGAGCGTGCTGGTGCGCGTGCGCCCCGCGGTGTCATAGGTGAGGCTCAGCTCGTCAGCCACCTCGATCACAGGCGGCTTGATCTGCTCGCCTGGCTAGGCTTAGGGTTAGGGCTGGTGTCGGCGGTGGGGTTGGGGTCAGGGGTCCGGGTTAGGGTCAGGGTTAGGGTCAGGGTTAGGGTCAGTGGTCAGGGTCAGGGTTTAGGGTCAGGGTTAGAGGAGTCAGGGTTAGAGGAGTCAGGGTTAGATCGTGAGCCACTTGCCGCGGATGACGAGCGAGTGGACTAGCCGCTCCTCGAAGCACGCGACCACAGTCGAGGCGCCGGAGCGGTAGATCCACGCCACCTGGTCAGGGTCAGGGTCAGGGTCAGGGCTGGGGCTAGGGCTAGGGCTAGGGCTAGGGCTAGGGCTAGGGCTAGGGCTAGGGCTAGGGCTAGGGCTAGGGCTAGGGTTGTGGATCTGCGCGACCTGGTCGGGCGCGTGCCCAGGGCCCATGACGAGCCGACTGTTGGCCGACACCTGGTCAGGCTCAGTGGCCAGGGTTAGGGTTAGGTGCAGGGATAGTGCGGGGGCTAGGGCTAGGGCTAGGGCTAGGGCTAGGGCTAGGGCTAGGGCTAGGGCTAGGGCTAGGGTTGGTATGGGGCTAGGGTTAGGCGGCTGTCGGCCGCTACCATGCCCAGTGAGACGTAGCCAGACGCGTTGTAGTGCAGCCCGTCGAAGCGCAGCCGCAGGGTGTAGGTGCCGGAGTCGATGGTCATGAGCGGGCCGATGACCGAGCAGCCGGAGGAGGCCACCATCTGCGGCTCGTTGACCGAGCGCACCGTGGCGCTGTCCTCACTCAGCTTGAGTTGGAGTAGGCCGACCGACGAGTGCGCCTTCTGCTCCTTTTCGATGGGGCGGAAGCGGGGCGCGATGGTGATGATTGTGGCGTGCGGCGCCCAGCACTTCCACATCTGGCGCAGCACGAAGGCCTGGCGTGCTGCGCGTTGCTCGACACGGCCTCCACCAGTACACTTCTTCAGCTCACGGCTGCCGAAGTCGAGGTGGAAGCGGCTGATGGTCCTGCGCCACTCGGTCACGGTGGCGCGGTTGGCGCGGGAGGCCTGAGCTATCAGCACCGCGACCTGGAGTGCCAGCGTGCTGTCGCCCAGGGCGAGAAGCACCACCTCCAGCACGTCGTTCAGAGGCACGGCGCTGGGCTTCCCCGGAATGACACGCCGGCCCTTCTTTCCCGCAGGCAGCACACATGGGGCGGCAGGCTGACTCTGCAAACGAGTTGAGCGCCGTGGCGCCATGGGTGTGCCTTCGGGGGGCGCAGACCGAGAGCACGGGAGGCGCAGGGTTGCCGACCACCACCCACCCACCAAAGACGCGCAAGTTCGCGTTATATGTGGGAAGGCAAGTTCGCCTGATGTGGGAAGCACACGGGACCAGAGTCCGAGGGATGCGCGGCTCGAAGCCGACAGGGTTCAGTGCATGAGGCACGCCAGGGCGCGCCTAGAAAAAGCCACCGTCCTCCGCGAAATCGTCGTCGTCCGCGTCCTGGCCTCCCCATCCCGCAAGTTCGCATGTGATAATGCAGATGGAGATAGATCTTATCTTATCTATAATGCAGAGGTTCACCAAAAAACCGTGAACCTTGACGAGTGAACTGTGTCGCTACAACGTTGTTTGTTCGATTTCCGGCTGGCATTCCATACAGATCTACAGACAGACGCCCCGCAAATCCACCGAGAGACCTCCATGTCGGCACACGTAAAATCCACACGCCGGGGAGACTCACCAACAGCGCGCGTCCAAGCGCCTCTCTTGACGAGCCCATGGTAAGCCCGACGCGCGAAAACGTCGAGGCGCTCGAAGCCGAGGTCGCCACGCTGCGTCAAGAGCTGGCGGTGGCACGGCAATCGGTCCAGGTGAGCGACGCGGCGGGTGCCACCTGCCTTGCCTCAGCCGCTGCAACACCGCCGGCCATACCCGTGCTGGGCGTTGCGAGCATATTTCACGCCGACTACCTGCTCCGCTGCTTTCGGTCGATCGACTTTGCCGTGAAGACGCTGGTGCTCGTTCACAACGGACGCGATCCGGGTGTGGCGGCGGCTGCGGCGACGCTGCAGCGGGAGCGGCCGTCGATGCGAGTGGTGAACGAGCCCGAGAACACGGGCTGTGCGGGCGGGTGGAACCGCGTCCTCGCCGCCGACCCGCACGCGCCGTGGTGGCTCGTCGTGAACGACGACATCACCTTCCCGCCGGGCGCGCTGAGCAACATCGCGGCGCGCGTGTGGGCGCGGCTCGACACGCAACCCGACGCGGGACACTTCAAGTTCTGGTGCCCAACACGGCGCTTCGAGCGTGCCGTAGAGCTAAGCAGGCCTAGGGCTTGCTAGGCCGAACCCTCGCCCTGAGCCTAACTAGGTACCAGCACGGCGCCTCTGGCTGGTCATGCTTTGCGTTGACGGCGCGCGCGGCGCGCGCGGTGGGCCGCTTCGACGAGAACATCTACCCCGTCTACTTTGAGGACGAGGACTATGAGCTGCGGCTTGGGCTTGCGGGCCTGCGCTCGGTGAGTAGTAAGCGATCAGTAGTGGCCACGAGTAGACGGTGGCGCCCCATCAGGGCCGCTTGCGTGAGTTAGTACGCAAGTTAGGCGCTGACCGGCGCTGGCACCGCTCAGGTGCACATTCGCGACGTGCTGGTGGTGCACGGCTCGGAGGAAGCGCTCGAGTACGAGTCGGGCTCTCTCACCGCGCTGCACAACGGCACGGGAGAAGAGGCGATGCGCGCCGCCTTCACCTCGCAGCTCGTACGCTCGGGTAACCGCGAGTACCTGCTTGCGAAATGGGGCGCGCCCAAGCCGCAGCCCGACCGGCCCGACCTGCGCTGGCGGACGCCCTTCAACAGGCAGCTGCCGCTCTCTTGGTGGGAGCTCGATGCGACGCGACGCCACTGCATACGTAGCGGCCCGCCACTGCCGCAGGACCTCACGGGTGACGCGGTCCGCGCGCAGCGCGCCGCCTGCCCGTTTGATGGCGCGTTGGCCGCCGCCGCTGAGCGTCGGGAATCCAGATGATTACTTGAGTTGCGAAGGGAACATCTATCGATCTATCTATCTATCTATCTATCTATCTATCGTGATCTCAGCGTCAATCTCACGAAGCGCGGGGAGTGATGAGCGGTCGGACGATTCGGCGCCACCAAACGGGCGATCATGATCTTTATGCTGACGATCTCAGGAGCTGTGAGTGCGGCGTTGCTGCCCTCAACGCACCATGCCACGTGGTCGCCCGCCGTCTCCGCGTGCAGCCCATCCACCGGTCTATCCACGTTCAGCATCCACCAAGCCCGCACGGCCATGCTTTCGATGGTCGAAACTACCTCTGCACCGCCTGACTCTACTACTACGGTGCCGGTCAGGGCTATCACGCGGTGGACCGCCCGTGCGGTCGTCCTCGTTGCCGTCACCACGACGCCGATGTTCCATGGCGGGGCAGGGGTTGCCGCAGACCTTGCGATGGAATGGTCGCGCGTGGTGGCGCCTGTCGTGGCGCGCCTGCCGACCGTGTCGATGCCGCCTGTGGTAGCGCGCCTGCTGCAGGTCGCAGCGGCCGCCACCCGCGCCAGGCTACTCGTGCTGAGCGCAATGTTCGCCTTGCACATTGCGCCCCTACTGCCGGCCGCCGCCCTGCCAGCGGCTGTCCCCGTCATCCTCTCCAACCCTCTCGCACTCCACGTTGGTCGCGCCAGCGCCAGCGCCGGCGCTGCCGCCGTGCTCGTCTGCGCCGCGCTTCCCCCCGCGGATACCGCACCCGTCACCGATTCCAGCGTCCTTGCTATCGACGAGGCGGAGGAGGTGGAGGAAGTGCTTCCCAAAGTGCCGCTTCCGCCGGAGGCGGTGAGCTGTTCCCCCCTGCCCCGCCCCGCCACGCCCCGCCCCGCCCCGCCCCGCCTCGCCTCGCCCTGCCCCGCCCCGCTCCGCCAGCTGGCTCCCCGCTCAGCTGCTCCGCGCCTCGCATGCGGCAGTCGGCACGGCGCCAGGCAAAGATGATCGTGCGCGGTCTGCCCGCACACGTCTCGCCACACAAGCTCCTCGATGACTTCCCGCAGGTCGCAACTCCATACGGGCCGGCGCCTAGCTAGTAATGCCAGTGCGCGCCCCCTCGGTGGCACGAGTGAGCCTTGCCTGGAGCCCTCGCTCATGACACGCCTGACCTCCCGCAGGCCGTGACGGTCGAGGCTCTCTATCATAAGAGCAGCGGCAGCCGCACCGCGCTCGTTCTCACCTTCGACGCCAGGGACGTGCCCGCCGTGCGCCAAGCGCCGAGCGGCGCGAGTCTCACCGCCATCGTGCACGCGCCGACACCGGGCGCCGAGTACCACATTGTTGCGTGGACCAAGCCCACGGCGGCGGTGGCTGCCTTGATGGAGCAGCCACCCGCGCCCACGGCCGCAATGCGGATGTCACCATGAGACCGTGGCGCGCACGTCGCGATGCGCTGCCGGCGCGGCGTCCCCGCCGAGACTCTACGTGTCGCGGTTGGAGAGACACGCATTGTGTTTATGACGCGGTGAGCAAGAGCGAGAGAGGGCCTCACTGGCAGAGGGTGTGGCCCACGTTGCCAGCTCCTCGTATGCAGAAAGAAGGTGTGTATAGTAAACCGCAACGCTCAACGCGCAAGTCATCGAGTATAAAGGAAAAGTATAGCCAGGCGTATGTGTGCGTGTGTGGTTTTGAAACCACAGAAAAGTGTCACTTTATAATTAAGTGTGCATATGACATTGACAAGACATGTGCGAGAGCGGAGAGATCTTTACGGTACGAGATACTTATTACTTTAGTCATATGGCGTGATCGTAGAGCTATCTAGGTATACTTTACGTTTTTAGAGAGAGCTCGGCTTGCTCGGAGAGTCGCAGTCGGAGAGAGTATATAAAACGAAAAAGGTTCGTGTGTGGAGAATTTAAGCGACACATTACGCCAACATTACGCACGTTCAAAACGAGCTAACTACAAGCGCCGAAAGAGAGAGAGAGAGAGAGGGAAAGAGAGGGAAAAGCATGCTGCTGCAGCAGTGAAAGCCGCGCCTGATCACGTTTCCCCTTTCGCTGCCGGCAGCTCTACTCGTCATCGTCATCATCGTCGTACGGGAGAACGCATTCCTCCTCGTCGTCGCACCCCTCACCCTGCGCCGCCTTGTTGAGGTCTTTCATCGAGGTGACCGCGTTCGTGAGCCCCCGGCCTCCGGGCATGAAGCGACTGATTGTGTGGCGGTGCTTCGATACAAAGCCGTAGATGACATCCACGAGGAAGCGCACGATGGGGAGTCGGAGCACGTTGATCAGCCAGCCGAGGCCGACAGCCGAGTACGCGGAGAAGACCGCTTCGGAGCCCTCGGCCACCTTGCCCTCCAGCACGGTATGAAAGTGCAGCATTGCGTCGTCAAAAGAGACGCCGCCGTGCTCATCGCCGTTGTACGTTTTGCTTCGGATGTCGACGAAGCTGACCTTCTCGCGCCCTCTGTCGAACCAGGTCAGCAGCTTCTTGTTAGTCAGGCACACCATGCACTGGCTGTCATAGAGGACCTCCATGGCAGCGGCAGCGGCAGCGGCAGCGGGCACCGAAGTTCGGCGCGCCACCGAGGGTAGGGCCGAGCGGGTCGCCAGGGCGGGCCGGCTGGCCCCGGCCGGCAGCAGCAGCGCAGGCAAGCTCAGCATGAGGGCTAACATCGAGACGGTCCGAGCTTCTCACGTGCACGAAGCGCAGGGACGAAGATGCCTTGATGAGTGGGTCAACTTCAAGATGTTCATCTGCGGGTGTTAAGCAGCGAACACAACCGCGCAGGGCGATTCCCCCCGTCCACGTGTGTGCCTTTGTGCCGCGAAACCAGGCGCGCGCGCGCCCTGATTCAGCACCCCTTGCGCCGCCGCAATCGCACGCAGCGTCGCGCGTATGTCTTTTGTGACCAGCCATCCTCTGTGACTCACAGGTACCCATGGGTGACCGTGATGGTGAGGACCGCAACGGCAGCCGGGAGGAGGTACAGCTGCCCCGACGTCCCTAGAAAGCCTAACCCAGCCCCCCGCGTCACAGCACGTCCCGGGACCAGTGGCGTTAGACAAGCCAAACTGGCCCGGTGCACGCTCGAACGTGGCAGAAGTCGAAGAAGGATTACAGTGACGACGAGGACGACGACCGCAAGAGCAAGAAGAAGTCGAAGAAGGACTACAGCGACGACGAGGACGACGACCGCAAGAGCAAGAAGAAGAAGAAGAAGTCGTCCAAGAAGTACGACGACGAGAGCGACGAGGAGTACCGCAGCAAGAAGAAGAGTAAGAGGGACGACGACAGCCGCTCGCGCTCGGCGTCGCCGGTGAAGAAGAAGAAGAAGAAGTCGCGCGACTACTCAGACGACTCGGACGACTCGTGCGCCCGCCCACACGCCGGCCCATCCATTCCCGTCCCAACCTGCACCCGCCCCCACCCCTGCCCCCGCCCCGTCCCCCCAACCTCGTCCCCACGCCACGCCCACCGCGCTCTCCCCGCCCCACCCGCAGGTACTATGCGAAGAAGAAGTCCAAGAAGAAGTCCAGCCGCCGCTCCCGCTCGCGCTCTTCGTCGCGCGGCGATCGCGAGTGCGCGCCCCCGCACGCCACCACACCTTATGCCGCTCGCCGCCACGTGCTCGCCCCCTATGCGGCGTCGCCGAGTGTCGGCGCGTCGGCGTGAGCACCCCAGCTGACTAGCCCGCCGCCCCGATAGCTGCGTGCCGATAGCTGCGCGCTGCCTGTTGCTTGGAGCCGCCCACCTAGCGGGCGCGCCGCGAGTGCCCTCCGCCCGCTCACCGCCCGCTCTCCGCCCGCCAACGATGCGTGATCGTGTGCCGCCGCGGCCGAAGCTAGCTTGCTCGCGCGGGTGCCACGCATGCCGCGCCTGCCGCGCCTGCCGCGCCTGCCGCGCCTGCCGCGCCTGCCGCGCCTGCTGCGCGCCGACGGCCGGGCTCGCCGCGAGTGCCCGCTCTCTCTGCCCCCCGCCGTCCCGCCAACGGTGTGTGCTTGCTTGCTCGCGCGTCGGCAGCCGTCGCGACCGTGGGGGCGACCGTGGGGGCGACCGTGGGGGCGACCGTGGGGGCGACCGTGGGGGCGACCGTGGAGGCGACCGTGGAGGCGGGCGTGGAGGCGACCGCGGGTACGACGACCAGGACTTCTCGCGCTCCATCCAAGGGCGATTCCCCGGCTTCATGCGTCATGAGTTCTCGCGCGTGCCCGGCAACACGGGGCGAACCGACCTCGACAAGTGCGACAAGATCCTCGCCCAGCGCATTGAGGCCAAGCGCGCCAACGACTACGAAGTCGCCGTGCGCAGCCGCCCGCTCCAGCCCGCCCGCCCGCCCGCCGCCCGCCCACCCCAGGCCGCTCCCAACTTGTCGGTCGCTGCGCGCGAGCTCAGGGCGCGAGCGGCACACCCTCCACCCTGCCCCACTCTCTACCCTGCTCCACCCTGCTCCACCCTCCACCCTGCCCCAGCCCACGCGTGGTGCTCGCGGCAGGACAAGCTGCGCGACCAGCTGCGCCGCGATCTCGGCGTGGAGGTCATGGACCGCGAGCGTCTTTGGTGGTCGATCAACGGCGAGCGCGGCCAGATGCCGCAGTTCAAGGCGTCCTCGCACGACTACCGGCGCGAGGACAACCTCGACGGCGTCGACATCGAGTCGATCAACGCCATCCTCGCACAGCGGCTGCAGGCGCGCCTCGCCCCGCCCTAATCCCCCTGGCGCCCCCTCACGGCCCTCGCGGCCCTCAGACGGCACACCCAGCTCGCCGCTGCTTCCGTACCAAAGGTCTACCCCCCTTGCCCCCCCGCCCGCCCCTACCCCCTGCCCCCTGCCCCCTTGCCTCTGCCCCTGCCCTCTGGCCCGTGGCGGCGCGCCTCCTCAAGCGTGTCGCCGCGGCGCTGCTTGGCGCGCAGGCACGCATCACGCGCGACTTCGCCACGGCCGACCAGCTGCGCGACCGGCTGCGACGCATGGGCGTCGAAGTCGACGACAAGGCGCGCAGCTTCACCTGCCAGCCCTCGGCGCAGGGCTCCGGCGGGGGAGGCGGGGGAGGCGGAGGAGGGGGGCGCGGCCGCAGCGGCTCCCGCTCCGCGTCGCCGCGCCGCGGGGACTCTCCGAGGAACGACAACGGCGGCGACCGCGGCGGCGGCGGCCGCGACTCGCGCAGCCGCAGCCGCAGCCCTCCGGCTCGGCGCGACGACGAAGGCGACGAGGCGGAGCAGGAGAGGGACGAGTGAGCGCGCGGGGCCTATCTACCCCCTTGCGTGGCCCAAGCCGGGGCGTGGCATGCGCGCACGGCCTGCGACTTGCGCATGCGGCTGCCACGTCGTGCGCATGCGGCTGCCCTCCCCCCCCCCGCCCCCACACACGCACATGCACTCATCAACCACCACGCCGCGACTCGTGAACGCTTGGTCTTTGGAATTTCGACGGTGTTGTGTGAGTGTGAGGTGTCCCTGGAGACCCACGTGTGTAAAGTCCACCTCTTTGCGTGTGTTTGACTCAAACAAAACTCATGAAGTGTCAGGAAGTGGAGGCGCCGCGGCCGCCGGCCCTAAAGCTGTCCGCGCCGTTGGCATATGGCAAGTTTGGTCTCAATATGCGACCATATAAAAGTTGAAACCCAACGGCGGTTTTAACTTGTATATGGTCGCATATTGAGACCAAACTTGCCATATATGCCAACGGCGCGGACAGCTTTAGGGCGAGAGCTCGAGTGTAGGCTCAACCGTAGACGGTTAAATGAGAAAGCTAAAATAAAGTGAACGATATAATACGCGAAACCGCAAACGCATTAATAGGTTGTTCATTTAGACGGAAAACAACGGACACGACAAAGCACACGGGAGCAGATCATATGGCTAGCCGGTAAGCGGCACGTGTGTTCGGGGGCGGCGCTCGCTTAGGCGCAAACGCATTAATAGGGTGTTCATTTAGACGGAAAACAACGGACACGACAAAGCCACGGCGGGGAGCAGGGGTGAAAGATGCAAGATGGTGTCTCTGACTGGCTATCTGTGGCGTGAGGCCCGAACAAAGCTCAAGCTCTGGCGCATTGCCCCCGTCTCAAGCTTCTTGATCGTCGAAACGAACCGTCAAACGCGCTGACCGGGGCAACTTCTTCGCGTGCTTGGGCGAGGCGTCAAGGGACTCCGGTAGGATGGCACAGCTTGAGCGAAGCAACACGGGGCTCGGCTCCTCCACGTCTGCTTCTGTATCCTCAACGTCTGCTGCTATAGCAGCGGAAAGCCACATCTGCTGCCGGGTGATCGAATGCATCCTTCTTACAGCATCCTTGCGGGCGCTTCGTTGCAAAGCACGAATTCCCTGGTCAGCCGCCCCCGACGCCGACGCCGTCGCAGCTTCTCTAGCATGAACCCTCCTTACTGGGGTCTGAGCCCTCGCCTCCGCCTCCTCCGCCTCCGCCGATCTCGCCTCCTTCGCCATCACCTCCGCTGCTCTCGCCTCCGCCGCCTTCGCCTTCGCCACTGTCACCTTGACCTCCCTCGCCTCCACCTCCCTCGTCTTCGCCTCCACCTCCCTCGCCTTCGCATTCGCCTTCGCCTCCGCCCTCGCCTTCGCTGCCCTCGCCTCCGCCACCACCGCTTCCGCCACCATCGCTTCCGCCTCCTTCATCTCCACGTCCTTCGCCGCCCTCGCTTCCGACACCGCCTTTGTAAACGCTGCCTCCTCCACTGCCCTCACCTCTGCTGCCCTCGCTTCCGCCACTCTCGCTGCCGCCGCCCTCGCCTCTGCTTCCCTCGCCTTCGCCTCGGCCACCGCCAAGATCGCTCCCGGACCACTCGCTTCAGCCGCTTTTGCCATCGCAACCCTAGCCTCCACCTCCATCGCCTCCGTCGCCCTCACATCCGCCGCCCTCGCTTCTGCCTCCCTAGCCTCTGCCGACCTTGCTTCCACCTCTCTTGCTTTGGCCGCCTTCGCCTCCACCGCTCTTGCTTCCGCTGCCCTCGCCTCCACCTGTCTTGCTTCCGCTGCCCTCGCCTCCACCGCTCTTGCTTCCGCTGCCCTCGCCTCCACCTGTCTTGCTTCCGCTGCCCTCGCCTCCACCGCTCTTGTTTCCGCTGCCCTCGCCTCCACCTGTCTTGCTTCCGCTGCCCTCGCCTCCACCTCCCTTGCCTCCGCCGTCCTCGCCTCCACCTCCCTTGCCTCCGCCGTCCTCGCCTCCGCCTCCTCCGTCGCAATTCCTTCCGCCACTGCCTTGGTAAACGCCGCTGCCTCCTCCGCTGCCCTCGCCTGCGCCTCCACCCATGCACTCTGCGCTGCCTTTATCATCTCCACCATCGTCGCCTCCCCCTTCACCACCGTTGCTTCCACCGCCGCCACCGTCGCCGTCGCCGTTGCAACCCCCGCCGCCTTCGCCTCCTCAACTACTGCAGCACTCGGCTGGTCGAGGCCTGCCGCGGGCATCCCAGGCAGCGACGGCATCGCCGCCCGCAGCCTCTCCTCCTTCGCCTGCATGCGTACCGTGGCTGCCCTCGCCACCGCTGCCCTCGCCACCGCTGCCCTCGCCTCCGCCGCCTCGGCCTCCGCCGCCTCGGCCTCTGCCGCCAGCCGCGATGCCGCCTTCGCCTCTTCCGCCACTTCTGCCGCCCGTTGCGCCTCTTCCACCGCCTCCGCCGTCTCCGCCGCCTCCGCCTCAGCTAGTGCCGCCTCCGCAGCCACCTCGCTCTCGCCATCATTGTACGAGTACGCAGACTCAAGCGAACACTCCGTGTCGCGCCTGCTGTGGGGTCGCGTAGGCATGCTGATGCCGAGTGAGGGTGATGGTATCCTATAACATGGTGCTCGTGAGCATGAGCATGCGGTGAGCATGAGCATGAGCATGTGAGCTCTCGCCGCCATGTAAGTTGCTGTTTGCTCTAGTGAGAGTTGTAAGCTCGAATAAACTCTGAACTCTCTGGGAGATGCTAAGGAGAGCACCTGCGGCGAGACGGATAGTCGCCTAGAAGCCCGTGGCGAGGCGCCCTGATCACAGCCTCTTGCGGCCGTTTTGACCCCTTGTCGCCACCAGCCTCCTCGGCCTGCGCACATTTTCTCCTGAGCACCCGTCTTTTCGAGTAAGTGATCAACAGAGCAGGGTCGGGATCTATAGCGGCATCGATGGCGGCAGGACCGGGCTGTTTCGTTGCAGGCTCGGCCATGAGCGAGTAGATGACGGACATGAGCGCCCCCTCATCCATCACCCACTGCGGCGGCAGCAACGGCATTTTGCGTGGTTGCGAAGGCGACGAGCGGCGCGGTGGCAAAACTCCGGGCAGCTCGTGCTCGTGCTCCTCGCCTTCGGGGGCCAGGGTTTGGGTTTGGATTGGGATTGGGGTTGGGACTGGGCGGGACTGGGGTTGGGAATGGGGTTGGGGTCAGGGATTAGGGTTATAGGGTTAGAGCCCGCCCTCGCCGAATACTAGCACGAAGTGACGCAGGCCGGCCGCGCGGTATAGCGGCGCGCTAACTGAGCCGGGTGGCGCAGGGTTTCGCAGCGAGATACAGTAACAGTCGGTGACAGCTTTTGTAACATCTTTCAGAGCCAGCGGAACTTTTCTGCTCCGCGACCCCGTGGAAGGCCCTTCAAGCGCGCCCTACGAATTGTCGCATTTCTGAGAGAAGAGGTTCTTGAGATGGAGCTGTCCTCCTTCAGCCTCGCCAACAGCGTTGGTCGACCCAGTTCGTACCAAGATGAAGCGCGTCGTGGACGTTGTGTGCTTTTCTTGCCTCCAAGTCTTGCCAACAGCGCGCGAGCCGCCCAATGGTCTGGAGGCGACGAAACTGCGACGAACGACGACCTGCGGCTGACGGATCTCGCAAAAAGTGACTACGACTATATAGCCATTTTCGTCGACTTATAGGAGGAAGAAAAGTGCTCGGGACAGGTCAAACTCGACGGTTCTGGCGTCCAAGTGGTACCTATTGACATAGTAGTCCTGAGCAGCCATATGGCTAGTCCGGAAATTGCTTGATTATAAATCAGGGTCTGCGCCTCTCACACAGCCCAGCCTCGTTCCGCCTTCGGCGGAACAGTCACCTACCCTATAGCTATGCCTCCTCTGATTACCGCCACCGCCACGGTGCACAGCGCCGACGAGAACCAAGTCGGCGCGAAAAACGGGGGAGGGATGTACCGGTGGCCTGAGTTCGACTCTCGGGCCGGAGTAAGCAGACTCCAGCCCTACCCCCGGCTGGCTCACGCCAGTAACAGCCTTAGGAAGGCAACTACACCCAAAAAACCCGGTTCCGCTAGAGCCTAACTATAAATCAGGGTCTAAGTCCTTCACGAAGTATTTGGTGAATGAACGGACCAAATTTGGCGAATGAACGGACTTTTTTTTGCGATTGTAGTTTCTTTTGAAAACCAACGGTGCCTGAGCGAATCAGGCACACACCACTAGTAGCAGTGAAATACAACCACTTTTTTTCGAATGTAGTACTTTTTTCATGAACGTCGAAATGGAGCCAGTGGGTTTCATGCATACGCCCCCTGACTCACCAGACACACCGTGAATGAACATGAACTGAACACACTGGGCATTTTTGTTGTTGTTTTTGCGACTGTAGTTTTTGAAAGGAAAAACCAACACACGAAGAACCGGAGAGCGTGAATGAATGAATGACCAGGCGGAACCGAGCGCGCCCCTCCCCACCCCACCCCACCCAACCCACACACCGAGGGCCCTTTCTGCACCCTTCCTATACACGTACCTTACTCCTCCACATTGCACACCTCGAGCATGACCTCGAGTCGAGAACCATGTCGCGGGCCTTCGCATGTGGTGCCCTTCTCACTCCTCAAATGCAAGGCCTGCGACATTAAAGCAGGAACGCTAGCTTCCTAGAGTACGCATCAGAGAGAAATGGTTCTAATCATCCATTGAAATCAGCGTGTACGTGTTGTCTTCTATTCCCAGTAGAATCCAACTTCACTAATCCCGGCGGTGTAGAGGATGTTGAAGACAATCTCTGGGAAGAGGAGAAGCCAGACATTGGAAAGAATGCCCATGACGACAATCAATGGCTGCGACTTGACGATGTTGAACTCCTTCAATCGCAGCAAAAAGTTTCCCGAAACGTCCCCGACGGTGGCCACTAGTAAACTGAGTCCCAAGAAAGCGGCCTGGTTTGGGTGGAGGGCCTGAACTCTGTCCCACCACCCCGTTCCTCGTACCGTGAGCGTCCAAGCGAAGGGAATGAAAAGGCAGGCCAGCCCGTTGATGGCGATGTTGCCCGTAAGGTAGAGCTGCGCCTGCTTCTGGTAGCTCTCAGAAGACGGCCGGAGGACCCCGTCGTAGGCCGGGTCATTGTTGACCCGGTCCAGCAGCCCCTTCCCGTAGAGCGCGTAGGCCACGCCGTAGATCGTGACGGCGGTGAACAGAGCGCTCATGAGCGGGTCCGCCACCGCCAGTTCCTCCGGGAAGGCCGCCGTGACCCGCCACTGTAGCCAGGCAAACGGGACCAGGTAGATGGCTGAGAACTCGTAGACGGAACGATATTCGGCCAGCCGCGGCGCCTGGAAGTCTCGAGGGGTGTCCAGCGTCATCTTCAGATGAGCCAGGGCCGTCACGAGGGTCGAGGCAGCGCAGAGCTCGTAGCCGGTGGTCGATAACTGGCCCGTGAAGGCGGTGCGGAGCGACTCCGCGATCAGCGGGAGGTGCCCGACCACGCCTATAAAATCCTCGGGAGTTGCCAGGCGGGACACCTGCGACCCGTCGAACGCCCTTCCGTTAATGAGGTCGAACCAGCCCGCTTGGAGGCGATCGAGCTCTGATTCATCCTCTGTATTGTCGATGATGTCATCTTTCTTGCTGGTCTTTCTCGCATCGCACATCACCACCGGAGCCGCCGAGAGCCGTACAACCCGGTCGCGTCCCAGGGGGCCACGCGGCGAAGATACATGGAAAGAGGATGCCACAAGCGTCGTGCAGAAGCAGAGCCCCGGCATAAGGCGAAACATACCCACGAGTTACGCACAGCTCACGCACGGCCTGTTGCGCGATCTGGTTGCTACTGTTCGTTGGTGGCTTAGATAAGATAAGATAAGATATCTTATCTTATCTTATCGTGGATAAGATAAGATAAGATTGTTGGGTTTCACGACGCTACATACAGGACACGCGACGCTACGCAGTTCCGCAATGCTGGGCCCCTCACACCCAGACACAAAGGCACGGTGTACTGGCGATGATGAATACGCCCCTATAAACCTAGGGACTCGACCCGGTCGGCGCTGCTGGACTGCAGTACGCGACCGACGATCCGGGCCTTGCCGCGCACCCCCGAAGGGTACTACGCGGCCCTGCGGCCCCTGACTGGCGCGGCGAAATACGCGTGGGGCGCACGAGGCCACGAGCACGTTGAACACAAAGATCGAAGAAGAATTCCGACTGCGAGTAGCCCTTGCCAAAGTCCGTCGAGTCGCCGACCGGTAGGGTAGAGGGCTCCGGAAGCTCAGGGCTCCCGAAAGGGTGGACGAGCCACCCCCTCCATGCATCCCTACCGGCCCTTCGCCGCATGCCTGCGGCGGGCGTCCTTGCTCTTGCGCTTCTTCCTCTTGCCCCGCTCCCTCGTCGGCCCACCGCTGTCGTCGCCGCCGCCGTCGTCGTCGCCGCCGCCCGCCGTCGCCACACTGCCGCCGCTCGCGTCGCCCTCGCCCGTCGTCGCCACGCTGCCGCGGCCGCTCGCCTCGCCGCCGCCGTCGCCGTCGTCGCCGCCCCTCGTCTCGCCCTCGTCACCATCGCCGTCGTCGTCGCCGCCACCGTCGTCGCCCACGTCGCCGCTGCCCGTCGCTGCACCTCTGCCGTTGTCGCACGCCTCGTCACACGTCGCCCGCACACCGTCGTCGTCGCCCGCCGTCAGGCGCGCCGCCGGTACCGCGCCGTCCGCACCCTCCGCGCCGTCGTCCTCGTCCTCGCCCTCCCCTCGGCGACGCTTCCGCGCGCCCGCCGCACCGCCGCGCCCCCCGGCCGCGCCGGCCGTGCCCGCCTCGCCCGCCTCCGCCTCATCCACCGCCGTCTCGTCCGCCGCCGCCACCAGCGCGTCGTCCAGCCGCACCTGCCGCCGTCTCCGCGCCACGTCCCGCCTCTCCCGCGCCAGCCCCTCCCTCTCCGCCGCCAAGGCCGCCGCCGCCCGCTCCGCCCTAGTAGCCTGCGCCTCCGCCGCCGCCGCCCCCGCCACCGCCGGCGGCGTCCGCGGCGGTGGCGGCGCCCGCCCACCGCCCGCCGCGCCCGCCGCCCGCGCCCGCGCCGCCGCCCCTCGCGCCTCCGCTGCAGCCGGCCTCCGGCCGCCAGAGCCGGCCATCCGCTGCAGCACCGCCTCCACCGGCCCGTCGAAGAATTCCTTGACGAGCAGACCGACCTCCATCTTCTCCTGCGCCAGCACCGCTGCCTCCGCCTTGCGCATCGCGGCCTCCAGCCGCACCACCGCCGGCTCGCCTCCGCCATCGCCGCCGCGCAGGTGTCGCCCGCCCATGTCCTCTACCAGCAGCCCGTCCTGCTGCCACGATCGCGCCGGCCAGCCCTCGCCCTGCAGCACCAGCCGCACGCAGTTCAGGCAGCGGTCCTCTATGTCCTGCAGCACCCGCGCG
>Ga0209302_10000929_pt1 | contig 16775 bp, 12 predicted proteins | sample ArcOceMetagenome_2_FD_187445 | JGI IMG/M metagenome (GOLD analysis project Ga0209302, IMG submission 187445) | Marine eukaryotic phytoplankton communities from Arctic Ocean - Arctic Ocean ARC135M Metagenome (SPAdes) (version 2) | ecosystem: Environmental > Aquatic > Marine > Oceanic | place... | reverse complement strand
ACTTAATGTAGTTACATTTTCTGGATCACTAGCCACAGAGGTATTAGTTGCACCATCACGAGCGTATACTGTAAAAGAATAAGCTGTATCGGCTGTTAATTCGGTAACTTGAAATGAAGTACCTGTTACAGACCCAATGTTAGTTAATCCTTGATACACATCGTAACTAGTAACTGCTACATTATCTGTAGAAGCATTCCAAGAAAGGTCAACTGTAGTTGATGTAATAGCTGTAGCTAGTAAGTTAGTTGGTGCGCTTGGCGCTTCTGTGTCATTTATTGTTGGAAGAGTAGTTACATTTTCTGGATCACTAGCAACAGAAGTATTAGTTGCACCATCACGAGCGTATATTGTAAAAGAATAAGCTGTATCGGCTGTTAATCCAGAAACTTGAAATGAAGTAACTGTTACAGACCCAATGTTAGTTAATCCTTGATACACATCGTAACTAGTAACTGCTACATTATCTGTAGAAGCATCCCAAGAAAGGTCAACTGTAGTTTGGCTGATATTAGAGGCTAGTAAGTTAGTTGGTGCGCTTGGCTCTTGTGTGTCAACCGTAGAACCACCTAAGTTAACTGTATAATCTTCAACCTCACCATAATTAAATGTTTCACATGCCGCTGGTATGCCATTATATTTCATTGAAACTCGAATTCGTACTGCTGTACCAGCTGTTTCTGTAGGCACGGTAAACGTGCCACTATTTGGGGTATTTGTAGAAGCTGCTTTTGACCAAACAAGTTCACCTGCATCATTGAAGTCCTGATCATCGTTATAATCAATCCAAACGGCATAACCTTCTGAATAACTTTGTCCTGTCCAAGTTGGGGTTACCGTAATGGTATAACTTTGACCTTCCATTAAATCGGTTGATTGGTTTGTGAAATCTGAATAAAATTCAGCTCCTGAGCTATTGTCAATTGTTCCTAATTGAACCCGACTAATATATTCGTCATTATTGTTTGTACTAGCTGAATTACAATATTCAGCTGGAGCTCCATAAGCTCCACCTACCCCAACTGCATGCCAAGCATTTGTTGTTGCAATTTCTTCAGCACTATCAGCTCCATATAAATCAATTGCAGCTTGTATGGCTCCTGTTCGGGCATCGATATATTGGGAATTAGCCCCTAAGTAGACGCTAAGATTTCTGTAAGCTATAGCGCCTGCTTTGTCCATCCCCACTGAAGAAACAGCATAACTGTCTCCATTATCATTGGTTCCATTTCCACCTTCAGTAAGCAAGTAGAACCAGAAGTTTTGAACTCCGGAATTATAATGTACGCCTCCACTGTCTCCAGAACCTGAATACCACAGGTCTCCTAAATAAGTGTCAGGATCTCCCTTTGCGTTAGGGTCGCTCATAGAACGTAATGCACCACCAGATCCCCCAGCACCAATCTGATCTCCCATTAGCCAATCATTGGCACCAGTAGCATACTGTTCAATAGCTTCTCCAAATATATCTGAAAACGACTCATTCAAAGCGCCTGATTCGTAACTATAAACTAAGTTTGCAGCATACTCTGTTACCCCGTGTGTGATTTCATGACCTACTATATCAAGCGAAACCAAAGGTCCATAATTAACACCATCACCATCACCATAGGTCATTACAGAGCCATTCCAAAATGCATTTACATAATTGCTATTATAACTTACATACGATTTAATAGTAGTTCCTGAATTATCGTAAGAATTTCGCCCATGATTCCCAGAGAAGTATTTGTGAGTTTGTTCTGCTCCGTAATGTGCCTGAACTCCTGTTGGATCATTAAAAGATGTAGAACCACTTGTGATGTCGCTTGCGTTGCTATAATTGGTTCCATTATTCATATCGTAAGTCTCAATCCCATTACCATCTGCTGTTTGACGTAAACGATAAGGTCCTGAAGTATCATCGGCAGTAAAAGAAACATTTCCATTGTAGAGACTTGCACCACTGGCTGGTATGTCATTGTGATGAATTTTCTTGTTCTCTAAAATAAATTCTCCTGTTTGGGCATCTATATAGACATCGGCTCTATAAATTGGATCTGTAGCATAGATGTCAAATTTATAAGCCAATTTCATGATAGCAGTTCTCCCTTCAAAAACTGGGACTATTAACAGTTCCCCTTCAGGCTTGCTGTAGCCTATTTCGTTAGATTCTTCTTCATCTTCCCATAAATATGCAGTTGCTCCTGTATGAGAAACAGCCTTGTTAAATGCTTGTATATTTGAAATAGTTGGTTCTGTAGACAGGTCCACTATTTTATAAAATTCCGAACTTATAGATGCTACCATTCCACTTATACTGTGAAGTGTAACTGTTCCAAATTCTACTTTAATATTGTTGTAGTATTGCTGATTTTTACTGTGAATATAGCCTAGTTTATCTTCTTCTTGATTAATAGATATAAAAGAAGTTTTTTCTGAGGAATCAAAAATGTCTTTAAATAGTTGTGTGGAATTTTGAAGAGAAACCCTATCCGACTCCTTAAACTTTAAAAATTTAGGAGGGGATTTTAATTCTTGTTTTTGGTCTGTTTTTTCTTGAGAAAAAACTACTGTAGTATTTCCAATAAAAATTAAGATTGTTATTGATAATAAAATAATTAATTTGGTCGGACTTTTCATAATTGAACTATATTAAACGCATTAGAAGCATAAATGTAGGATATTATTTACGACCAAATCTTATTTTTCGTTGAAGAGCAATTTAATGCTTTAAAAAGCATATAGTGTAAGTTAAATGATTCAAAAGAATTACTTTATCTTTAAAGTTATGAAAATAAAAAATATTGTTGAGGTTAAAAAACTAGCTATCGCTTTCGGGAATAGAAAAAAAAGCGCTGAAGTAGTTCATAATATTTCTTTTGGTATTTCTGAAAATGAAATACTTGGAATTGTAGGAGAATCTGGTTCCGGAAAATCGGTTACTTCTTTAGCAATTATGGGCTTATTGCCAGAAAAAAATACTCTTTTAAAAGGTGAAATATTTTTTAACACAAAAAATCTTCTTAATGAATCAAAAAAAGGCATAAGAAAGTTTAGGGGAAGTGAAATTGCAATGATATTTCAAGAACCAATGAGTGCTTTAAATCCTTCCATAATTTGTGGATTACAAGTTTCAGAAGTTTTTCGCCTCCATTTAAACTATTCTGCTTCAAAAGCAAAAAAGGAAACACTATCTCTTTTCGAAAAAGTAAAATTACCACGCCCAAAGGAACTGTATAACTGTTACCCACACCAAATAAGTGGAGGGCAAATGCAACGTGTTATGATTGCTATGGCGATAGCTTGTAAACCTAAATTATTAATAGCAGACGAGCCAACAACTGCATTAGATGTTACTGTACAAAAAGAAATTATTTTATTATTAAAAGATTTACAAAAAGAAACTAAAATGAGTTTGCTTTTTATCTCCCACGACTTGGGATTGGTTTCGGAGATCGCCGATAGAGTATTAGTGATGCATGAGGGAAAAATCATTGAAGAGGGCAGCGCTTTTCAGGTTTTTAAAACACCAAAAAAAGATTATACAAAGGCATTAATGGCTTCTCGTCCAAGTTTAAATATTCGGTTAAAGACACTTCCCACAATAGCATCCTTATCCGAAAAGAGTTTTAAACCTATAGAAGTAACTCCTCAAGAAAGAGCCATAAAACATAAAGATTTATATACCAAAAAGCCACTATTAGAAATTCTTAATGTTAAAAAAGAATACTACTCCAATGCGGGTATTTTTAATAAAAAGAAGATTATTAACGCAGTAAATGAAGTGAGTTTTAAAGTCTTTGAAGGAGAAACTTTGGGCTTGGTAGGCGAATCAGGGTGTGGTAAATCAACATTAGGAAAAGCAATTTTACAATTAGAAAAAGCTACCAGCGGAAGTATTAAATATAAAGGAAAGGAACTAACCAAATTAAAACCTTCGGAATTAAGAAAACTCAGAAAAGAAATTCAGCTTATTTTTCAGGACCCATATTCTTCACTTAATCCCAGAATGTTAATTGGAGAAGCTATTATGGAGCCTATGAAAGTTCACGGCATAGGTAAAAATGATAGGGAACGAAAAAATAAAGTGCTGAGTATTTTAAATAGAGTAGAGTTAGACAATAGTTATTTTAATAGGTATCCACATGAATTATCTGGTGGTCAAAGACAACGGGTTGGTATCGCTAGAACAATTGCAATGGAACCCAAATTAGTAGTTTGTGACGAGTCGGTTTCTGCATTGGATATCTCGGTGCAAGCTCAAGTATTAAATTTATTAAATGAATTAAAAGATGATTTTGGCTTTACTTATATTTTTATTTCTCATGATTTAGCGGTTGTTAAATTTATGGCAGATCAATTATTAGTAATGAAAGATGGAAAGATAGAAGAAGTTGGAGATGCAGATGAAATATATGCAAATCCAACAAAAGAGTATACACAAAAACTAATTAAAGCCATCCCAAAGGGAATTTGAGGTTTGCTTAAACAATGAAACAGATTATTAAAACAAATAGATTTTTTTAAGGATATTGAAGCATTGGTATACTACAGAATTTAGAAAAATGGCTACCTATAAAACATTAGTTTTTAATCCATTTAGAGGTATAGGAAGCATTCTTATTAGTAATATTTATAAAATAAATACCTTTAGATATTCCTGAAACATTAATAACTGTATTTGAAATAAAATCAGAGGTATACACAACAGCACCTGTTATAGATATTATCGTTACGTTATATGTCTCTAAATCATTTAACGCTCTTAAAGAAACAAAATCATTCGATGGATTAGGATAAACAGAAAAAGGGAAGTCATTATCAAATTCACTTAAACCAAGAGACTCACAATCACGACTTTCATCAAACAAAATCTGTAATTCTGTAATCGGCTCTATTTGATCAGTGCTTCCAGTTCTAACAGATAATAAAAAAGAAGGATCTCCAAATGTATCTGAAGGTTGTGCAACTTTTACAAAAGCAAACAAAGATGAAGTTCCGTTATTTGTACAACGAAAATCAGCACCAACAATATTAGCACCTTGTAATGCCCCCATTAATTTACATGCAAGATCACCTTCGGTATTTAAAAACCCGGCTTCCATTCCATTCAATACTTCTTCTCCTAATAAAATATTTCCTTGAATAGAATAATTTGGTCCTGTAATGTCATTTTTATAGTCATCAGTGGCAACACCTGTATAAGCAGCCGTTTCAATATTTTCTCCAACTTTACCAACAATTCCATACTGCCTAAATTGAGGTTGATTTTGAACATCGTTGTTAATTAACCATTCAATTATTTCACTTGGCGTATATCCTTCGTTCATTCTCGCCCTTGCGTTTGCTTGATTTGCAGGAATATAATATGCTTGTGAATTTATAGCCCCAAGCCCAGGAAATAATTCTCCTAAAAAATCATCTGTTGGAAGGTTGTTAGCATCTAAGTCAACACAAGAAGCTCCAGCACTACCGACCTCTCCTGTAATTGGATCCATGGCAACTATTGAAAATGTATCTTGACTAATTCCATTTATAATACTAGTGATTATAAATAGTATACTTAAGGTAATATTTCTCATATCTATTTTTTTTAAAATTTTATTTCCGGGATGTCACCTTCAATTATAAGATTTCCCTCAGTAGCATTTTTAATTTCTTCTATACTCACCCCCGGAGCTCTTTCTAAAAGCTTAAATGAATTATTGATAACCTCTAATACTGCAAGATTACTAACTATTTTTTTTACACAATTAACCCCAGTTAATGGTAAGGAGCATTTTTTAAGAAGTTTAGATTCTCCAGCACGGTTGGTATGCATCATTGCTACAATAATATTTTCTGCTGAGGCAACTAAATCCATAGCACCTCCCATTCCTTTAACCATTTTTCCAGGAATTTTCCAATTGGAAATATCACCATTTTGTGAAACTTCCATTGCGCCTAATATTGTTAAATCTACATGTTGTCCTCTAATCATAGAAAAACTCATGGCAGAATCAAAAAAAGAAGCACCCGGCAATGCGGTAATGGTTTGTTTACCAGCATTAATTAAATCTGGATCTTCTTCTCCTTCAAAAGGAAACGGCCCCATTCCTAATACTCCATTTTCACTTTGAAAATCAACTTCAATATCATTTTGCACAAAATTGGCAACCAATGTTGGGATTCCTATTCCTAGATTTACATAGTAGCCATCTTTTACTTCTTTAGCAATTCTTTGTGCTATTTGTTCTTTGCTTAATGCCATTAGTTTCTCTTTCTCACGGTTAATTGTTCTATGCGTTTTTCATAGTTCTCTCCTTGAAATATTCTTTGTATAAATATTCCAGGAATATGGATATGATTAGGATCCAAGGTTCCTACTGGAACTAATTCTTCGACCTCAGCAACCGTAATTTTTGCAGCCCCACACATATTAGGATTAAAGTTACGAGCACTGCCTTTAAAAACTAAATTTCCAGCAGCATCACCTTTCCAAGCTTTTACAAAAGAAAAATCAGCATTAAAAGCTTTTTCTAAAAGATGCATTTTTCCATTAAACGCTCTAGATTCCTTACCCTCAGCTACTTCAGTCCCATAACCTGCTGGAGTATAAAAAGCTGGTATGCCACTTTGTGCTGCTAGACAACGCTGAGCGAGAGTTCCTTGTGGAATTAATTCCACATCTAATTCTCCACTTAACATTTGACGTTCAAATTCTGCATTTTCTCCTACATAGGAAGAAATCATTTTTCGAATTTGCCTTTTTTGAAGTAATAGTCCTAAGCCAAAATCGTCAACTCCAGCATTGTTCGAAATACAGGTTACATCTTTTACATTTAGACGGACTAACTCGGCAATTGAGTTTTCAGGAATTCCACTTAATCCAAACCCTCCCAACATAAAAGTCATACTGTCTTTTATTCCTTGGCAAGCTTCTTGAACATTAGAGACGGTCTTATTGATCATAGAAAAATATTTGCTATAAAAATACTGAAAAGGAAGCAGAATTACTTCTGTAGCAAGCAGAATATTATTTTAAAACTCGTCGGGTATTTCATTATCGATAGTTTTTAGTTGCTCCTTCCATTTATCGCAATCTGTTTCTATAGAAAGGAATTCTGGAATAACAAAATCTTCTTTTGAAATATCTAGATCTTCGTTACCGTAACAATCTTTCATGTAATTAGCCCAAATTGGTAATGCCATTGATGCGCCTTGACCATATGCTATCTCAGAAAAATGCGTTGATCTATCTTCACCACCAACCCACACGCCGGTGACTAAATTAGGAACCACCCCCATAAACCATCCATCACTTTGATTTTGTGTTGTACCTGTTTTACCGGCAATGGAGTTTTCGAATTCCCAAGGATATCCAGTAATCATACTTTTATAAACAGGATTGTTGATAGCCCAATTATGCCTCAATCTACTTCCAGAACCAGATTGGGTAACTCCTTCCATTAAACTAATAGTAACATAAGCAGCTTCTTCACTTAGAACATCCTTAGTTTCTGGTATATTTTGATATAATATACTACTGTTTTTATCTTCAATTCTTGTTATTAACGAAGGTTTAATATAAACTCCTTGGTTTGCAAAAGTACTATAGGAACCCACCATTTCAAATAAAGAAACGTCTGGAGTACCAAGAGCAATTGAAGGAACTTCTAAAATATTTCTTGTATCAACTCCCATTTTACTTACTAAATCCAATACAGGTTTAGGACCAACACGATCAATTAGTCTCGCTGTAACTGTATTTATGGATTGTGCCAAAGCATCTTTTAAGGAGACCATTCCTCCATATTTATCTCCTGAATTTTTAGGGGTCCACGGGTCAATTAATCCATATTTTCCTGCCGCTATGGTATGCAAAGTATTTGGCAACGTATCACAAGGTGACATATGCATTTGATCAATTACGGTAGCGTATACGAAAGGTTTAAAAGTAGAGCCTATTTGACGCTTTCCTTTTTTAACCATATCGTATTTAAAATATTTATAATTAATACCACCTACCCATGCTTTTACTTCTCCAGTTTGTGGTGTCATAGACATTAATGAAGCTTGAAGTATTGACTTATGGTATCGAATAGAATCCATTGGAGTCATCAAGGTATCGATATCACCACTCCAAGTAAAAATTCGCATTTTAGTTTTTACAGAAAAACTTTTTATAATTTCTTCCTTTGTTTTTCCTTGTTTTTTCATTTCTCTCCATCGATCACTTCTTTTCATTGCAGAATTTAGAATATGATCTACTTCATCTTCAGTGACATCTCGAAAGGGTGCTAGTTCATTCTTTTTGTTTTGTTTGTCAAATTCTAATTGTAGATTTCTCATATGTTGATCTACGGCTGCTTCAGCATATTCCTGCATTTTGGAATCTATAGTTGTATAGATTTTTAAACCATCGCTATATATGTTATACTCAGAGCCATCGGTTTTAGGATTTTCTTTAATCCAATTGTGCATAAATTTCCGAGCGTATTCTCTAAAGTAAGTTGCTATTCCTTCATCATGTCCTTGTGGTGTAAAAGTGATTTCTAATTCTGTTGCCTGAATTGAATCTTTTATTTCTTCAGAAATAAAATCATACTTAGCCATCTGGCTCAGTACTACATTCCTTCTATTTCTCACTCCAACAGGATTACGGATTGGATTATAAAGGGAGGAGTTTTTAAACATTCCTACTAAAATAGCAGATTCTGTAATTGTTAATTCTGGTGGTGCTTTATCAAAATAAATATGAGCAGCAGATTCTATCCCGATGGCTTGGTTTAAAAAATCATATTCATTGAAATACATGGTAAGTATCTCTTCTTTTGTATAACGCCTTTCTAGCCTAGTAGCTATAATCCACTCTTTAATTTTTTGAGTCCCTCTTTCTAATTTACTTTTAGATACGTTCTCTGTAAAGAATAATTTTGCTAATTGTTGCGTAATAGTGCTGGCGCCCCCCTTAGTTCCTAAAAATGCGAAAGCTCTTAAAGTACCTCTGGCATCAATACCAGAATGGTCAAAAAACCTAACATCTTCAGTTGCGATTAGTGCATTTATTAAATAAGGCGGCAAATCTGCATATTCTATAGGAGTTCTATTTTCTTTATAGAACTTCCCTAATATAACTCCATCAGAGCCAATGATTTTAGTCGCTAAATTTTTTTCAGGATTTTCTAGACTAGTTTCATCAGGAAGCATCCCAAACACCCCCCAAGATGCCAATAAGAATATAAAAAAAATAACAAAAACACCAAATATGAGTAATTTCCAAAACGTTTTAATGTGACGTTTAAAATTATTAGTTTGAGTTTTATTTGTTGTTTTAAGCTTGGCCATAAATTACTGTTGTGTGACTTCCTCTACACTAAAACCTATATCAGTGATTCCTTCAAGGTTTTTAACGCCTTCTATTGCACCGTTATTGCGAACAGCATGTTTAATACTTACCTTGTAAATCCCTTTTTCTTTAAAAGAAACCTGTTCCTTATACCAAAGTTTATTGTCTTTAATATTACTAATTCCGTTCCCCAACCATGTTCCATCTGGATTGGCCATTTTATATTCTAGAGTATCGGTTACTATTTTTCCATGTGGGAAGTGCATTGTTACAATTAAAAAAATATTGTTGTATTTGTAATCGTTTGTGTTGCGAAGATTCACAAATAAATTATAGTTTTTTAAACTATCTAGTTGTGATAAACTAAAATCAATGATTTCTTCTTCATTCCAAACTCCAGACAGCGATTTGTTTTTGCTAAAAGGGGTGTTAGATTCGCAAGAGATTATTAAAAAAAACATCAAAGAAAGAGCGAAAAATTTAGGCATTCTTTTTTGGTTTTCGATTTTGATTAGGTTTTTTATTAGTAGTTTGATTGCGATTTTTATTTTTACCTTTATTTTGATTATTTCGCTTTTGGTTATTTTTTGACTTAGGTTTATCAAAACGAGTCAGACTATCTTGACCAACAACATTTTCAAAAATTTTGCTTTCAGAAATCCGTTCTTCTTCTTCTTCAAAATCTTCTAAACAAGAAACCTTTTCTCCTCTTCTATTTAGCGCAATAATTTCGTTTGCTTTATCAACACTAATTTTATGCCAATTCATTCCTTGTTTCTCATAGCCATACCAGAGTATTCTATTAAAGATATCTGTTTTTTGACAAATAGCAGTTCCTTTTTCGGTAATTAATTTAATATCATTTTTTGGAATGTCTTTTAAAGCATCTAAGTAAGTGTCTAATTCGTAGTTTAGGCAGCATTTTAATTTACCACATTGTCCTGCTAACTTTTGTGGGTTTAAAGAAAGTTGTTGGTAACGAGCAGCAGAAGTTTTAACCGATCTAAAATCTGTTAACCAAGTAGAACAACATAATTCGCGGCCACAAGAACCAATTCCTCCAAGTCTTGCTGCTTCTTGCCTAAAACCAACTTGTTTCATTTCTACACGAGTGCTAAATGCACTTGCAAAATCCCTAATTAATTGCCTAAAGTCTACACGTTCTTCAGCAGTATAATAAAAAGTTGTTTTTGATCCATCTCCTTGATACTCTATATCAGAAATTTTCATTTTTAAGCCCAAATGAATTGCAATTTCACGAGATCGTTTTTGAATCTCTGGTTCTTTAGCTCTTACTGTTTGCCAAATGTCAATATCTTTTTGAGTAGCTTTTCTATATATTTTAGGAAGTTCTTCAACTTTTTCGGATTGATTTTTCTTTTTCATTTGGACTTTTACTAATTCTCCAGTAAGCGTAACAATTCCAATATCATGGCCAGACATTGCTTCGGTAGCTACAACGTCTCCAATAGAAAGAGATACTTTTTCGGAATTTTTGTAAAAATGTTTTCTCCCGTTTTTAAAACGAACTTCTACTCCAATAAATGGTTTTTGGTCGCCGGGAAGCGCCATATTTGATAACCAATCGAAAACTGTTAATTTATTACAACCATCAGATCCGCAAGTCCCATTGTTCTTACATCCTTTAGGTTGTCCATCAACTCCAGAACTACAGCTTGTACAGCCCATAAATTATATATAAAGCTCTTTATCAATAAAGAGACGTGGATTAAACTTAATAAAACCAGTTATGAATTTTATATAAGGAGTAAAGATATTAATTCTAAACAAACCAACTGAAAGTATTTTAGTTTTTCTTATTTTCCTTTTGTACTGCTAATAAAGAAATAGTACCTTAGCCTACTAACATTTTCAATAAAACAGACGGAACAATGAGCAACGAAAAAGAAGCAAAACTAAAGGCATTAAAGCTAACTTTAGATAAATTAGATAAAACATATGGTAAGGGTACCGTAATGAAAATGGGTGATACAGTTGTTGAAGATATGGAAGTAATTTCAACAGGATCCTTAGGAATGGATGTTGCTTTAGGAGTTGGAGGATATCCTAGAGGTCGAGTTGTAGAAATTTATGGACCAGAATCTTCAGGTAAAACAACTTTAACATTGCATGCAATTGCCGAAGCACAAAAAAACGGAGGAATTGCCGCTTTTATTGATGCTGAACATGCGTTTGACAGGTATTATGCGGAAAACTTAGGAGTTGATATTGAAAATTTAATAATTTCTCAACCCGACAATGGAGAGCAAGCATTAGAAATAACTGATAACCTGATTCGAAGTGGTGCAATTGATATTATTGTAATAGATTCTGTTGCAGCATTAACACCAAAAAGTGAAATCGAAGGTGAAATGGGAGATTCTAAAATGGGACTTCATGCTCGTTTAATGTCTCAGGCACTTCGTAAACTTACCGGGTCTATTAGTAAAACAAAATGTACTGTAATATTTATCAATCAATTACGTGAAAAAATAGGGGTAATGTTTGGGAATCCTGAAACTACCACTGGTGGTAACGCTTTAAAGTTTTATGCATCTGTTAGAGTAGACATTCGTAGATCTACTCAAATTAAAAATACCAATGGTGAAGTATTAGGAAATAAAACAAGAGTAAAAATTGTTAAAAATAAAGTTGCTCCACCATTTAAAATGGTTGAATTTGATATCGTTTACGGTAAAGGAATCTCAAAAGTTGGTGAAATAATTGACCTTGGAGTAGATTTTGAAATTATTAAAAAAAGCGGATCTTGGTTTAGTTATGATGATACCAAGTTAGGACAAGGTAGAGAAGCAGTAAAGACTTTACTGTTAGATAATCCAGAATTAATGGACGAACTTGAACAAAAAATAAAAGACGCTATTATTGAAAACAAATAATAGTTCATTCTTCCTACGCAACCTATTTGTTTATTAGACATCTACAGATAGTAGAAACCTTTATTAGTATGGTTGTTTATTTATTTATAAATTAAATTAACAATTTAATAATATAAGAGACTACGTTTGACATTAGAAGAGCTCATATTAAATTGTAAGAATCAGGATGTAAAAGCCCAGGAAGAATTATACAATAATTTTTCCAGCATATTATTTTCTGTATGCTTAAAATATTCTCCAAACTATCATGAAGCGGAGGATAATTTACAAGATGCATTTATTACAATTTTTAATCGCATTGAGCAATTCAAAGGAAAAGGTTCTTTTGAAGGTTGGATGAAGAGGGTTACTGTTAACACGGTCCTTCAGAAATATCGGAAACAACGAGTATTTAATTTATCTAATGAAGAACAGCTAGAAGAAGTTGTAATTGAAATTGAGGACAATACAGTTCCGTTGGATTTTTTGTTAAAAATAGTTCAGGAATTACCGGATAGATATCGATTGGTATTTACGATGTATGTGTTAGATGATTATTCGCACAAAGAAATTTCGGGAATAGTTGGAATTTCTGTTGGGACCTCAAAATCTAACTTGGCAAGAGCTAGAGGAATATTAAAAGTAAAAGTTGAAGATTATTACAAGATCAACAAATTAAAATAATAATAAGCCCATTTAGGGATTAATGAAAAAAAATAAAAACATAGACGAATTATTTAAGGAACGATTCAAAAATTTTGAAGCAAGTCCCTCTCCGGATGTTTGGAATAAAATACAAGCAAAGCTAAAAGAGAAAGATGATCGAAAAGTAATTCCTCTTTGGTTTAAACTAGTAGGTGTTGCTGCTTTATTTGCACTAATATTTACCATAGGAAACGCTATATTAAATGTTCCCTTAAACAAAATAAACGACTCTATAGTTAATGAAAACTCTATTGAAATTAATACAGAAAAAGCAAACAATACAATAGTAGATAATAATGTTATCCAAAATGACATTGTATTAACTGAAGATAATAATGAAGTAAAAAGCACTAAGAAGTTACTCATTAAAAAAGCTTCGAATTCCACTAATAATAGCAATGGAGTTGATCGTTCTGAAACTACAGTAGCTTCCAATAATAAAGAACAAAGAGTTTCTATAAAACAATCAAAGCAAAATTTAATTCAAAGTTCAGAACCCATTATTAAGAATCAAGAATCAGTAGCTAATGAAACTAGTAATTTAATAGATAAAAGCGAGAACCAACTTATAAATCAAGATATTGAAATTGATAAGAATATTGAAGTTGTGGCCGTAAATAAAATTATAAAAGATACACCTGAAAACTCTTCAAGCACTGAAAAGAAAGAAGTATTTAAGGAAGAAAACAAAAAATCTATTTTCGACGCAATAAATAAAACCTCAGAAGAGCAAGTAGTAATAGCAAAATTAGATAATACGTCACAAAATCGCTGGGAAGTTACACCAAATGTAGCTCCTGTATATTACAATAGTCTAACTGAAGGGTCTTCTATAGATCCATCTTTTTCGGATAATCCAAAAAACGGTGACTTAAATATAGCTTATGGCGTAAGAGTAAGTTACAATTTAAATAAAAGATTAAGTATGCGTTCTGGAGTTAGTAATGTAAATTTAAGTTACTCAACGACGGGATTGGATATTGGGACCGGTCCTGTATCCGCTTCTACAGCTAGTATTGAGTATTCCAGTAGAAACAACGTTACTATTGTGGTTGATAAAGGAGCATTGGTAAATCAAAATCCAGAGGATACTTTTGGGAATATCACTCCAAAATCAACCAATGGAGAGCCTTTATTAAATCAAAAAATAAGTTATTACGAAATGCCTCTAGAATTAAATTATACATTAATTAATAAAAATTTTGGAATTAGTGTAATTGGTGGGTTTAGTGCTTTATTATTAGGAAATAATGAGGTTTCTATTGAAGCGGGCGATTTTAACGAAGTCCTTGGTGAGGCTAGTAATTTATCATCTCTTAGCTTTACAACTAACGTCGGATTAGGCTTGAATTATAGTTTTTCTAAAAAGTTAATGTTTAATATTGAACCTATGTTTAAGTACCAACTCAATCCTTATACAGATTCATCTGTTAACTTTAAACCTTATTATTTAGGGATTTATAGTGGTTTGAGTTTCAAGTTTTAGTTTAGATTAAGTTAGTTTGGGGTTTGTGATTTCGCAAACTTGTTAGAGAAAACCATCTTACGCCATAAGATGGTTTTTTTTTAAATTAAAAAGAAGGGTTTTCTAACTCTTCTAATATGATTGCGTGGGTTTTTTTATTGAGTTCTTTCTTCATTTCTATTGAATAGTTACTTGTTGGTATTAATGGATGAAGCATCACTCTCATTTTTCCAGGACCTCCACTAAAAAAAGTATAAGAAAATAATTTTTTATTATCATGAAAAGTCACAGGAGCTATTGGAATTTTATGCTCAATAGCTAGACGAAAAGCACCATCTTTAAAATCATCTAAAATAATACTTTCATCAGACGGAACTCCTCCTTCGGGAAAGATACAGATACTATAGCCTAGATTTATTTTTTGTTGGGCACTGTTAAAAACAGCTCGTCTACTTTGGGAGTTGTTTCTGTCAACCAAAATACAAGTCCGTTTATAAATAAAACCAAATAAAGGTATTTTACTCAGTTCTTTTTTTCCAACAAATACAACAGGATCTTTTGTAATAAAAAGCATTAGCATGATATCAATCATAGAAGTATGATTAGCAACAATCATATAACTTTCTCCCTTTTTAAACTGAACTCCTTTTTTTATAATTGGTATAAACCCCATCCCAAATAAAATGATGTAGGCCCAAAAACGTGCTAATTTAAAAAAAATAGGATACCATTCTTCTCTCAAAATACTAATAAATAGAAATGGAAACAATATTAGAATACTTAAAAACAATAGGATGTAATACCAAATACGGTAGATAAGTATTGCTATATTTTTAAAAATTTTCATCACTAGCCAAAAATAGCAAATTGAAGATTATCAAAAGGTTAAAAAAATTTATCTTTGTAAAAATTATTATTAATAACTTTTTTTTGAATACACTAAAAATTGATTAACAATAAATCATTTTAATAAATAATTATAGTATTTAAAAACAATTAAAAGATTCCTGCTTAGGTAGGATATAAATATGTCAAGAATATTAACAGGAATACAAAGTACAGGAACGCCTCACTTAGGTAATCTTTTAGGTGCAATCTTGCCAGCCATAGTAATGGCTAATGATCCAAAAAATGAATCCTTTTTATTTATTGCAGATTTACATTCATTAACTCAAATTAAAGACGCAAGTACATTACGCGATAACACTTATAGTACTGCAGCAGCTTGGTTGGCATTTGGTTTGAATGTAGAGAAAACAGTTTTTTACCGTCAAAGTGATGTTCCTCAAGTAACTGAGCTTTCTTGGTATTTAAGTTGTTTTTTTCCTTACCAAAGATTAACGCTTGCACATTCTTTTAAAGACAAGGCAGATCGTTTGGAGGATGTGAATGCCGGTCTGTTTTCGTATCCAATGTTAATGGCTGCAGATATATTATTATATGATGCAGATATAGTTCCAGTTGGGAAAGATCAATTACAGCACATAGAAATGACACGTGATGTAGCTGCTCGTTTTCATAGTAAAATGGGAGAGACTTTTGTGATGCCAGAAGCAAAAGTACAAGAAAACACAATGTTGATTCCCGGTACGGATGGAGCAAAAATGAGTAAATCTAAAAGTAATATTATCGATATATTTTTAGCAGATAAAAAGCTTCGCAAACAAATTATGGGAATACAGACAGACAGTATTCCTATGGAAGATTCTAAAAATCCTGATGAGTGTAATGTTTTTAATTTATATAAATTAATAGCCTCGGAAAGTCAAATAAAAGTAATGAGAGCTAATTATGAGGGTGGTAATTATGGATATGGTCATGCCAAGCAAGCTTTATACGAATTGATTATTAATAAATTTTCTACAGAAAGAGAAACGTATAATTATTTTATGGAAAATTTGGATGAAGTAGATAAAGCTCTAGCAGTTGGAGCTAAAAAAGCGAATGCAGTTGCTAATGAGGTTTTAAACAGGGTAAGAAAAAAACTAGGCTTATAAATACTATATTAACTCAAACAGTTTGCCAGGTAAAGGACGAATGATTCCTTTTAATTCCATAGTAAGCAAAATTGAAGCTAATTTATAAGTGGGCATATAACATTTTAGCGCAATAGTATCAAGATCGCCCCTAGTCATTTCTTTTAAAAAATTAAAAATCATTTTTTCTTCTTCAGAAAGTTCCAAAAATAATTGAGTTTGTAGGGTTTGTATGTTTTTTTCCTCTAATTCCCAACCTAACATATATATCAAATCGGCAGCACTGGTAATCATGTTAGCTAGTTGAGATTTGATCAAGTTATTACATCCCTGACTTTGTAAATCTGTAGATCTTCCTGGTAAAGCAAAAACATCTCGATTATATGAATTAGCAATATCTGCTGTAACCAAACTTCCTCCTTTAAAAGCAGATTCAATAATAA
>Ga0209302_10000928_pt1 | contig 16787 bp, 10 predicted proteins | sample ArcOceMetagenome_2_FD_187445 | JGI IMG/M metagenome (GOLD analysis project Ga0209302, IMG submission 187445) | Marine eukaryotic phytoplankton communities from Arctic Ocean - Arctic Ocean ARC135M Metagenome (SPAdes) (version 2) | ecosystem: Environmental > Aquatic > Marine > Oceanic | place... | reverse complement strand
TTATTAGCTTCTTGCATGGGTCGTAAAATAACTGCCGCCGCCGATACAATTACCGAGCAGACAAAGCACAGTAATAAAGCAACCGTTAGGGTCTTTTGAATACTATCTTGACTAGCCACGAGCCAACCTCCTATTTATATTTGCACGAACAACGATATGGTCGATTAATGGTGCAAAAAGGTTAGAGAATAAAATCGCTAACATAATGCCTTCGGGGAATGCCGGGTTTACTACACGAATCAAAACGGTCATGACACCAATTAGCACGCCATACCATAGACGGCCAGCATCTGTCATAGATGCTGAAACTGGGTCAGTCGTCATAAAGACGAGGCCAAACATAAAGCCGCCAACCACTAGGTGCCAGTACCAAGGCAGAGCAAACATTAAGTTGCTGTCACTACCAATCCAATTAAACAGCGTCGATAAAGAGATCATGCCAATAAGCGTACCGAGCATAATGCGCCATGAAGCTATGCCAGTGGCTAACAGTATTACCATGCCGATACCGATCGCGATAACCGACGTTTCGCCGACCGAACCATGAACGTTACCAACAAAGGCATTCATCCAACCAATTTGGCCTTCTAAAGCTTGAACGCCATCAGAATAAGCAATCGATAATGAAGTAGCACCAGAATAACCATCGACCGCTGTCCAAACTGCATCACCTGACATAAAGGCTGGGTAAGCAAAGTAAAGAAAAGCACGACCGGTTAATGCTGGGTTAAGGAAGTTTTTACCTGTACCGCCAAATACTTCTTTACCAACAACAATACCAAAGCTTATACCCAGAGCAACCATCCAAAGTGGAATGTCTGGCGGACAAGTTAAAGCAAACAGTACTGAAGTAACAAAAAAGCCTTCATTGATTTCGTGACCGCGCTTTGAAGCGAACAATACTTCCCAGAAACCACCAACAATAAAGGTTGTCATGTAGATGGGCAAAAAGTAAAACGCCCCATGAACAAAGCAATCCCAAATACTGCTTGGGTCAAAACCGGCAAACATGCTAATCATGCCAATACGCCAGCCTTCGCCGGCTAAAATATCACCGACAGCAAGAATTTCATTCGCCTGATGGCCAACGTTATACATGCCGTAAAACATGGCTGGAAAAGTCGCCATCCAAACCGTAATCATAATACGTTTTAGATCGATGCCATCACGAACATGCGAAGCGCCTTTAGTTACCGACGAAGGTCGGTAAAAAATGGTATCTACCGCTTCATACAGTGCATACAAACCTTCGTACTTACCGCCAGGGGTAAAATGCGGCTCGACATTGTCGAGTAATTTACGTAACCACATTCGTCTAACCCTCCTTCTCTATTTGCGTGAGATTATCGCGAAGGATAGGCCCATATTCATATTTACCCGGGCAGACATAGGTACACAACGCTAAATCTTCTTCGTCGAGTTCTAAGCAGCCAAGCTGTTGAGCTGTTGATGTGTCGCTAACAATTAATGAACGCAATAATTGCGTTGGTAAAATATCAAGCGGCATAATACGTTCGTAATTGCCTATTGGCACCATCGCTCGGTCACTACCATTGGTGGTTGTAGTGAATGAGAACAATTTCTTTTTGAACAGCGATGAAATAAATGTACGCGTTACAGAGTGCTTGTTAACGCCCGCTCGTAAGTACGATAAAAATTCGCGATCTCGGCCTTCTTCAAGAACAGAGATCTGCTGATGGTAACGACCTAAAAAAGCAAAAGCGCCACGTGCTTTGCGGCCATTAAACAATGAGCCTGAAATAGCTCTTGCATCGTTACCTGAGGTTTTGCCTGCAATTAATTCATCGGTACATGCACCCATACGCGTCTGCAATAACACTGGATCATTTACCAATGGACCGCCTAAGGCGATTGTTCGCGCAACTGAAATGCGACCTTCAGTAAATAACTTACCAATGGCAATCACTTCTTGGTAATTAATAGTCCATGCAACCCGTGAAGCCGATGCCGGTGCAAGCGAATGTATGTGCGTGCCAGCTAAGCCAGAAGGATGCGGGCCAGAGAATTCAGCTAACTCAGCGCCGGAATCACCAACGCTGACACCAGAGCCTGCAGCAACACAGCAATAAACAGTGTTAGCACCAAGACGTGATAAAACCGTTAGGCCATTTTGGAAATCTGTAGCACTCGCAGCAATAATAGGCGCAGGGTTAGCAGCGAGTGGATTAGTATCCATTGCCGTAACAAAAATCGCATTAGCCGTGCTATCGATTGCAGGTACTTTGCTGAATGGACGCGTTCGAAACGCTGTCCAACTGCCTGATTCGATAAGTTGCTCGCGTGCTTTGTCATTATCAAGTGAAGCCAAAGAGGCTGCATTATGCGCAGTAAAAGTCACTTCTTCTTCGCCATCTAAGTCAATGACTACCGATTGAAAGGCACGTTTATCGCCGCGATTAATCGCGCTGACAATACCTGCACCTGGAGAAGTATACTTAACACCGACTGTTTTCTTGTCAGAAAATAGTACTTGCCCTAGCTTAACCCGATCGCCTTCCTGGACGTTCATTGTTGGCTTCATGCCAATATAGTCAAAGCCGATTAATGCGACTGTTCGCACTGTCGCACCCGCCTCGATTACCTGTCGAGGAGCGCCCTCGATTGGCAAATCAAGGCCCCGTTTAATTTTGATCATATACCTGCCTTTTGGATGAGTAAGTACGTTAATACAACCGTACCTAGCTCTTAAAAAATCACCTTGTCCCAAACGTCTGAAAAAAACACTCTAAAAACCCGAAAAAGACAAAAAACGGCAAGATCATGGTCGAATAAAGCGTAAAACATGAGCTGATCAAAAAACTTGAGCAACTAATTAACAGATGGCATGAGAAACGTCGCGCAGGATTATAGAGGTGATGGGCTTTGTTAGCTACTCAGAGAGCGCTTTGTTAATGATTTTGAATACTTTTCCCGAAATTAGTTGGTTAACTTTGGGAGTCGATTTTGAGGGCCGGTAGAAGGATTTGCTGCTGTTGGGACGACCATATTTAGAACGCACCAAAAGCGAACAAAAATAGAGATTAAAGTAAGGCCTATCGCCATAGATAGACCCCAACTTTAAAGGTGCGTGAGGGGTTAGCGACCGCTATTCTGCGGGGTACATAGCGTATTTAACCCCCGCCATCTTCTCCATAACGCGGTGAACCTGACAGGCATAGCCAAATTCATTGTCATACCAGATGTAGATAACAGCACTTTTGCCATTAACGATAGTTGCTTGGGCATCAAACACACAAGCTCGTCGTGAACCGACAAAATCTGTAGACACTACCTCTGGCGAGTTAGTGAAATCAATTTGCTTTCTTAAAGACGAATGGACTGAGATCTTACGAATATACTCATTTAGCTCATCGACAGTGGTTTCACGCTTAAGATTTAAATTCAAAATAGCCATAGATACATTGGGTGTCGGCACTCGAATGGCATTGCCCGATAGCTTACCCATTAGTGCTGGCAACACCTTTCCCACCGCTTTTACAGCTCCGGTTTCTGTTAAAACCATATTCAGAGCAGCACTGCGACCTCGGCGATTGCCTTTATGAAAATTATCGATAAGGTTTTGGTCATTGGTGTAGGAGTGAACGGTTTCAACATGGCCGCTTTCAACGCCGTACTCGTCATCTAAAGCTTTAAGTGGCGGTGTTATGGCGTTAGTTGTGCAAGATGCTGCCGAGATAATAGTGTCTGACGCTTCCATAATACTGTCGTTAATGCCAGACACGATATTTTTCATATCGCCCTTGCCTGGCGCGGTAAGCAACACCTTGCTAGCGCCCTTAGATTTGAGGTGCAAACTTAGACTATCAAAATCACGCCACATGCCGGTATTGTCAACAATTAAGGCGTTGTTAATACCGTATTGGGTGTAGTCGATTTTATCGGGCTCGCTGGCATAGATAACACGAATTTCGTTGCCGTTAGCAACAAAAGAACAGCGCTCTTCATCGACTCGAACCGTGCCGTTAAACTGGCCGTGTACAGAGTCGCGCTGCAGTAACGAGGCGCGCTTTATTAAATCATGCTCACCGCCTTTACGAACAACAATAGCTCTAAGGCGTAAGTTGTCACCACCGCCCGTTTTTTCAATTAACAGCCTAGCCATTAAGCGCCCTATTCGGCCAAAACCATAAAGAACAACATCTTGTGGCTGCGCTAACGGCTTCTCATTCTTACCTATAAGCCCAGAAACCTGCTGCTTTACATAATCCTCTAATGATACTGGCGTACCTTTAGAGTCAATATTATCGCCTTCGAAAAAGAAGCGCGCAGCAATTCGGCCAATATCAATATGAGCATGACCAAGATCATGAGCAGCTAAGGCTCTAAGGATAGGGAACGTTTCAAACTCTGACAGCTCGTTAGATTCGATTTGCCTGACCGCTCGATGGTCTTGCATAATCTCAATAACTGAACGATTAACTAGTGGGTGTCCATAAATATAAGTTTTAACATTATTTTTACGATACAACTTACCTACAAGAGGAATCATCCCCTCAGCAAGCGCCTCTCGCTCTTTCCAGTCAGCAAAGTAATCGGCTGGTCGTTGACGCTCATGCTCTTCATAAAGTTTCATGCATACCCTCTGTATTAAACGAATTAACTAATAACCACTAAAAAGTTGACCGCAAAAAAAGCAATTAGTGCGAGTAAGCTTTTATAAATCGGTAATAAATCGCGAAACAGTTAAATGCTTAACTTTAAAACTTCGATGCAGGCTGCTCGGTTAAAAAACAAGCGCTGAAAAAATCCAAAATATTCATATTTAGATTTTCTCAGCGTTGAAAGCAGCGTATGCATATAGGATAAAGTGGAAGAATGAAATGATATAGTGACGGGAAACAAAAACAAGATGTAAAACAATCTGTATGTGAATAGACGGAATAGATAGCAGAAATAGCTTACTAAAAATAATCCGTTTTTAGCAATTTAGCACTCAAGCGCTTTAGCAATCAAAATCCATAATCACCGGCGCATGGTCAGAAAAGCGTTCATCACGATACACCCAAGCCGCTTTAGCCTTATCTTTAAGGCCCGGCGTAATAACGTGATAATCCAAACGCCAGCCAACATTGTTAGCATAGGCCTGCCCACGATTAGACCACCAGGTATATTCATCGGCATCTTCATTTAATAAGCGAAAGCCATCGAGATAGCCAACCTCATCATAGAGAGTATCTAACCAAGCGCGCTCAATGGGCAGAAAGCCAGAATTTTTACGGTTTGGTCGCCAGTTTTTTAAATCGATCTCTTTATGACAAGTATTCCAGTCGGCACAAATCACGTATTCACGGCGCTTGCGGCGAAGTGACTCAAAGTGCGGCATAATTTGATCGTGGAATGATAGCTTTCTGGCCAATGCCTCTTCGTTACTTGATCCCGATGGTACATACATAGAGACCACGCTAATGCCATCAAAGTCGGCTTGTATATAACGCGCCTGAGAGTCACAAGGCTCCCAGCCTAGGCCCTTAGTCACCTTGTTAGGCTTCTGCTTACAGTAAAGCGCTGTGCCGCTATAGCCTTTCTTAACAGCGTCATAGTAATAGCAGTGATAGCCTTCAGGATAAAATACTGGATCCTCTAACTGGACCTCTTGAGCTTTGATCTCTTGTAAACACACAACATCTGCGTCCTGCAAAGCCAGCCATTCAAAGAAACCTTTGCGCTGAGCTGCACGAATCCCGTTAACATTGATACTTATAATTCGCATTCTTTTTCTTTACACTCCATAAAAAGGCGATAAAAATAAATAGATGAGCTGTTCTCGCCTTAGAAAACAGTCAATTTAAATAACATTACAACGAAAGGTTTAACACGTGCAAGCTCAGCAGCCACAATCAAACATAACCAAAAGGCCTCGCGTTCTGGTATTTGATTCTGGCGTTGGCGGTTTGAGTATTAGTCGCGAGATTGTAGCCCGTTCAGAGGCCATTGAACTGCACTACCTTTCAGATAATGCGGCATTCCCTTACGGTGAAAAAACCACCGAGGAATTAATTAATAGAGCCAGTCGCGTTTTATTATCGGCCTGCGAGCAATTACAGCCAAACATTGTGGTCATTGCCTGTAATACAGCAAGTACCGCGATACTCCCAAGCCTACGAACACAGCTTGCAATACCGGTTGTTGGCGTTGTGCCTGCCATTAAAAGCGCTGCCAAAGTCAGTAAAAGCCAAACTATTGCTTTATTGGCTACGCCTGGCACCGTTAACCGAAATTATACCCAGCAACTGATTAACGAGCATGCGGCCAATCACCAAGTGATTCGTCTCGGCAGTAGTCAACTCGTTAAGCATATAGAGGCCCATATTCATGGGCAGGCAATCGATAGCGAATATTTATTGAGCGTTGTAGAGCAGCTAACAGAACAAGTAGGCGGCGAAAATATTGACACCGTGGTGCTGGGCTGCACACACTTCCCACTTATCAGCGAGTACTTCAAAGCCATTAAATCCAATTGGCAATGGATAGACTCAGGTGCCGCTATTGCTGAACGTGTCCACACTTTACTGAATTTACGTGTCACTGATAAAGATACGCGTCATACGGCCTTAGCTAAAATTGAACACCAGCTATGGTTAACCCAAGTCAGTGCTCAACAATCGACACTCGACAGCTTTATAGCAAGCTATATTGCTGATCACAGCTTTAGCGCCAGCCGTATTTTAACTATCGATTAAACAAACCTTTTAGCGCTTCTTTATATTGGCCGGCTTTATCACCTAAAGCCTTTTTTAACGCTTTATCAATCTGCTCGTCAATGACTTGGCTCTGTATCTCTGCAATAACTTTTTTCATTAGTGGCTGCATCACAGATTGCGCGGCAGATTCAATAGTGACGCCCTCTTCTGGCGTACCTATTTCTTGCAAGACTATATTCGGCACATCTAGCGAATCTTCACCAAACTGCTGAGATTTAACAACGGCCTTTGCGTCTGTGAATTCAAACAAAGCAATAGCTATATTGGGGGCCGATGAAGACGCATCCGATTCAGCACTCGCCGCTTCAGACGCTTCGGATTCACTAGAGGCTCCCGAAGCCATCTTATCTTTAATTACTTGCAAGTTAGTTGTTGTACCCACCTGCTCGGCAAAGACCTGCGCGCCATCAATCGCTATGCGCTTAATAATAACAACGGGCTTAATTAAAGACATTAAGTCTAACTCAACATCAATTCGCTTAAGCTCAAAGGCATTGCTCTCACTAAAGCCCTCAGGGTTACCAATATGTAAATCGCTAATCGACGCACTTCCATCAAGAAAATGAATAGCAACATCCGAAACGGATACAGGAACACCCACGACAGAGGCACCATGATCATTAATCCCGCTCTTTATAATGCTGCCCAGATTATTAGCCACTACAACAACCGCGATAACAGCAATAACTACCAGCAAACCAATAAAGCCTAATAAGCCTTTTACAATCTTAGCCACGATATTCTCCTTTTATTTATAGCAATAAAAACATACAGGCGAGCAGAATGAAATACGCGCCAGAAACTGAAGGCAGCGTATTACTATCGGGCGATAAATTAAAGGTTAAAAGTGAATATAATAAAGGGACAATGTAAATCTTAAGACGAGATTGTAAACATTAGCCTTAATCCTTAACCAGTATGAGCAGCTATGCGGCATCCTGAAGCTGCTGCATTTGGGAGGCCAATGATTGATAACGTTGATAAGCTTTATGTACCGAGGGTAGCGACTCTAAAGAGGCGATTAACGATGCTGCTTCATCAACCATTTCGAGACTCTCGGCGGCACCCGCATTAGTGGTATTAACGCATTGCATAATGGCTAACAGTAAATTCAACTTCAGCTCGACATTATTGGGGTAATGGTTAATGGCCATGCGAAAATGAGCAACTGCCTCATCAAAATTATCAGTCTCAAATAACACCTTACCTTCGGCGTTAATTTTGCTGGCATTCTCTTTCGCCTTTGTACTTATGGGTTGATCTGCCATAGCATCAATCTTTGCTAGTAATAAATTATCTTCGGCAAACCGTTCAGCTAAATCTTCTAGCACTTCACGACCCTGATTCGGCTTATCAATAGCCAAAAGAGCCGCTGCCATATCAAGCCCTAAGCCCGGCAAGATATTTTCTTCTTCACGGTATTTAGCAAATAACTTTTGCGCATGCGCTATGGCCATATCAATCTCACCTTGCTGGGCTAAGGTCTTCGCCTCAATAAGGTCAGCCTGCAGAATAACTTGCGCTTCGTTGCCATACTTCTTTTTAATTCGATGACAAACGGTATAACACTCCTTAAACGTATCGCTATTACCCGATACCTGCTGCTTTTCTTTATCTAATAAGCAGCGCACTAAACCTAAAGAGTGTTCAGGTGAGTCGTGACAAGAGTTCACTCCCAGTTTAATCACTCGCCTATAGGCTTTTTCTGCAGCTAAGTAATCATTATTCGCTGAGGCAACCTCGGCTAAGTTAATTTGTCTTAAAATGCCATACGGCGAAGAAACCGTTGCTCGCTCTAAAATAGCCTGAGCGACTCCATTTCGACCAAGAGCAAGCTCGGCCTCAGCAAGACAATCAAATACTTGTAGGCTTTCAGTACCGTGATCAATCAATTCAGAGAGCACATGAATTGCAGAGGTCCACTTTTGTAAGCCTATTAATGCTCGGGCACAGCCAATACATGCCCACTCTTGGCGACGATGCTCCATAACATCATGATAAAGCTTATGAGCTTTATCAAATTGTGTGGACTGCAAAAGTGCCTGCCCCTGTAATTTCTGTGCCGCCACACGATAGCGTCGATCACGATTAACCAAAACCTCTGCATGCTCTGCCGCGGCTTCATAATCGCTCTCATCTAAAGCTTCATAAACATTAGAGAAAAACTGTTTTTCTAGCATCAAGTTATCAAGCCGAGCCTGAAGTAGAAGAGGATTAAAGGGCTTAATTAAATAATCATCTGGCTTATATTCCAGAGCACCAAACACCATAGATCTTGTGACTTCTGCGGTAACAAGAATATAAATGGCTTGGTGATTTAGGGACTGAGTGAAACGAAGCTCTTCAAGAATCTGTTGACCGTTTTTTCCTTTACCGAGGCTGTAATCGCAAATAATTATGTCATATTGATTCTCTCGACAACGAGCCATGGCATCACCGCCATCATTAGCTACGTCAACCGTCTCCACACCAAAGCTACGTAGCATCCGACGAATGGAGGCCCGCATATCGGGAAACTCATCGACGACCAGCGCACGCTTATTACTGTAAAGTTTAATTAAATCTAATTTTCGCATTACTAAAGTGAAAACGCCTTTATTTTTTATGCCAAACTTCGAGACATACTGCTTTTTATGGATTGCTTGAACTATAAAAGTATAGACTGACGAAAAAGTTATGCTGCGATAAAAAACACAATTTGTGACGTAATTTGCGAGCAGTGAAGATATAGCTAAAGTGTTAGATTTATTATCTTGCTTGAGTATTTATCTGAATGCACAAAGAAGAGCAGATTAAGTACACTGGCGGGACGTTAGATGTGTCTAATAGGTTACTTAGATTTTAGACTTTAAGTAATTGATTTTTATTGTAATTCTATCGTTATCATCGTCATTTATTTGGTTGGCAAGTAAGTCAAAGTGCCTCACCTTACCCTTTGCGGCATAAACTTCTAACAGCTGTATTTGCAGCGCCTGGTTATCCGAATCGATCTCTAAAGCTTGCTCGAGTAGATCTTCAGCCTCATCATAGCGCTCATAAGCGATATAAACTGATGCCTCTAACTCTACAGCTCCTTCAGCCGGTATTGGTAAAGAATCTGGTGTGGCGTCTGTGTTAGTGTTGATAGCGGTACCAGCATCAATAATGTCATTGTCTATTAATGACTCATTAGAAGCCTCATTATCATTTTCTGAATCATTACTTAACGGTATGTCTAAGGCGCTTGAATCATCAGGAGTATCAATGGCTAAACAATCATCGTCTATCTGTTGATCCATATTAGCCAGACCTTCTGATTTGAGACTATTTATCGACTCAGCTTCTAGTGACCAATTATCAACATCTATCGCTCGACGTCGGGTCTGCCCGCGCTTTAATAATAATACGAGAAGCAATAATAAAGACCCTGCTCCGAGTATCACAAAGAGCAGGTGCTGATTATCCGTCGCGTCGTTTGCTAGAGGTCTAAGGTTTTCATTCGCCGCCTTACTAGGCAAAGTTATAGGCTCATCAAGTGCTAGATTCAGTTGTGATTTATCGGCAATACTCCGATTAAGGGATGCTTCTAAAGCTTTTAATTGTTCCGTTTTTGCCGATAAAGCTTCGTACTGCAAATACAGATTATCCATGCGCGCTTCAACATTTAGCTCTCGCTCTTTACTGCCAGTTAATCCCTTGTCAAAATCGTTAGACAACTCTTCGGATCGCTCACTTAATTCAACCGTCTCTGCCGCTATGGGTGCAGTATTATCATCGATTGTAACCAGTGACAATACGCCCTCCTCGTTAGCTAATATTTTATCGACAGGCTGAATATTAATTGACGCAGAATCAAGTGATTCAATTTCGGAAGCGTTATCGGATAAATTATTTGCAGCAATAACAGCGTTTATTTGCGCCGCAGAAACAGCTAAACGGGCATTAACCTTTAAACGGTCTGCATCATTTTTTATAAAAGCATGAGGGTTATTTTGATAAAGCGCATCTACAATGGGCTTTATATTACCGCCCTTCTGCACATGAACCCGTCTAGCGACCGCCCAAAGGCTATCACCAGAGCGAGTTTTATGGGACCAGCTTTCGACCGTAAGCTTATCGTTATTTACTGTTTGCTGGTCGGGTTTATCGGCAGGCTGACGGTCCTCAACCGGACGACCCTCAAATGGACGGTCCTTAGTTTGATGTTGATAGCCACTCACATTAGCACTAAGCGTTTCAACCGCCCCTCCCTGGTTCTGCAATGCTTGAGTTTCTTTATACTCAACAGCTTCTGCTTCTGCTTCTGCTTCTGCTTTTGCTTCAACTTTATCTTTAGCTATTTGTGTAGAAGAATCCGACGGTAATGGCTCTTTAGCTTCTAAGTCAGTAGAGCTTTTCGCTTTCATTTCCGGTTTAATTGTTGGCGTTCGTTGAATTTTGTTTAATTTCTTTTTTGGTTTAGCTGTCTTAATCGGCTTAATCACTTTTGAGCTGGCTTTTGAATTGACAAAAGGCTGAACAAGAACGGCTGGCATTTCTAGAAGGACCGTTAATTGCTTTGAAATGGATCCTGCTGGTGAACGAAGAGACACTACAAAATCAAGATAGGGTTCAAATACCGCATCGGTACTGACAACACGTATTGTGTGTTGATTCTGATCATCGGTAATGACATCAAAAATGAGCCGGGTATGAAAGTATTCCCACTCAACGCCCATAGCGCGATAAACAGAGCGAGGAGCTAAACTAACAAGCATGTCGTTGCTTGAAACATTATTAGCGCCGGTTACCGTAATCAATCCATAAAAACGTTCACCAACGGCACTGCTTACCGTTAACTCAGAAATGCCAATGGCCGAGCTATAGCTACTTACAAGCAATACTAAAAATGAAAATGCTTTAAAAAGCCGCCCTGCGACCATACGTAGAATAAACCAAGTCATTAATTTTGACCCAAGTGAATTTAAAAAAAGAATAGAGTCAGAGACGATGCTAGAAATATATACTGGCTTAAATAGCGACTTAAATAGTGGCTTTAATAATAGGAAGAAACACCTAGTTGAACTCATAAATAGAATCACTGTGTGTCTGGATAAATGAATATTAACGTACGCGAATTAAAGTGTATCAATAATTGCTTTAGCCGCGAAGAATGGCGTAACTTTTCCATCGACAACTTCACGTTCTAATTTTGGCCAAAGCGCTTGCGCCTCAGGATTTTTCATTAAAACTTGTTCAAGCATCTGATGCACGAGTTTATCTAGCCAATTACGATTCTGTCGGGCGCGCTTTTTAGTAAAGCTGCCTCGTTCCTTAGACTGCAAGACATAATCAATAATCATGCCCCAAACGGTATCGATATTGTCATTTTCTAAAGACGATATAGGCAGAACCTGAGGCGTCCAAAAGCTAGTTTGCCGCAGTAGATGAAAGGCATTTTCATAATGCTGCTTAGTCATTTTAGCAAGCTGAACACTCTCTCCATCGGACTTATTGACCAATAAGGCATCGGCAAGTTCCAATATACCTTTCTTAATGCCCTGCAACTCATCGCCAGCGTTAGGAAGCATTAGCACGCTAAAAAAATCAACCATGCCCGCTACTTCATATTCAGACTGGCCAACACCTACCGTTTCAACTAGCACAACGTCGTAGCCCGCAGCCTCAACTAACAGCATCGTCTCTCGGGTTTTATGTGCAACGCCGCCAAGTGAACCAGATGTAGGAGAAGGTCGAATAAAAGCATTTTTTTCACGAGATAAATATTCCATACGCGTTTTATCGCCAAGAATACTGCCGCCTGCTAGTGGCGAGCTGGGATCAACCGCTAACACAGCAACACGTTTACCCTGCTTGATAAGATACAAGCCAAAGGCTTCTATAAAAGTTGATTTGCCGACACCAGGAATACCGCTTATACCAATACGGATACTATTGCCCGAATGAGGAAGCAGCTCGTCAAGCAATTGCTGCCCACGATCAATATGGTCAGGATGGTGGCTTTCAATTAAGGTTATTGCCTTAGCTAACGCTCGTCGATTACCGGCGAGTATATCCTTAGATAAAATACTGGTTGCTGTCACAATACAATCATTCGCCTATGTTTATCATCAAGTTCAGGTTCAAATATACAGCCTAAACCACTTAGTCATTAACCGCTGAATTAACCGCTGAATTTATAGCGGTAAGTACATCTCTAGCGGCAAGAGGTATTTTGGTACCGGGGCCAAAAATACCTTTTACGCCTAACGCTTCTAAAAATGCATAATCTTGCTTAGGAATAACACCGCCAGCCACAACAATAATATCGTCCGCACCTTCTTTTTTTAAAGCTGCAATTAACTGGGGGACTAATGTTTTATGGCCTGCCGCTTGCGATGAAACGCCAACAACATGCACATCGTTTTCTACCGCTTGTTTTGCAACTTCTTCGGGCGTTGAAAACATGGGCGATAAATCAATATCGAAACCAACATCGGCAAAAGCCGTAGCGATGACCTTAGCACCACGATCGTGCCCATCTTGGCCCATCTTACAGACCAGCATACGAGGACGGCGGCCATGCTGCCCCATAAATGTTTCGATATCGGCCGTAATAGCTTGCCAGCCTTCGTCATCTTGATAAGCACTGCCATAAACGCCAGAAACCGTTTGTGATTGCGCATTAAATCGACCGTAATCTCGTTCCATAGCGTAGGATATCTCCCCAACAGTGGCTCTTAAGCGCGTGGCTTCAATGCAAAGCGCTAGTAGATTACCTTTGCCAGAAGTACTGCTTTGGTAAATGGCTTCTAACGCTTGCTCTACAGCTTCATCATCGCGCTTAGATCGTACATCTGCAAGTCGTTTAATTTGCGAAGCCTTTACAGCATCATTATCGATATCTAAAACGTCAACATTATCTTCTTGGTTTTCTTCTTCTTCAGATAGCGTATATTTGTTAACACCAACAATAACATCTTCACCTTTATCTATTCGCGCTTGTTTTCGCGCTGCGGCTTCTTCTATGCGTAACTTAGGCATACCTGTCTCAATAGCCTTAGCCATGCCGCCTTGCGCTTCAACTTCTTCAATTAACTCCCAAGCGCGATCTGCCATTTGCTGCGTTAGAGATTCCATCATATATGAGCCACCCCATGGGTCGACTACATTAGTAATGCCTGTCTCTTCTTGAATAATAAGCTGAGTGTTTCTAGCGATACGTGCTGAGAATTCAGTCGGTAAAGATATCGCCTCATCTAAGGCGTTAGTATGAAGTGATTGAGTGCCGCCAAATACAGCGGCCATAGCTTCTATAGTGGTACGGACAACGTTATTGTAAGGATCTTGCTCGGTTAGAGACCAACCTGACGTTTGGCTGTGGGTACGTAACATTTTTGAGCGTTCATTTTTAGGATTAAATTCACTAACGATTTTTGACCAGAGCAAACGTGCCGCGCGAAGCTTGGCAATTTCCATATAAAAGTTCATACCAATACCCCAAAAAAAGGAGAGTCGGCCAGCAAAGGCATCGATATCTAAACCTGCTGCTATAGCGGTACGAATATATTCTTTGCCATCAGCTAATGTATAGGCTAACTCAAGAGCCGCATCGGCACCGGCTTCTTGAATATGATAACCAGAAATAGAAATGGTGTTGTACTTAGGCATATGCTCAGAGGCATAGGCAATAATGTCACCGATAATTCGCATAGAGGGCGTTGGCGGATAAATATAAGTATTCCGTACCATAAACTCTTTAAGCACATCATTCTGTATGGTGCCGCTAAGCTCGCTTTGTGAAACACCCTGCTCTTCTGCCGCAACAATATAACCGGCGAGTACGGGTAGCACCGCTCCATTCATGGTCATTGATACCGAGACTTTATCTAATGGAATGCCATCAAATAACACTTTCATATCTTCGACAGAATCAATAGCCACACCTGCCTTGCCGACATCACCACTGACACGTGGGTGGTCAGAGTCATAGCCTCGATGGGTGGCAAGGTCGAAGGCAACTGAAACGCCTTGAGCACCAGAGGCTAAAGCTTTACGGTAGAAGGCATTGGACTCTTCTGCTGTAGAGAATCCTGCATATTGACGGATTGTCCATGGTCTACCGGCATACATGGTGGCTTGAGGGCCTCGAATAAAGGGCTCAAAACCGGGTAAGGAATCTTTAAACTCAAGGTTATCGGTATCCTGAGCGGTATAGAGTGGATTGAGGTCTATGCCTTCGGGCGTTTTAGTCACTAAATCATCAAGCGTTCTATTAGAGCGACTTAATTGCTTGTTAGCTAGCTCACGCCACTGATCAATCGTTTTCTTAGTAGGACTAAACTCTGCCATGCTTTTCATCTACCTTTAATTACGCTGTAACAATATTTTAAATATGTCGATTGGATAGTTCTTTAATCGCGCTGTCTGTATAAGCGCTACCTGTATTAACTGGGCCTATATACAATTATCTAAAAACTTATCCGTACAATGGCGTTTGCGTGTCGCCAATACGGCTGGCGACTCAATCACAATCTGCTCGTCTGGCGTCACTTTAAATAACGGCTGGCCTTTAGTAATAATAACGCCGTCATCTGCAACTAAAATCTGATCAACTTTTCCGGCAAAGGTTGCAGTCACTTTATTAAACATTTTCATCACTTCGACAATATATAAATCATCACCTGCCTCAAAATGATCACCGACCTGAACAAAGCTATCTGCGCCTGGTATTTCACGTGAATAAAACATCCCACCAGAGCTAGCTAAAATCTCATCTGATTTTGCTGCCAAGGGTGGCACTAATGTTTTCTGCATGGCCTTTTGTAAAGCCTCATCGAAAAGCCTTGCTGGAATATGAATGCTCAAATCATCATTAACCGACAAATCATAGAAATCGGTTTTGACAGCCAAATAAGGCAGTATGGCTAAAATAGAACAACCTGCCTGATAGCCCTGATGAGCCGACTGTATGGCTTGCCATTGCTCATTATCCAATACGCTATCTTTAGGCGCATTAGGCTGACTCAAAAGTGCTGATAAATTAGTAAAGCTATTAAAGTGAAGGGCGCGCTCTAAGGACTGATAGAAATGCAAAGCATCCACTAAAATTTTATAGTCGTGATCCCAAATAATATCCTGAGCTGGGCGCCCCTCTCGATACTCCATATTTAAATAATGGTACAGCTCATCTAACAATAAGATTGGATTGCAATGCCAATCAATATTAACCTTATCGCCATTAACCGCTATGTCACAATCTTCACGTTGCGTCGCTAGCCAACCTGACAATGCATGTGGATTGTTAAGCAGTTTTTGCAGCGGCCTTAGCAGCAGTGATTGCTTTCGATCTACCACACTTGCCATGCTTGCCAGCAAAGATTCATCATCCGACAAATCGACTAGATAAGACTGACGAATCACTTTAAAGGCATAGTTTAAATCGATATTGCTGGCTTCTTGTTTAAGCAAACCGACGGCCGTTAAATAAGGCACAATAAATTTAGTGGTTGGCCGTGCTTGAGCATTGCTACCAATCAACCAATTCGTCAAGCCGTAATGGAATTTAAGATTAGTACAAAGATCCTCCCCTTCTAAATGCGTGCGTCGCAAAATTTCAGCCAAACGCTCAAAACTATCAAGGCGGTCATCGCCATGGGTTAGCAACAAGGCGATATTACTGTCGTAAGCACCGGCTAATTTATACTTCATAAACACATCGGTATCGGGGTTGTGTAATGAAATACCTTGGTCATCCCGAATCTCGCCTTCAATCGGCTCAGACCAAGAACCAATTAAGCCGCCGGCATGTGGCTGAAGCGCCTCATTGGTTGCATTTAATCGCGCCTCGACAGAAGCGTTTTTTCTGATGATACATTCAGGTTTTGGCAAACGGCTACCATGCTGCGCTAAAAGCACCATAGCTTCGACTAAGGAATTGACGACAAACACATCATCATTATTATCAGGGTTGGTAAATTGCAGGCTGTAACATAACTCAGTCACTCGGTGCTCAACTTGAATGCGAGTATTCATTTCCATAAAAAAATGATTGCCTCTATCGACAATACACTCAAAGGTAGAAACAGAATCTAAACCCACAGCCTG
>Ga0209302_10000926_pt1 | contig 16825 bp, 16 predicted proteins | sample ArcOceMetagenome_2_FD_187445 | JGI IMG/M metagenome (GOLD analysis project Ga0209302, IMG submission 187445) | Marine eukaryotic phytoplankton communities from Arctic Ocean - Arctic Ocean ARC135M Metagenome (SPAdes) (version 2) | ecosystem: Environmental > Aquatic > Marine > Oceanic | place... | reverse complement strand
AATCTGAAATAATACCTTGGAACAATGTTACAACGGGTAGACCCGCATCAAGTCAATCAAATGAATATGGTACAGGTATTCAACTTGGTTATGATGGGTCTTACGCATCACAGATAGCTCATGACTTTGATCAAGATAATCTGTATTACCGTAAGTTAACTCTCAGTAGTGACTCAGGCACATGGAGTAAAGTGTGGTCGTCTACTAACGACGGCTCTGGTTCAGGGCTAGATGCTGATTTGTTGGATGGTCTACACGCTAGCTCTTTCCTCCGAAGTGATGCTGGTGATACAGCGACTGGGTTAATAAAACTAGCGAACGCATCAACGGAGTTTGGAACACCTACTTCAGGTAGCACACTGAAACTTTGGGGTTCAACAGCGGGTGTTTCTTCAACCCTCAATACTACGAATGGTAACTTACACGTAGACGCCCACACTGGCGGTTCTGCTGTTTATCTGAACTACTACAGAGGTACAGGTGGCGTACATTTTGGCAGCGGAGCCACGGGTTCAGCAGCACATATGTCATCAGCAGGTAGCCTAACACTAAACGGCACAGTGGACGGACGTGACGTAGCAGCAGACGGCACAAAGTTGGACGACATCGAAGCGTCTGCCGACGTAACAGACACAGCTAATGTCACTGCCGCTGGTGCTCTTATGGACTCTGAGCTAACATCTATCTCGTCTGTCAAAGCACTGAACCAAGGCGTTGGCACAACTAACAACCCTACTTTTGCTGGGGTAATTTCAACTGCTAATATAAGCACGACTGCTAGCTTAACGACTGGTTACGGTGTTAGCCTCACAAATGGCTCTACAAACTTCTTACTGTATAACAACCCCAATGAAGACGTGTTGTATATGCGGGACGCCACCAATGGCGCTATGATCACGACGTGGCACGTTGATAAGTTTGGTGTCGATCAGGACTTGGAGGTAACAGGTAACATCGCTCTCACAGGCACAGTAGATGGTCGTGATGTAGCTACAGACGGCACAAAGCTGGATGACATCGAAACAGATGCAACAGCAGACCAAACTGCGGATGAGATATTAGCAAAGATTAAGACTGTTGACGTAAACGGCACCGCTGGCGTTAATGCTGGTACGCTGGATGGCCTCGGCTCAGGGTCATTCCTGAGAAGTGATGCTAACGATGAAACAACAGGTGCGCTAACCATATCAGGTTCGGCGACATCAGGGGGCATTAGCACCGTATCTCAGTATCACACTGGTGCTGATAACCTTATTTTAAAAGGTAACAGTTCGGGCATTAGCTCTATATTCTTCCAGTCTGAGAAAGACGGAACGAACATCAACCACACATCAGACTTTGGATTTCTACAGTTTCATTCCTATGGGACAAACACCGTAGGGGAGGCCAACGAACTTATCCTCGGTGTATCTAATGATTCCGACGACTGTGTAATTGTAAACGCACCCTCCGCAACGGGCTTTAAGTTTAGAACGGGAGCTTCTGCTACAGACTACACTGTATTTCACGAAGGCAACTCCACAGCTTTCACTTCTGCTGACAATGCTAAACTTGTCGGCATTGAAGCTGGTGCCAAAGCTGACCAAGTAGGGCTAGTCAAAGGCGCTGACATTGGCGGAAGCGTTGACTTAAACACCTACACGACAGACGGCTACTTTCATCAAAATGGCAATACGAATGCTACCAGCGGAACTAACTATCCAGTGGCCCTTGCAGGGATGTTGTCGGTGCAGGCTGATGGCGGCATGGTCTACCAAAAGTATCAAACCTATAATGGTGACGGCACATGGCAGCGGACTAAATATGGAACTACTTGGTTTGCTTGGGATAAGATTCTTGATACTGGTAACTCTGAAGCTTTCACTTCTGCTGACCATTTAAAGCTCAACGGTATCGCTACAGGCGCAACTAACACTGTAACTAACGCTACACACACTGGCGAAGTTACTGGCTCTGGGGCATTGACTGTAGCTAACAATGTTATTGATGCAGGTAATCTAAAAGTAACAGGCAACGGTACAACTTCCCAGTTCTTACGCTCTGATGGTGATGGTACATTTACTTGGGCAACTCCAACAGACACCAACACTGACACCAATACTACCTACACAGCTGGCACAGGGATGACCTTGGCTGGTACAGTCTTTAACTGTGATATTGTTAACACTGACACCAACACCACTTACACTGCTAATAGTGGCTTCGGTATGAATCTAAACGGGACAGATTTCCGTTTGGAAAATGACCGACGCCGTAACGCAAGCACCGTTGACATAAAATCAGGTAACACTCACGATTATACTTTTTACGATGCCGATGTAGGCATCCGTTGGTACACCGCTGCTGCGGAAGAAATGCGCCTAACTGACGCGGGCGACCTGCACGTAGACGGAAACGTCACAGCTTACTCAGCAACAGTCTCTGATGAGCGTCTAAAGCATGACATCAAACCTATTGAGAATGCACTTGATAAGGTCAATGCTATTGGTGGTTACACGTTCACTTACAATAAAGATGATCGCAAGTCAGCGGGTGTTGTTGCGCAGGAAATCCAAAAGGTACTTCCAAGTGCGGTAAGTTCTAGCGAGCTTCCCTTCCACGGTGAGGAGGGTGAAGAATACTTGACAGTACAGTACGACCAAATCATCGGCCTTCTAATTGAGTCTGTAAAAGAGCTTACAGCTAAAGTGGAGGCTTTAGAAAATGCCCCTACCAGCTAGTGGTTCGATATCCTTCGCACAAATACAGGCAGAGTTTGGCGGTTCACACCCGATTAGCCTGAGCGAATACTACGGGGCAGCTGGTGGCATCCCCGCTTCTGGGTCTATTGGCCTTGCTAGTTTTCACGGTAAGTCTTCTGGACCTACTGTAAACCGATATGGCACTTACAACTTTGAAGACTCGTTTGAAGGTCTTTTCAGTGGAGAACTTAACGTCACCAATACAGCTTTCACCAGAGACACCACTCCCGATAGAGCTTCATTCCTCATGACCACCGCAAACAGGGGGTCACAGACGGGTTCGGATGTTATTATTCCCAATACTGCGGGTACTCATTTTTATAAATTTGTTGGGATAGGTGTTTTTATGAGTGGCAAGCTTCTCGTCAACACACTTGTTTTTGAGCCATTATTAGGTGCGCCAGCGCCTGTTGGTCATCCTGCAGAAGTCCCGATGATGGTTATGACTGGTGTACCCAACTCAAACCAGCCCGCCGCGGCCAGCCCTGTCCCAGTCTATACAAGGGTCGCTGCTAGTGTGTCCTTGTGGAACTCTATCAACGGCGGCGATTATTTTGGCTATCAAGCAACATACGGATGGGGAGGTATCGGTGAAGGGCAGACACAAATCCTCTCGGGTCTTGGAGTTGGCGCTGGCACGATCACAGTAGACCCTAATTATACAATCCCCACATAGGAAGACTCCCATGTCCTCAAGCACTATATACACATTCGATTTGCTTAATACGCCTTTCGCCCAAGACCACGCTCTGCACTGTTTAAGTGTGAGACCTGACGATTTCGTACAGTTTAGTGAAGTTACCAATAACCCAATCCTTTTCACAGAGCAGTCTGTTAAGAAAGACGATAGCTTACGATTCATTCTGGCCTACGAAAATGGCCAGCTTATGGATCAAGTAGGTGGAGTAAGAATACTTGACGAGGGTAGCAGGGTCTTTGTTGTTTTCGGTTTTTCTGCCCCAGTTAATGGCAGTCTATCTTATGTGTACGGCAATCTGTTCTTAGAGCTACTCAGGTTTCTCTCCTCTAAGGGCTACTCGAAGTTTTCTACGAAGTATGACGTGAATCAAAGTGCTAATAATCTATTTATTTACTTTTCACAGGCATTTCCCCAGTACAACTTCACCTTCAAGGAGCAAGGTACGGAAGTTGCTTTAGAAATCGACCTAGTTAACCTAAACCATAAGGAAACACTATGACAATTACAGTAGACAACTTAGAAGACTAAAGGTTGTGAGTAAGCAAGCTCCGGGCAGCGAAAGGTAAAGGGGGACAGCATGGAATTAGATGACATTTGGAACGCGGCGCTTACGGCTCTTCTAGGCGTCGTAGGCTTTGTTTTGCACGGCTATACTTCTGAGCAAAAGCGCATCCAGATTTTGCTGAACCGGACGCGGGAAGAAATGGCTAAGGAGTACATTACTAAAGAGGAGGTTCAGCTCGACATGAACCGGATAATCGACCGTTTAGAGCGGCTAGACGAAAAGCTAGACCGTTTGGTGGCGAGGCAAAATTTAAAATGAATAATTATATGTTAACATGTAAGCAAATAGGAGAGCGCTATGGCTGAAAAAGACTCACGACTGGCGAGAGCGGGCGTAGCAGGTTTTAACAAACCCAAGCGCACTCCAAGCCACCCCAAGAAATCGCACGTCGTCGTTGCTAAAGAAGGCAGCACGGTCAAGACAATCCGTTTCGGTGAGCAGGGCGCTAGTACCGCCGGTAAACCCAAAGCGGGGGAGGGCGACACGATGAAGAAGAAACGTGCGTCGTTTAAGGCTCGCCACGGAAAAAATATAGCCAAGGGTAAAATGTCAGCTGCTTACTGGGCCGATAAGGTGAAGTGGTAATGGCTAAGAAACCCGGACTGTACGCGAACATCCACGCGAAAAAGAAACGCATCGCCGCTGGCTCCAGCGAGAAAATGCGCAAACCCAGCACCAAGGGTGCTCCCACAGCTGCAAACTTCAAGCGCGCAGCTAAGACTGCGAAAGGTAAAAAATAATGGCTTATGCAAAAAAAGTTACGAAGAGCAAACCAAAATCACCATTCAAGGTGTGCAAGAACTGCCCTCACCCCGCGAAGTGCAAAAAAGCCAAACGCTGCATGGGTAAGTCGAAGTAGACTTCACTGGCGTTTAATGCCATAATGTGTTAACACGTAAGCGTATTGATGCGAGGCTAGGTGGCATCGAGGAGGCATTAGGAAAATGAAGTACCTTCGGGGAATAACTGTTCTTGTGATGGCTTCCGGGCTGATGGCGCTTCTAGGGCTTATCGTTGTCGATGAGTTTCAAGCGGCGGCAGAGACTGGCGGTGAACTTAATTCAGACATTATCGAGCTGCTGCAAATGGCAATCACAGGCGTCATCGGCATCGTGGCTGGCTATGTTAGTGGAAAGGCAGACCAATGAGACACATCGACACCATCGTTATTCATTGCACCGCGACCCGTCCTGACTGGTGGTCTGGTAAGACGTCGCAGCAAAAGGTAGACGAGGTTCGTCGTTGGCACGTAGAAGATCGAGGGTGGTCAGACATTGGCTATCACTACCTTATTGATCGCGATGGAACACTGGTCGAGGGCCGCCCACTGGAGCGCACAGGCGCACACGCCAAGGGTTACAACACAGGTTCCGTTGGCATCTCTTTGTTTGGTGGGCATGGCGGCAACGTGTCTGACCAGTTCGAGGACAACTTTACAGAAGATCAGGACCGCGCACTGCGTGAGTTGATCGACACGCTAAAAGCTGACCACCCGATCACCAAGACCATTGGTCACAATGAGGTATCAAGCAAAGCGTGCCCCACATTTGTTGTGCGTGGTTGGTTAGCTAAAGCACCCTCCCGCCCGCAAGCGCCTATGGTTGCATCGGCCCAGCGCACACGGCCAGCCCAAAGCCGCACAGTGCAAACCTCGGTGGTCCAAGGTGTGTCTGCGGCAGGTGGTGCTGTTGCTGCGCTACAAACGCTCGATGGCACAGCGCAGATCGTGGTGCTGGTTGGGTGCTTTGCTTTCGCAGCGATGGCTATGTACATCCTGAAGGAACGCCTCAAATCATGGGCTGCCGGATGGCGGTGATCGACTGATGTTCATGCTGGCAAAACTAAAAATGTATTTCGCCGCCGCTGGCGCAGTCATCGCCGCGCTTGGCATGGCTTACTTTCGAGGCAGGTCCGCAGAGGCCGCAGCCGAACATGAAAGGGAACTCAATGAGTACGTTGAAACACGTAAAAGGATGGACGCCGTGGACAGTGGCGGCAGTCCTGACGATGCCCATGCTTGGTTGCGCGAGCGTCAGCAGTCCAAACGCGATATGTGATGCCACTGCGCCACTGCGTGATACACATACAGAAGCGCTGATCGAAGATGGTGGTGGTCGTTCTGTTGCAACTGGCGCTGCGCTGATTGCTGCTCTTGATGCTGGATGCGACCCGTGAACTTACAAACTAAACGGTCTAGGAGGCTGAAATGACGGCTACAACAAAACGCGTCATCCTTAGAAAAACTGTTCGTTACCAGTTTACGCTAGATATTCCTGACAGTTCTAGCCTTACCGACGCACAAGCCTTGGCGTACGCCGAGGGTACAGGTGGCCCTCTAAACTCTAGCAGCGACATCGGTAAACTTTTAGCCGGTTCGAGTGCTATGAACGGTTCTCTCACAACAACGTCCGATTGGGCGGTTAGTAGTTCGTCAAACATAGAACCGTACTTTATGTGGACACCTTCGTACCAGTACGCTGTGGGGGACCGCGTCAGCCCCACTACTAACTCTAATAAGCTGTACTCGGTTTCAAATAGAAGCGGGTATAACACTCAAACAACAGGAAGTACGGAGCCCGACTGGCCTACTTCTGTCAACGGCACGGTAAATAACGGCGGAATTACGTTTACTTGCGTAGCAAAGTTCTGAGGTGGATAGATGCCAGTTTTAAAAATAACAACTTTCGGTGGGATATCTCCTAAAATCCCACCGCGCTACCTGAAGAACGAAGCGGCGCAAGTCGCTTTCAACTGCCCCATGTGGAACGGTAGTTTGACACCGATTAGCGATTTGGGTTCTTCTGTTCACGCGTTAACAAAAAGTGGTGTGCCGCGCACAATTTATAGGTTTGGGCAGGACACGGTATCGGACGACCGCTATTGGTTCCACTGGAACGCCGATGTCGACGTATGCCGGGGGCAGATTGCGGGTGATGCTTCGGAGTGGACCTTCTTTACGGGCGACGGTGTACCTAAAGCCACGTATAATTCCTTGGCTCTTGCCACTGGAAACTACCCTACAAACGCTCGCCCCCTTGGGCTACCCGCGCCAACTATACCGGCTACTGCTACAGCAGCTGGCTTTGACCCGGAGTCTTACGCTGCCAAAGTAGTTTTGACTGAAGCACACATTGCTGAGATGAACGCTACAAATGATGTGCTGGTCAGTACGACGACAGATACTGCTAGCGCGTACACCACCGTTAACTTAACCCTTGCCGACATGACGGCGGCGCACGTGCGCAGTAAAATCAACGCCTTGGCAGGCATCACCGCTGTTGTCGATGAAGACACTGTCAAGGTGACGACGGATGCTACGGGCGTCGACGCCAAGTTATTTGTGAAGTTCCAAACTGGAACGGAGTTTGATACCGAAGGGTCATTCACAGCCGACACCGCGGGTACTAAACTTGATCTCAGTGGCAGCGGGACTGCCGACACTGACGCGTATGTGGTGATCGAAGATGGTGAAATAGGCTCCATCGGCAGCGGCGACACTATTGAAATCGTCACCGAAGCGGGGGAAGTCTTTAGCGTCAACTCCACTGGCACCAAGACGGCAACGACGCTGACAAGTTTTATTAACAGCAACGACAGCAGCAATAAAATTCTTGCGACAAAGTACGGCAGCTGCGTCGTTATAACCCCTCGCAGCGAAGGCGGCGGGCAGAGTGGGTTTATTGAGTACAAAAGAACATCTAACGGGAACGTGGCTCTTACAAGCCGCGTCGATGGCTCAGAGGCGGCGGCTCCCGCTTACGTTTTCGTAAAGCAGACTGACGTAGACGAAGCACAGGAACGATTTATCCGGTTAAAGGTAAATAACAACAAAAACTTCACGTACACCCCTGCCACTGCGACAGTAAATGACCTTTTGTCACTGGCTGGGTACGGGGTGACGGTTGAAATGTTCGGGCAGGTAGAGCCGTTCGCCGTGGTGAAAACAAACACTGTCGGCGCTAATGTTTCGCTGGAGTTGCGTAGCGGCCTTTACCCTAACGATCCGATTTATTCCGTGCAATCGGGCGAAGGTTACGTTGACGAAGACCAAACACTCGAAACCCGCATTTACACCTATACTTGGGTGAACAAAGAATCCGGATTTACGTTTGAGTCCGCGCCTGCTGGGGCGTCTAACGGTGTAGAGGTACGCGCGGGACAAGGAGTAAACCTAAGCGGCCTAGAGCCTAACCCCGGTGGCGAGTACGTCGTGACCAACCGGAGAATATATCGGTCGGTCAGCGGTGTTTATCTTTTTGTGAAAGAGCTGCCCGCCAGTAGTACCAGTTTTACAGACGATGTTTTGCCGGAATCCCTCGCCGAAGAGTTACCCACCCTTGCGTGGTCCGCGCCGCCTTCGAACTTGGCAGGGCTTACAAACCTCCCCAACGGTATGATGGCAGGGTTTGTTGGGCGGGACGTGTACTTCTGCGATCCGTACCACCCTCACGCATGGCCTGAGCAGTATATTCAAACACTAGACTACCCAGTCGTCGGCCTTGGCCGTATGGACACCACGCTGGCGGTACTCACTACGGGTATTCCGTACTTGGTACAGGGGTCTCACCCGACCACGATGGCCGTTGTGAAATCAGATTTGCAGCAAGCATGTGTGGCAAAACGCAGTATTGTTAGCCACGGTGGAGCGGTTATGTACGCCGCCCCAGACGGTCTTATGATGTTGTCGCCGGGGGGATCAAAAATTGTTACGGAACAACTCTTCGACCGCGCCCAGTGGCAGAGTTTCTTCAAGCCTGAGAGCATTCACGCCTACGCGCACGACAAGCAGTACATAGCGTTCTACGACAACGGGACTACTCAGGGTGGCTTTATATATGATATGACGAGCGGCAACATAGTTACGCACGACATTTACGCGGAAGCCGCGTTCCACGACCTACAACGTGATAAGCTGTTTGTGGCACTAGCCGACCGCAGCGTTCGGGTTTGGGGAGAAGGCGGCGTTAAAAGTTACATCTGGCGCTCTAAGAAGTTTACTATGCCAAAGCCACTTAGTTTTGGCTGGGCGCAGTTAGAGGCCGAAGCGTACTCCATGGTTATGAAGTTTTATGTGGATGGGACGCTTGCCCATACAAGAACTGTCAGTTCGCGCGATCCGTTTAGGCTACCCGTCGTGGTCGGGCGCGACTGGGAAGTACAGGTCGAAGGCACGCATGAAGTATTTTCCCTAGCACTTGCGCATTCCGCAGCGGAGTTAAGAGATGGCTAAACTACCCACCGTTACCAGTAATGTAGCTCCAGACCTTCGAGCGTTTTTAGATCGTGTTCGCGAAGCTATTAACGGAACCGGCGCGGACTCACTTGTTTCCGTAAGGCAGCTGGTAGCTGCGGGTGTAGTCACGCACACCGGCACGGGTATTACGGGTACAGGCGGCACGGGTCTGGTCTCGCCGCCCATACGCCCTGCGAACGTTGGAGCCGCAGGCGCTTTGGCAAACATTATGGTGACGTGGGATAAGCCTATTTATAACGGCCACGCCTACGCCGAAATATGGTCTGCTGCGCGAAGCACAGAACAAGCCGCTGCGACACCGCCGGAGAATCCTATCTTGGGCCAAGCGGAGCTTGTAGGTATGGCACCGGGGGTTTTCTTTGCGCACAATCTTGGTGCGGGCGCTACGCGGTTCTACTGGGTACGGTTTGTTAACTTACTTGGGGAAGTTGGACCCTACCAAAGCACCGAAGGTATCTTGGGCCAAACCTCTGTTGACCCCGCCTACATGCTGGAAGTTTTGACTGGAGCGATAACTGAGGGTCAACTGTATAACGACCTTAGCAGTCGTATTGATCTTATTGACGGCGCTAGTACCCTTGCGGGTTCTGTTGCGCAAAGAATTTTAGATGAACACAATTCACGCGTTTCCGCGCAAGCCGTTATTAGCAGTGCCGTTACGGCGGAAGAAAGCGCTCGTCAGGACGCAGACAGCGCGACAACGCAGCAATTAAATGTAGCGGTTTCTCAGTATCAGCACAATGCGGCGTCTATTTTCTCGGAGCAAACCACAAGAGCTTCTGCGGACGAGGCAGTTGCGCAACAGGTATCCACTGTGGCTTCGTCGCTGGGGGACGCGTTCGCTGGTATTCAAAGTGAAGCTACTGTTAGGACTGTTGAAGACAGCGCCTTAGCGCAACAAATCAACGCTGTCGTCGCACAGTCAGGCACAACCGCTGCGGCGGTTCAAAGTGAAGCTACTGTTAGGACTGTTGAAGACAGCGCCTTAGCGCAACAAATCAACGCTGTCGTCGCACAGTCAGGCACAACCGCTGCGGCGGTTCAAACCGAAACAACAGTTCGAGCAAACGCGGATTCTTCCAATGCGAGTTTAATTACTTCGCTGACCAGCACCACTGGGGACAATGCTGCGGCTGTGCAGACAGAAGCCTCGGCCCGCGCAGCAGCCGATGACGTTATTGAAGCTAAGTACACTGTAAAAGTAGACGTCGGCGGACACGTCGCCGGTTACGGGCTTATTGCTAACGCCAACAATGGAGCGACAGTTTCTGAATTTGGTATACGCGCAGATCAATTTTTCTTAGCGCCGCCTACTATAGCCCAAAACTCCGCTCCAGCTTCTGCTGCTCGCTACGTTGGGATGTCTTGGGTGGACACAGACAACAACGACCTGCATCGTTACTGGAGTGGAACCGCTTGGGTGGCGGACTCTCCGTCGTTGCCTTTCATTGTCAGAACGTCGCCGACAACGATCAACGGTGAAGCCGTTCCAGCGGGCGTGTATATCCGCGATGGCTTTATCCAGAACGGAACAATCGTAAACGCCCAGATTGGCGACGCGGCCATTGACAACGCCAAGATAGACAACATCAACGCAGATAAGATCAACGCAGGTTTTATAGATGCGGCTCGTATTGAAGCGGGTTCTATCGACGCCAACATGATCGACTCCCGCGGGCTTTCTATCAAGGACGCGGCGGGTAACATAATCCTCGCGGCCGGTAGTCCACTGGGTTTATCAAACGTTTCGGGTCTAGGCACACTAGCCACTGCCAACGATATTACTATGAGCTCAGTGACCGACGCGGGCACACTAGCCACTGCCAACGATATTACTATGAGCTCAGTGACCGACGCGGGCACACTAGCCACTGCTAACAATATTACTATGAGCTCAGTGACCGACGCGGGCACACTAGCCACTGCCGACGATATTACTATGAGCTCAGTGACCGACGCGGGCGGGTTCGCCACACTGGATACTATCACTGCCGCTAACGTAAGCACCTACATTGCGAGCGCAGCTATCGACAACGCTCAGATAGGCAACACCATTCAGTCTAACAACTTTTCTTCGGGGTCCGCGGGCTGGAGAATCCAAAAGAACGGAAACGCAGAACTCAACAACGCGACGTTCCGGGGCACTTTAGATGTGGGCGGCTCCTCTGGCAGCCGCATGACGATAACCAGCACAAAACTGCGTGTCTACGACGGCAATACTTTACGCGTCAAAATTGGAGACCTGTCCTAGTGGCTTACGGCATCCAGATCGACGGCGTGGACCTTGCGTTCAGTTCCCTGAGCGTCGTTACAAAAGGAATGCTTAGTTCTGCGGGAACCATAACGCTGACCAAAAGCAGCTACACCGATGTGACCGAGTTCAAAGTTGTGTTTGTCGCCACTGGTGTGCGCGACACATCTGAGGAAGAACTTAGACCGACCTCGTCTCAGAGCGGCACGAGCATAACAATCATTCAACCCAGTGGGGGCTCACCCCACCAATACTTGGTGCTAGGCCGATGAGTTACGGGGTAGCGGCATACGGTTCGGATGGAAAAATTGTTTTTCACAGTGACTACTCCTCCGTGGTTTACGCAGGACAGTTTAACAAAAACGCTGATCCAGCGCGCCCCGTTTACACCGGGGACGAGCACGTCCCGATCAACTCTGGCAAGAAGACATCTAACTACGAGCTGGGCTGGATCATTCAGTACAGAATTAACCTTGACGTAGATTACATGGTCCCGTTTTACAAACCTGCGTTTAACGGCCAAGAGATAGCGATTATGGATGTCATCAACGAAGGCACCAGCTGGGTTGTTAATCTTTTGTACAGTGGCCACGAGTCCTTGTGGCCCTATTTGTACGCCTTTGCCCCCCTAACCGAGCTGCCTAGCTCCGCGATTACGTCTAGCAACTATGGGATTGAAGTGTACGCCGCAAACTCTGATCTTGTTTTCACCGATAGTGCGAAACCGCTGCGCATAGATGATGTAATTTCTGTAACGCACACCACGAATATTAAAACAGGAAGTCGGGGCACTTGTGGTAATAGCGACACTTGCCACGTTAACTTCACTTCAGACCGGTCAAACACACATACAGGTTCGAGCAATAACACGACTAGCAAACTTTACCACATTGTGCCCTCAGCCTACGGCGGGTTAGCATACGAAAATGACGGTACTGGGACCAGTAGCTGCGGGTTTGCAAACCTCGGGAGTCGGAACTACGCATGGAGTTATAAGTCTTGGGCGTCCTTTCGCGGAACGGTTAAACATCCCCGCGGTGGCGCAACCCACGTCGCCGGGTGGCAAGCTGATTTTGCGGGGGCGGCGCACCAATACGTGCAGGGCGGCTGCGGGCTAGGCGGGTTTCTAGGGGCGCTTATAGGGATTTTCTTGGTCGTGTTTACGGGCGGGGCTGCGCTTGTTCTTGTTGGCGGTGCTTTAGTAGGGTTTGCTATAGGAGAACTTAGCATCGGGACAACTCCGTCCCTGAAGGCTTACGACCAAGACGAAACTTTTGACACGTCAAACCCAGTAAACCTCTTGGTAACAGATACTTCGTACTACGGCATCGTGAATACTGGAGATAAAGTACCGGTCTATAATTTCCTTTTCTACCGGACTGCGGGCTACATCGAAAGTACCGCATGGGCCTATTGGGTGATCGCAGATAGCGGAATCTCGTCCGCGTTAAACACATTTCGAATTTTTCACCCCAGCGCGGACCCGGTTTTTACTGGGATTTATTTTAGTCTTCCTGTTCCACCTCTGTCGACTACATCTTACACAGTTGACGGCAATACTTTTGTCCGCGGGAGTTTAGTGGAAACCGAAGTCGTAAACGGTGTTTTGTTTAAATATTATGGGGTAGGATTATGATAGGAGAAACAGATGGCTTACGCCCGAGAATTTATTAAAGACACCGTTCTTACCCACGACGAGTATTACGGTTTTGCAAACGCCATCGCTGTTATCCGTGGGCGGTGGAGAATTACAAATACTCAGTACCCTAATGGGTTTGCGTACTACCCAATAAGTGCTAAACTAGATTTGAACTCGATGGCACCGGACACGTACACAGCGATTGCTGACGTTACAGACGCACAACTTGAGGCGTGGTGTGCCGCGGGAATGACTGCTAATACTATTACGGAAATCGAAACGAGTGTGCTGCCAATCATTAAAGACAAGCATGAGCTTGCCGCGTTGACTACGCACTATCAGATCGCGGACGCCGAACGCTAAAGGGGATTGTTTTAATGTACCTATATGTGCTAACACGTAAACAGGTATAATCATGTCTACATCTTCTTTAGTATTCGACAACAAAGAAGGAGTCGGCGCGTGGGTTGCCAAACAAGTAGATCAGACTGCTTCGTGGGGTGATTTTTACGCAATGGGCGCTGAAGTGAACGGCAAGTTAGTGAGCGGTGTGGTTTTTAACAACTTCAACGAGTCAAACGCAACTTGCCACATAGCGGTTAGCAAACCCAACAAACTGTTTTTAGAGCTGCTGGATCATGCGTACAGCTACGCGTTTGGCCAGTGCAAACTTAAACGGCTTACGGGGTTAGTGGCGTCTGACAACCACAAGGCTCTCAAGCTCGATAAACACATAGGCTTCGTAGAGGAGGGTGTAATGAGACAAGCTGGCAGGCAAGGCCAAGACATCATTACCCTCGTTATGTGGCCCGAGAATTACTACAGAGGACAGACCCATGGGTTCTAAAGGCGCACCGCCACCGGATTATAGACCGCTCGCCGAGGCGAGTGCAGAAGCAGCCCGCATCCAAGGGGGCTTAGGTCGTGACCAGCTGGATTTTGCTAAAGAGCAATACGCCCGCTCGACTCCAATTATGGAGGGTATCGCCCAACAGCAGATGGCCGCTCAGAACGAGCAGATGACCCAAGCTCGGGACTACTATAATTACCAAAAAGACACGTACCGGCCGCTCGAACAGAGTCTCGTGGCTGACGCAAATAACTTCAACACTGAAGCATACCGTCAAGAAATGGCGGGTAAGGCCGCCGCGGACGCGGGACGCGCCTTTGGCATTTCACAACAACAGAACCAACGCGCTATGAGTTCTATGGGCGTCAACCCTAACTCGGGTCGCTTTGCTGGTATGCAACAAGCGACAGGACTGCAACAAGCTGCGGTAAGCGCAGACGCGCAAACAAACGCACGAAGCCAAGCGCAACAGATGGGTTACGCACGTAAGCTCGACGCTGCGGGTCTCGGTCGCGGTCTTGCTGGTGCATCCATTGCTGCCTACGGCAGCGCGGCCAACGCGGGTTCCCAAGCTGGCGGTAACACACAATCCGCGGCTCAGAACTACATGGGTAACATGGCTATGGGGGCTGGCACTATTGCCAACGGTCAGAACATGCAGATCAGTGGTCTAAGTGGGGTGCTCAACGCTCAGACGCAGTCTTACATTAACACTCAAGACAGCTTCATGGGAGACGTTGGTGCGGTCCTTGGCGGCATGGGCGCTCTGGCGACAGGTGGCGGGTTTTCTGCAATCTTTGGTGGGTCGGACCGCCGCATTAAAGAAAACATCGTGGAAGTAGGCGTCGATCAACGTACCGCTCTGCCACTCTACGAGTTTAACTACAAACCAGAGTTTGGCGACCCAAGCATTACCTACCGTGGTGTGATGGCTGATGACGTTGAGCTTAGCTACCCAGATGCAGTGTACGTCATGGATAATGGCTACAACGCAGTAAGATATGACCTTCTGGGCATAGAGTTAAAGGAGCTAGTATAATGGCTAGACAAAACCGTTGGGCAACGTTCGGGCAGGCTTTCAACGCCGTCTACGACGCAGGCACCACTCTAGGTAAATCCATTGAGTCCGGTAAAATTGCCCTAAAAAAATATGAGGATGAAGACGGTCAGAAACTAACCGGACTGGCCCGAGACCGCGCTCAAATGAATGACTACGCCGCTGTCGAGCTAAAGTACGGCGATCCGATGGAAGCGCTACGGATGCGCACGGGCGTGGAGACGTTGGGGCAAAACCGGCTCAAAACTAACTACGACACCGACACATACGACGAGCGAGTTTACCAAGGTGGCGAGGGCGAGACGGCAAGGCTAAATGCGGGCATCGCCAACACTAAAAGTGCCACTGGGTTAAACGTTGCCAATACTGGCGTGGCAAACGAGAGAGCCCGAGGGATGGGCCTCGACAACAACTTTAATCGAGACACGCTGAACTCGCGTATCGTCAGGGGTAACGCCGTAAACAGCAGGGATGCGGCACAAGCCAAAGGGCAAACAGCTGCGTTTAGTGATCCTAGTTACTCCGGGGGCTTAATATCCGAACAGGAACGCGCAAAGGCACTGGCCAACGCTGATACCACTAGGTTTAATTCGCCGGAGTATGGGAACAGTTTAACGGCTACCGACCGTCAGACGGGAGCTGAAGCCAATCTGGCGACAAGCACCGCCAACCTACAGCAGCTGGTAATTCAAGACCCAATATACCAAGAGAACTTTATCGCCGGGGAATTAGCCAAGTCGGGTCAAGTCAGAACTATAGCGGAAATAGAAGAGCAAATTGCAAACGACCCTAAGACGCTACAGCTGGCGGAAGAGAACCTTTCGAACCTGCTAACAACGGCACGGACGGCGGGTAACGACTTACAAACCCAATTTAATCTATCGCAAGATGAAGGCTACCAAGCCAATGTGCTTCGAGCTGGGTTGTCTCAGGCCGAACTGGGTGCTGCCCAAGGTGAAGAAGCTGTTTTGTTGGCGGAACAGTCTCTCGCAGTAAACACATTCATTAAAGAGTGGGGCAAAACTGGAAACCCAGACGACCCAACATCTATGCGCAACCTCGTCAAAGGTATTTCGCAGATTAACCCCGTCATGGGGCAAAAGTTATCTCAGGACTACGGCGAGCACGAGTTGTGGGAGATCACCAACAGGTCTCTGCGTATGCGGGCCGAAGCCAACGAGGCAATGCAAAATAACGGCGCACGTGGCGCGAAAGAGGTACTAGACAAATTCAATGGTGCGGACTTTGGAATTAGTATCGAAACGGACCCCGACGACGGTAGTATGTCGATGGTAGAAACCGACAAAGACGGCAACGTTGTTCGCACGATTGCCACCGGCGCGGATGAGAAAGCGTTTATGCAAGACCTTAACGCCGCCATGGACCCTGCTAGTTTGATGGAATACTCCATGAACTTGGTCGATATGGACTACAAGCGGGCGCTGACAGAGTTCAATTTGGCATCCGCTAAATCGGCAGGCGTGGGCAAACCGATGAGCGCGACTGATATGGCGTACAGAACCATGGTTGACCCAGATGCGAGTGCTGCGGACCGGAGGTTAGCGGCGGCGTTTTTGATGAAGGACAGCCCAGAACTCTATGGGCAAATAATGGAGGACATTGATTTCAACGGCGTTTTAGATGCCGCTGGAGGTGGAGATGGAGGCGGTGACGTTCCAGCTAAAGTCACCCCTGTAGTTGACCCAAATGGTCCTGTGACACCACAAGAAGAGACAAGGGCGTCCGCGCTTATGGAGACATTACTAGC
>Ga0209302_10000925_pt1 | contig 16831 bp, 14 predicted proteins | sample ArcOceMetagenome_2_FD_187445 | JGI IMG/M metagenome (GOLD analysis project Ga0209302, IMG submission 187445) | Marine eukaryotic phytoplankton communities from Arctic Ocean - Arctic Ocean ARC135M Metagenome (SPAdes) (version 2) | ecosystem: Environmental > Aquatic > Marine > Oceanic | place... | reverse complement strand
TTAACGGACATCCAGTATGTATGTGTTCTTATATTATATGGCATCATAATGTATAACATAATATAATAAAGAATCTTTATATCGATACATGTGATGTATATTTACACATATGGTCTAAATCGGTGCACCCCAATCACTAAAACCATTACTAAAATAATCATAGTTGGGAGACGTGTTTGTATGAGTTTTAATAACAGACGATAATTCATCGCTATCCACCATTCTTTTTAATTCTTCGTAACCACCAATGTTTTTCCCATACACGAAAATATTTGGTACAGTAGAACGTCCAGTTTGTTTTTTTAAGTTATTTGCGATATGTTGTCCATTTGAAATATTGTCTAATTCATATATTTGTAATCCAACTTGGTAATCATTTAATAATTGTACTGCTTTTACACAATATGGGCATGTTGTTTTGCTAAACACGGTAATTCCTCTTGGATCTACATAAAAATCTAACATTATATATTTTAGATTTTCATATTATTTTTTAATTGTTTACACATATACATCGAAATATATTAAGCAGATTTTTCAATTATATTGTCCTTCTTGACAAAATGTTTGTTCATAAATCGCTGAATATTAAAGTATGTAATCACCGCATCTGGATCGGCGCCTAACAGAGATTGTAATTTTTCATCTGGTTTGATGACCTTGTTATTTTCTGAATCAGTCAATGAGTGTTGTTTAATGTAGGAACAAATAAATTTGGTTACTTCAGTTCGAGCAATACTAGTACCTTCATCCTTTCCCATAAAATTACACAAATCTTTTGAAATCGGAGATGCTGCAGCAAATCCAGACGGCTTTCGGTTACCCTTATTCTGTTTTTTAACAATCTCCTTCTTGTTTTGTTTAATCTCCTTCTTCACATTCTTTTCTAACGATTTCATTTGATTTGCCATAGCAGTTATTTGAATTTTAAATTGTCCTAGTGTATTTAATAATGATCCGAATTGATCACTTATATATTCATCTTCGTCATCTACAGCCCCCACTTGATTGCTCTTTCCGTTTTGTTCGACAGTTGACATAGTATATACTACATACATGTAGTGTCTTTAACTGTTGTTATAATATATATGTAGTGTATATTATAATAAGTATTTGATATTATCACACCATGTAAATAATATCAAATACATAAAGGTCTGTTTATTTTATTCTTTGTATTTTATTCTTTGTATTTTATTCTTTGTATTTTATTCTTTGTATTTTATACAGTATCATTGACTTCTTCCTGGTGGTCAGATTGGGTTGTTAATGATCTAGTTAATACTGGGTTACTCAATGGAATATCATTTGTATTATCACCAGATGTAGTAACTCCTTGATTACGACGATTGGGTCTAGGTCTAGATTGACGAACCGAATTTCGTGTTTCACACAACAAGTTTCCACCATTGACGCCACGAATATTAGTAGATTGATACTTGTAGTCTTTACCGGATTCTACAGTGGAAAGAACAAATTCTACATATTCGCCTTGAACGAGATACTTATATTGCTCCTCGCTAACACAAATAGCCGAGTGATGTGAAAATACATCCATACCTACATTGTCTCCTGATGTAGGACCATCGATGATGGTAATAAATCCATATCCAGCCTTATTATTAAACCACTTTACACGCCCATGGTACACAGTTGTAATTGTTTCCTCAGAAGAACTCATTATAAGTATACATTGGCATATGTCTTTAAACCAATTGGCGTCATATTATTTATGTTACACTACATTAGTGTAATGGTGACATTATCTATTTATATGTATTATCTCTCTACATAGTTTCAAATAAGAATCGTATATATTCGTAATTAGGTTCAGCTGAATACTCTAGACTATAGCAATAGACTAACATGATGTTTATTTTATCAGACATACCTTGGCATAACCTATGTGGAGAGATATTATATTTCATTTCGTATATAGATTTCTCTCTCTCTCTTTGCCATGGCAATATCCCATTGTGTATGTAAACCAGTAAATAGATCATTGATATTAAATCGTCACGCCTACTCGCAGACAATCCTTCGTGTAAGTAATAACTAATAAAATCAATTGTTCCAACCGCACTATCTTGGTATGTCATTGGTATGTGATGTTTTTTATGGTCTATATATGAAGTCGATATTCCGAAATCTACAATGTAAATACGAGTGTTGTCATTAGATAACAAAAAATTCTGTGGTTTGATGTCTCTATGAATTATCCCACATTTATGTAGAGATTGTATACAATATAGCATTTGAATACCTATACGCTTTAATATGGATGATATATTTACATCAGTGTTTGATATATTCTTACAAGCACATCGGTAATAGTTGTCAATGGGCTGACCAAGTAATTCAAATACCATATAATTAAAGGTCGGTGTTTCTCCAAAATGAAATACACGAGGCGAAATGTTTAATCTTGGGTTTATAGATGATAAGATCGCATACTCGTTCTTTAGTTGTGAATTTCTCTCTTTCTTTTCTATTTTGATTGCGATTTCATTGCCTTTGTTACTATTGTCATTAGTATTATAGCTGTCTTTTGAGATTGCTTTCCATACTTCGCCAAATGCCCCTTTTGATATCTTTTCTACACAATAATAATTATTGATTATTGGTACTCCCATTTTGATACTATTAGTACTTCTCAAGATAATAAATACCACAAATATTTTCATCTGGTTACGAGATAATTTCAATAGGAATATAAATATAATTAAAATTGAAAACAATATTACTTAGACCGAATTTATAAATATTAATAACCATGGTTGTATTATGCACATCTGCTTACACAAACGATGATCCAAATGTTACCGGACATTTTGAGACATTTCCATTTCCTCTCAGTGACTTTCAAAAATACGCGATTCAGTCGATTGTTGAGGGAAATCATATTTTAGTCACTGCTCATACAGGTAGTGGAAAAACACTTCCGGCTGAGTTTGCGATTGAACATTTCGTAGCCCAGGGCAAAAAAGTCATCTACACCTCACCTATTAAAGCATTATCCAATCAAAAATTTCACGAATTCACAAAAAAATTTCCCCATATTTCATTCGGTATATTGACCGGAGATATCAAATTTAATCCAGAAGCGGATGTTCTTATCATGACAACGGAAATATTACGCAACACTTTACTACAAAAAACAATCGATAATCAAGTAGATACAAAATCGGTTCCCATGCAATTCGAAATGGACTTTCAAAATGAATTGGCTGCAGTTGTATTTGACGAGATCCATTATATTAACGACTTAGACCGTGGTAAAGTTTGGGAAGAAACAATCATGTTCTTACCTAGTCATATTCAGCTTATCATGTTGTCGGCTACCATTGACAAATCAGAAATATTTGCTCAATGGATAGAAGATGTAAAAACAAATGAAGAACATCAAAAAAAGGTATATTTAGCACCCACAAATCATCGGGTTGTTCCACTAAATCATTACTTCTATACAACTATTCCCCAAGGAATTATGAAAAATATCAAGGACAAAGAGTTTATTAAATACATTAACGAGTTTCTACACAAACCAATTCCAGTCAAAAATAGTACATCGCAGTTTCACAAGGATAATTACGACAAAGTGCGGAAGTTGTTGGATTACTGTCGCAAAAATACTTGCCATATCAAACCATCTTATGTACTAAACGAAGTGACTAAGTATTTAAACGAAAATGGAATGTTGCCGGCTATTTGTTTCGTATTTTCGCGCAAGCTAGTAGAGAAATATGCTCAGACGATTAACATGAGTTTGTTTAGTGACGATGAAGCAAATATCCCATCTATTATCCGTCGAGAATGTGAACAGATCTTGAGAAAGTTGCCGAATTTTAAAGAGTATCTCAATATGCCTGAATTCGAAATGATTACTCGTCTTTTGGAAAAAGGCGTCGCTATACATCACTCTGGTATAATGCCCATCTTTCGTGAAATGATTGAACTATTGTTTGCGAAAGGATATGTTAAACTATTGTTTGCTACCGAAACTTTTGCGGTTGGTATTAATATGCCAACTAAAACTGTATTGTTTACTGGATTTGATAAATTCAATGGATCATCTATGCGTATGTTGTATCCACATGAATATACACAAATGGCAGGTAGAGCTGGAAGACGAGGTCTCGATACAATTGGCCATGTCATCCATTTAAACAACATGTTTAAATTACCATACAGTCATGATTATGAACAGATGGTAACTGGTAATCCACAGACACTTCAATCGAAATTCTCCATCTCGTACAATTTGGTTTTGAATTTCCTACAATTTAATAATAATACACTTGATTTTGCTGATAAAAGTATGTCGAATTGCGAGATTCAACGAAGTATTCAAGCTGTAGCTGACCAAATTAGTCAGTTGAAAAATGATTTGACTGCAAAAGAAACGAATCCAACATATGCGTATGTTATGAAAAATCTTAGTGAATTTGAAAATTATATTCAAATGACCGAAGATGTCAAAACATGTAAACAAAAAGCGCGCAAGCAAATGGAGCGTTCCATGGCGGAAATAGAGGCAAGTAACAAGCAATTTAAAGGACAATTGGAACAATACAAATCTTTATTGGCAATGAATGCAGAAATTAGGCAGAACGAAGAGTATATTGAGACATTAAAAGGCCATTTTCATACTAGCTTCGATAGAGTTGTCCAGTTTCTTCAACGATATGACTATGTCAAAGAAGAACAATGGGGCGAAGAAGAAGACGGTATTGTAAATAAAAGCAAGGTTGTTATTCAAGAAAAAGGAGGAATCGCTACATTCATTCAGGAAACACATTGTTTGGCATTTACTGATTTCCTCATTAAAGAAGATTTCTTGAAGAAATATAATTCTTATGAGATTGCAGCATTATTGAGTTGTTTTGCAAACATTCGAGTAAAAGAAGACAAGAAGATACATAATGTTTCTTACTTAACCCACAATACAGAATTCAATAAAACCATACAATCGCTTTCGACAATATATGATGATTATATGGACGAAGAACTTCGTTCTGGACTAAGTCAATCAAATAACATGGATTATTTGTTTGAATTTGTAAATCCAATATTAGAATGGTGTGAAGCAGAAGATGAGAAAACATGTAAGGATATTATGAAGAAATGTGAATTCGAATATGAAACATTTCCTGGTGAATTTATTAAAGCCATTTTGAAAATAAATAATATGGTAAATGAAATGAAAAATGTGGCTGAATATATGGGAAATGTCGAATTACTACATAAATTAACGGCTATTCCAGATCTGACCTTAAAATTTGTAGCTACAAACCAGTCACTTTATGTTTAACAAAGAACAAAGAACAAAAAAAATAACTATAGAATAAATGTATCTTGAAATAATATATACAAACAATCCTATTTTGAATAAAATTGAATAACTTTTTATAAATGAAGCGTATGTTAATCAAATACTAAATTACACATCAACTGTTACAAAATATGGATAATATCTGCGATGATAATAATGTAGATGTGTTCCTTCAAAAAATAAAAGAAAAACAAGAAATTGAGGATTATATTAATAACGGTAAATATCCCGATAGATTAAAGACAAAATTTATAAAAAAACAATTCCCTAAAATGGAAGAGACGGTTATATACGAACCAATTGAGTTACAGAACAATGAAACCGATAATTTAAATAACAATATTGACAATATTAGACAATCATTAAACACGCTCGAATTAGAAATAAAAACAGAGATACAGAGAGAAAATACACAATCAAATAATCATAATGAATGTCCGATTTGTATGGAAGAAATTAAAGAGAGAAATTATGTCATGCCAAATTGTGGTCATTTAGTTTGTGTAAATTGTTTTGTAATAAATATCAAGACAAACCATAACACTGGCCATTTATGTAGTCAATGTAGACAGATTGTGATATAATTCATTCAATATTTAAGTAATTGAATTATATCGATTGTTACAAATTTTTTGTTCAGGCACGGGTTCGAACCGTGGACCTTCGGCTCATAAGACCGATGCTCTAACCAACTGAGCTACAAGAACAAAAACAGTTTTAATACATGTCGAGGTATATCTTAAGCCCCCTTCCTCGCTTAAGACCATGAGATACTAACTGCCGAACTCCAGTAAATTTAATCTTCATTAATAATACCGGTAATGATTAATAGTGCCATCGTTAAATGGAATATCTCTCTATTTCCCAATGGTGACTATTTGAGGGCGTCAACCAACCCGCCACCCGATGAGGGACTTGAACCCTCGACCACAGGCTTAAAAGGCATGCGCTCTACCAACTGAGCTAACCGGGTGTTGTAAAGGATAATATGACTTACTCTCCTTTACAATATACTATAGAGATACCTCTTTATACCAGTTTAACGCTATATTATTTTATTGAGGTTGTTACCATAATATGGGTGTTAAATAATAATAACGATGTTTGTTAAAAGAACGATTCGTCGTAGGGGGGCGAACCCCCCAAAAAAAATTGAAGAAGAGAGTGGAAAAAGAGTGGAATAAAAAGAATGAGTGTAGTATCAGAGTGTTGTCGTCGTTTATCGTTGCAGGGAGTGGGTTCATATGAAGAGTTAATGAGGTTATCGTTGCGAGTGGAATTGCCTTGGTGTGGAGTGAAGTTATCAGGGTGTGTAGGGTTGTTGTATAATGGTGGATTATATACGCAATGTGGAAAGTCATTTGAAGGAGAGTATTGTGTGGGATGTATTGGTAGAAAAGAGAGTGGAAAGTGGAATGGTGATGTGTCAGAAAGGATGAAGTGTAAAATAGGAGAATATAGTGTGGGTGGAAAGAAGGAGGTGTCATATATGAAGTGGTTGTCGAAGAATGGAGTAAGTCGTGAGATGGCAGAGCGATATGCGGGAAGCCGTGGTTTATCAATCCCTTTGGAGCACTTTGTAGAAAGAGAGTCGCGTCGAGGTCGTCCGCGAAAGAGTGAGTTGGTTGTAGAGTCGGTTGAGTTAAAGAGTGAGTTGGTTGTAGAGTCGGTTGAGTTAAAGAGTGAGTTGGTTGTAGAGTCGGTTGAGTTAAAGAGTGAGTTGGTTGTAGAGTCGGTTGTAGAGTCAGTTGAGTTAAAGAGTGAGTTGGTTGTAGAGTCGGTTGAGTTAAAGAGTGAGTTGGTTGTAGAGTCGGTTGAGTTAAAGAGTGAGTTGGTTGTAGAGCCAGTAAAGAAAAAGAGAGGTCGTCCTCGAAAAGAAAAGTCAATGTCGTCAAACAACGAAGGTGAAGACTTGATCGCGTCTTTACTGAAAGAGAGAAAGGCCCAGAGTGTAAATGAGCCGTCAGCAGTGGTGGAGGCATCGTCAGACTCAGACGAAGAAGAAACATTAGTAACAAAAATAGAAATAGACGGAAAGACATATTTAAAATCAGAAGACAATACAGTATTCGACTTTATGAGTCATGATGAATTAGGAATATGGAACGAAAAAGAAAACAAGATAGTATTAGGGTAGGGGGTCCGTTAGGGGTTCCGTTAGGGGTTCCGTCCCCTTACGACGGTTGTAGTATGGGTGAGTACATTTGTAAATAATGTTTTTTTATAGTAGGGGTTTCCGTTAGGGGGTCCGTGAGGGGTTCCGTTAGGGGTTCCGTTAGGGGTTCCGTCCCCTTACGACGGTTGTAGACCAGTTTAAATAGACACCGGTTTCTGGTTATGTAACCGATTTCCGGTTAGGCCTATATATAGGCTCGGTTAAATACTTATACGGCGATCAATTATAAGTATTTAACTAAGGGTGGGGATAGGGGTCCCATTAGTGTGATGCTAGGGTGTTCTTTGTATTGTCGTCAAGGAAAGTAGAGTCGGTTACACCCTTGAATATCTTGGTCATGTCCTTGCGTTGTTCAGTGACATCTGTAAACAAGTTGCCAAGGATGCCCGTGAATACAGCCTGTAATTTCTCTCTGGTTTTGAATTCTGGATTCTCCTGTTGCCAAAGGTGGACTCGTTTCTTGTGTATATCCGCGAGTTCGTTAACCCCTTGTAGAAATAAGGCATTGTCTTTGTCCTTTTCCCATTTATCATTGTCCTTGACATACATAACCTTTCTCTTTTGGTCGGTACAATGTATAGGCCTTTCAACAATCTCCATATTGTTTAAGCCATCGACCATGAGATTGGTTAGGGTGTCGGCAAGGCCATTGTCCTTTGTGTTTTCATAGTGTTGTGCGGTGATGGGAAGAGACTTGATAAAATCCCCGATGTTCATGGCGTTTTTACATTGCTCGTTCAAGAACATATTGATATTAAACTGGGTATTGTTGTGACTGTTACTGTTGTGAATGTTATTGATTCCCTGTACTTTGCCAATGACATTCTGCATAAAGTCTTGGTTGTGGGTCATCATTTGAGTAAACATGGTAAACATTTTCTCTACAAGTTCAGGATTGTTTGTGTCTGAATTAGCGTGGTGAGGTTGTTGTTGTGGATCATGATCTGATGAATGATTGCTGGGTTCTAGTAACAATTTACACTTATTTTTGTGGTTGTATAAACTTTGTCTATGTTTATAATTATTGCCACATTCGCATTTGAAAACGGCATTTTTTTGAATACTTATGGAAGTATTGGAAGTATTTTTATGTTTTGGTGTAAGTACATGTTGGTTCCAATTACTTTGTTTACTACATATAAAGTGACATTTTTCACAATAAAATTTGTCGGCAGTTTTAGGCAGTTTTTTGGAAGTCAATGTCACCTCATTGGAAGTATTTTGTATTTCAGTAACAGTTTCTATACAATGGTTGTTGTTATTTGTACTACATATATCGTCGTGTATTTCACAATCATTATTATCGGCATTTTCCGGAAGTTTTTTGGAAGTCATGGAAGTATAATATATACTTACATAAAAAATGCCTAAATCCTTTTCGCGAAAATACATAAAAAAAGTTCAGTAAGGAAATAAAAATCCGAAAAAAGGAATGAGAGCATAATGGTAAGAACCGGTTTTTTACAACTTTTTTTTCATACTCAGTTGAGAATTTCAAGAAATGGACATGATTTTAATGTCCAAAACTGAATATAGGAGAACTCCTTTAAAAAAGAAAAGTTGCACTAGAGCGATGGAATCTGTATTTTCTCTCTACGATACTATACTACAGTGTTGTAGGCCAGTTTAAATAGACACTGGTTTCTGGTTATGTAACCGATTTCCGGTTAGGCCTATATATAGGCTCGGTTAAATGCTTATACGGCGATCAGATATAAGTATTTAAATAAGGGTGGGTATATAGTTCCCATTAGTCGAATGATACTATGGTGTATCCTTTTGTGGGGAAAAAGGTATAAATAAATAGGGAGAGTATAGTTATAATGGATGTGTGTTATTATCCGAGATTAATTTTGAACAACAGTTTACTGTATATTGCGTGCGTGATGTTTTATCTGGAAGATACGAAATTTTGTCTGCCATTGGAAGAAGTGATGAAGGTCGAACTGTGATAGGTTAACCAAAAAAAAGGCATGGGAAGCCATTTTTTATATGTCATCGTTATTTAGATTGAATGAGGATGACCTCCTATGGACAGTTTGCTTCGGCATAAAGGACACGCCAAATACGGTGTTGATATACGCCTGTACTCATGTTTGAGATTCGTTCTGTAGTGTATTTCCCAGCACGGTCCGCAGAAAGTATGACCACATTGTGTTATAATGTTATCGGGAAACATGGCATCGTGAGATGGTTGCTTGGTCAAAATCATATCCCATCTTAACCGTCTAGGATTCCATGAAGGTGTCTCCATACAATCAAGACATATGGGACAATCGTCACCATCTTCAGGTGTCGTCGATTTGACTGATCGGAATCGTCCATAGAGATTCCATTGTTTCACAAGTTCGCGAACCATACGCGTTTTGGTAAGTGTCAATGGGATTTGGTTGCGTAACAGCTTGATTTCATCCGTCGTAAACTGTTTGCGTGGAAACACGCTTTTTTTATATTTTAACACCACTCGACTAACAACAAGTCTCAGCTCGTTAACAGGAAAGGAGTTGAAATCAGGCATTTCGTCAGACATCATACAATCCTTCATTTCCTTGAGCGTTTTTCGTCGCCCTTTCATATTGCTATTACAGCACTGGGTAGTGTGTGCCAAACTATTACAGAATAGACATGGTTGCGAGGTGGTGTTTGGTTTGCGTGGCATATTGATCAGAATATCTGAAAAGGAATCAATCCTAATTTAAGTTTTTATGAAAATAACAGGCAACGGAAAACAAACTTCAATTTTTCCATGGTACCATATTCAAATTACTCAACGGAAAAAAAATTGAAGTTTGAGTAGCAGAATAAGTAATAGACGAGCTACTAACTTGGCTCAAGTATGGTAAAGTTAGACACAGATAGCGTGAAAAGCACTCCCCATCGAAAGTGTAATTAAATGGAATGATTTTTGATAGTGCCGATATTTATTCGGTCAAGCAAACTAATTGTTAGTTGATACCATTATGTATCAGCGCGCAAGCTATCAACTATCCCCTAATTTTGTGAAATATTCCTGGACGAAACCACCAAAAATCGTCCCGTTCCCTCTGTGTAATATGAAAATCAAATGAAGTCTGTTGTATCAGTTAAACACATATTTCCTTAACCGGCCGTATGTGGTAATTAGTTGGATTGGTGGATTAGGCCCCCACCATGAAAATGAATTTGACGCGGTATTATCTGTAACTGGTCTCCCTATACAAGCGGGGTGATTTTGTTGATTGGATGGAATTTGGTCGGATGTGATGCTATGATTTTAGTTTAGAATTGTACTAAGATTATTAAATTAATAAAATACGGAAATGGTTAGACAAATATTTCATAAGAGAATATCTCCTGTCGTTATAGGTTTCCCAGTTGAGAACCTCTTTAAATAGAGGGTAGGCGAACTCCGTGTCGAAAGCGGAAAACAATCCTGGGGACGCCCAGTTTTTTATTGTAAGAGAGAAAATCGTGAACGAAAAGGACACTGATATCTGGTTATGTAACCGATTTCCGGTTAGGCCTATATATGGGCTCGGTTAAACGGTGTCGGGGTTCCAATGTATTTAATTCATAATTTCTCTCTACGCAAATAAAAAAGAAGGATTATACCCTATCCTTTTTATAGTTAACATTTTGTGTTTGAAGAGTATACTAGGCAAGTATTGAGAAGAGAAGAAGGGGAAGAGAGAAATTCAGAGGATGTGTCCGCGACAACTGGGGCAATGATTGTTGGTATTGGAACTGGTGATATGGTTCAACATACAGGTCCCGTGGAACTGGTGTCCGCACCGGGTCACGAACAAGTCGGTCGGCTGGAGGGCTTCCATACAGATGGAGCAAGCGTCGGACTCAAATGGTTGAGCAACCGGGTCGGGCAATTGTCGGAATGTGCGTGTGGGCATCTCTTCGTCGTTCAGTGGGAAGAGAATGGTGGGAGTAAAGTGTAGTGCTCTCTGGGTTGTAGAACTGTCAACCGGTGGGAACGGAGCTACGGGAGTGCGGTTTCGAGTAGACGGAGTAGTGTACATAGTATCGGAACGGACCATTCTCTCAGGTGTGCGAGGTGGGGTAACGATATTGATACTAGGACTCACGACTTCTTCGGGCTCAGCATCATTGAACATAAGATTGTTTAGAAAGCCGGTGTAGGAAGCGTGGCGGCTTCTTTGAACACAATAGTTACAGCGTTGAATTGACATTTGATTTGATAATTTGTTGATAAATTGGATGTTTATAGTGAGTATGGCGAGAAAAACTTCAATTTTTTCGACCGAAAAAAAGGCACTAGGCCTCAAATTTTTAGTTGGTTAAGTAATTTATAAAGTACGAATATATCTATCTATGCTGTGACTTCCACGGAAACATCGGTGTTGACATTACCATGTCCGAGTTTTTCGCACAAGGTTTGAATAATGTCTTGGCGGTCATTGCGCTCAACCACCTTGATGGCTTTCTTGGTCTTCTTCTCTTGGGTATTGGTCTTCTTGGCTACGGCCTTCTCCTGGGCCTTGGCTTCCTTGGCTACGGCCTTCTCCTGGGCCTTGGCTTCCTTGGCTACGGCCTTCTCGTGGGCCTTCTCTTGGGCCTTGGCTTCCTTGGCTAAAGCCTTCTCGTGGGCCTTCTCTTGGGCCTTGGCTACCTTGGCTAGGGCCTTCTCGTGGGCCTTCTCCTGCTTGGCATCCTCCTTCTCCTGGGCCTTCTCCTCCTTGGCCTCCACCTTGGCCTGAATCTTGGCCTGCTTGGCCTCCACCTTGGCCTGAATCTTGGCCTGCTTGGCGTCCTCCTTGGCCTGAATCTTGGCCTGCTTGGCGTCCTCCTTGGCCTGAATCTTGGCCTGCTTATCGGCCTCTTTATCGGCGATCTTCTCTAGCTTGGTGAGCTCCTTATCCATCTGGGCGGCAATCTTGTGTTGACGCTGGATATCCTTGACGCGCTGGGCCTTGGCTTGCTTCTTGGCTTGCTTCTTGGCCTTGACATCCTTGTTGCTCACACGATTCTCCTTGGCAAGCTTGGCCAAAGAGTTCATGAACTTGGGGGTAGTAAAAGTGGCTGACATTGTTGTAAATTTTTGAAACTGGTAAGTTTGTATTGGGTTGCTTAGGATGTGTAGAGAGAAATTAACTTCAATTTTATTTTGGATTTTGAGCAAGAAATGAAAGGAAAGTAAGAATAGTTTGTATTTTTGTGTTTTTGTGGGGAGGGTACGCCGTGGGGCAACAGTACTCCATTTACCGATAAGTAAAAAAAAATACAATATATACACTCTTTTTCTTCTTTTGGATTTTATTTAATCCAATTCTGGCATTTTAAACATATCCATTCCTTGGATTACAATTTCCAAAACTGAATTTTCGTTTCCACAATTTTCAAGTCTAACTTCTGTATAAGCCTCACCGACGCTCTCGTCGGTCAGTGCACCTTGAGAAATAAGTTCTTGAATGAGAATGTAACCGAAAATACAGTATTTTGCGGCTCCAATTTCCTCAAATTCGCATTCTGGCATTTTAATCATATTACTTTGAACTCCTTGGAGGACAATTTCCAAAGCTTCTGGATAACCCTCATTTACGGCCTCTTCGGTATATGGATTTTGAGAAATAAGTTCTTCAATGAGAATATAACCGAAAATACAGTATTTTGCGGTATTTACAGCGGACAGTTCTCTTGTGGCTGACATGTTGATTTGAAAGTTTGAAACTGGTAAGTTTGTATTGGGTTGCTTAGGATATGTAGAGAGAAATTAACTTCAATTTTTTTTTAGAATTTGGAAAAATGCTTCAAAAAAACGCCACATTGACCAGGAATGCTCAAAAATGGTCAAAACCGAAAAGACCAGATATAGCCGTTACCCAAGGAGAAATATACTATCGAGAGATAGTAGGAATGAAGTATTTAGGAGGCAAACAGCGACTGGGAAAACACTTGGCGCCAGTTTTACACGAAATATGGGAAAACAACGAAGACCTAAATGGATATCTAGAGCCCTTTTGCGGTTCCCTAGGCGTACTCAAAAACATGACAGACATTGACACCAAAAACATACAAGCAAATGACTACCACGAAGACCTAATACAGATGTGGAAGGAGGTAAAGGCGGGCACATTCAAATACCCAACCTCCATTTCAGAGGAGGAGTACTTGGAGGCCAAGCAGATGAAAAGCCCCAGCGCGCACAAGGCATTCGTCGGATTCGGAATGAGCTTCGGGGGGCGATACTTTGGTGCATACTCGCAGAAATACTTAAATGGAAAGAAGGAGGACTTCTGCAAAGAAATGGTCAACAGCCTCACCAGAACAGCGCCCAAGATACAGAATGTAAAGTTCACCAACAAAGACTACCGAAAAATAACGCCCAAAAAGAAACTCATATACTGTGATCCACCGTACGCATACAACAAGTACCCCATCAAGTACAGACGCGAGGTCAAGAAGTACGACAAATTCGACAACGAGGAGTTCTGGGATGTCATGCGCAAGTGGAGCAAAAACAACCTAGTAGTAGTCTCGGAAACCACTGCTCCCGACGATTTCGTAGAAGTTTGGAATCAAACCAGGTACAGAAGTGCGGCCCAGAGTAAGAAGACCAGGTTCAGCGAAAAGTCAGACACGCCCTCAGCAACGCACACGGTCGAGAAACTATTCGTACACAAGTCGAACGCAAAAAAGGCACAGTTGGACAACTAAACGAACACCATAATTTCGTATACACCCATTTCCCGTTATGTAACCCATTTCCCGTTATGTAACCGATTTCCCGGTAGTGCCCCCCTACTTAGACCAGGCTCTTTGCTCGGTTGGGGGCTTGGGTCCGTTGGGAAGTAATAGTTCCGTTGGTAGGGTATCTGGTGGCAGGGTATCTGGTCGTATGGTATCTGGTCGTATGGTATCTGGTCGTATGGTATCTGGTCGTATGGTATCTGATGGCAGGGTATCTGGGTCTACACAAATCGAACACAAAAGACATAGTTGGATAAATGAAAATAAAAAACAGAGGATTTACCCCTATTTTTTATTTGGTTTTAAATTAATTTGAAAATGGACTACATGGATTACATACTCCCATATGGTATATAGAAACATCACCACTACGATCGCAACTCACGCACCCATCGACTGCGTCACAACGATCGACTACCTCCTTCATATGTTTACGCATATAGTGAGTTACCACACTAGCACGGTTCTTCCCCTGATAACAACAATCCTTGTCGGGACAGTTTTGAAGGATGACCTCGTGGTGGTTGGCCACATGGTGGTTCAGGTGACTGCGACTACAAAATTTCTTCTCACATTGACTACACTTATAGGGGTCCACTGCTCGACCAAGTTCGACTGTATGTTTGCGACTCATATGCATGGCCCATGTACTACCCTTCATGCTCTTACACTTCCAGTCACAGAATGGACACTCACCACCGGCAGCCAAGGATATCGTAATGTTACCATCGAATGTCTTACGGCGCTCGTCGTAATCTTCGATTGGGGTTTGGCTACGATCCACTATCTTGCTATGGCGAACACGAACACCCATATTCTGAATAAGGGATGGCATGTTATTAAATTTATGTTAAATTTTTGAAACGGGTTAATGTTACATTGGTATACTTAATGGACTTTGAGGACAAAAACTTCAATTTTTTTCACGGAAATTGGCTTGGTCTGGAGTAATTCCGGTGGTAAGATAATGATATTAAACATTTTTTTAAATAAAGTAAAGACAATGCTATTATAATAATAATGTTATATACAATTATTATAATCGTACTCTTTACATTAGCATTTGTGTGTTGGGCTGAATGTTGTAGTGAGTGCTGTAATGAATGTTGTCGTGACGACCCAGTTACAGTCGAACCAAAAACCCAATCCCCTATACATCACGAAATATAAATCTCATTCTGTGTAAAAATAATATACAATGAATATATAAATGAGCAATATAAATGTGCGTCTAGAAGATATTTCAAAAGCAGTGGAAGAAATTAAGGACTTATCAGATGAAAAGGAAAAAGAAGACAAAATAAAAGAGTTCGAGGGAAATTTAAATCAAGATGCTACCATGCTTAATGAGTATCCTAAGATAAAGTTCGAATTTGTAGACATGCTTAATAAAACAATTAATCGCGTTTACACCGGTAATACTAATCACAAAGATAAAAAACAATTGGATGCCATAGTTGAGCGCATATTTCCAGACGAAGAAATGAGCGGTGGAAAGAAGGCAAAGAAAACAAAGAAAACAAAGAAAACAAAGAAAACAAAGAAAACAAAGACAAAGAAGGCAAGGAAGGCAAGGAAGGCAAGGAAGGCAAGGAAGACAAAGAAGACAAAGAAGACAAAGAAGACAATGAAAAGGGGTGGTATGGATGAACCTGTTACGAATCCTTTAACTTTATCAATGTTAAATACATCAAGCGATTCAATCATTGGTAAAACAGACATAGAAGAAGGTAGTGTAAATGACCGATCGTTTGGTGATTTGTCTATGATAAGTCTAGATGAACAAGATGGTCCTAATCAATTAGACATAACTGATACTAACATGGAACCTTTAACTTTATCAATGTTAAATACATCACAAAATAATACATCCCAAAAGAATTCAGTGTTAGATGAAACAGACAATGAAAGTTTTGGCGGAAAAAGAAAAACTCGTTCAAAAAAACAGAGAGGGGGGGTGAGAAATATAAACGGAGAACTCATCGATGCAAGTAGTTACGGACACCCAAAAATCGTGAAAAATTTACTGGATGAGGGAGCTGATGTGAATGCGTTGGATGGTCAAAACCACCCAGCTCTCTTTTGGGCAAGTTTTAACGGACACGCAAAAGTCGTGGAAATTCTACTGGATTATGGTGCAGACGTGACTATAAAAGATGTTTGGGGTCATACAGCTCTCTATTGGGCAAATTTTAATGGACACAAAAAAGTCGTGGAATTATTAAACCGACATAAGGAAAGACAAGAAATGGTAGATAGACGAAATTTAAATGAGGCAATGGCTCGTACTCCAGTAGAAAGAAATTTTGGAAGTCACCGTATGCCTACAGATGTAACAAGATATATGGGAGATTTTCTTTCACCAAAAAAAGGTGGAAAAAGAAAATCTAAGAAATCAAAAAAAAAATTTAAAAAAAATAGAAAAACTCGTTCAACACGACAGAAGGGGGGTGATAATGTGAATGCGAAGGATGCGAATGGTTCTACGGCTCTCATTAGGGCAAGTTGGGTTGGAGACACAAAAATCGTGCGAATGCTATTGGAGAATGGAGCTGATGTAAATGCGAAGGATGCGAAGGGTTCTACGGCTCTTATGAAGGCAAGTTTGTATGGAGAGACAAAAA
>Ga0209302_10000921_pt1 | contig 16859 bp, 14 predicted proteins | sample ArcOceMetagenome_2_FD_187445 | JGI IMG/M metagenome (GOLD analysis project Ga0209302, IMG submission 187445) | Marine eukaryotic phytoplankton communities from Arctic Ocean - Arctic Ocean ARC135M Metagenome (SPAdes) (version 2) | ecosystem: Environmental > Aquatic > Marine > Oceanic | place... | reverse complement strand
ACGGCTTTACAACAATAATAGGGCGAACGACGGGACTTGAACCCGCGAATGGTGGAATCACAACCCACTGCCTTAACCACTTGGCCACGCCCGCCTTTTGTAAAATATTATAGCTTTATATTATCATAAGACTATTAAAAAAACTAGAGTAAAATTCTTCGAATTTAATTTTTAATAAATTTATTTAAAAAGTTTAAAATTAATTAAATAAATTTATTAAAAATTTTATTTAATTAATTAACTACATTGCTTCTTTTACTGAAGTGATTGCTGCTTTAACCGTTGCTTCTGCATCGGCATCAAATTTCCCACTTGATGCAACAGAAGAACCATATTCTGGTTTTGAGTTTGATAAATATGCAATTAATTTACTACTAAATTCTTTTACACTTGTTACAGGAATATCATCTGTTAAACCATTGATACCAGCATAAATAATCGCCACTTGTTCCGCTACTGATAATGGTGAACCTTGGGGTTGTTTCATTAATTCACGTAAACGTTGCCCACGAGCTAATTGATTTTGTGTTGCTTTATCTAAGTCTGATGCGAATTGTGAAAAAGCTTCTAGTTCAGCAAATTGTGCTAATTCTAATTTTAATTTTCCTGCTACTTGTTTCATAGCTTTTACTTGAGCTGCAGATCCTACACGTGATACTGAGATACCGACATTAATTGCTGGTCGAATCCCTGAGTTAAATAAATCACCTGATAAGAAAATTTGTCCATCAGTAATTGAAATTACGTTTGTCGGAATATATGCAGATACATCTCCAGCTTGCGTTTCAATAATTGGTAAAGCTGTCATACTTCCACCACCACATTCATCACTAAGTTTTGCAGCACGTTCTAATAGACGTGAATGTAGATAGAATACATCACCAGGGTACGCTTCACGTCCAGGGGGACGACGTAATAGCAGTGACATTTGACGATAGGCTTGTGCCTGTTTTGATAAATCATCATAAATAATTAATGTTGCTTTACCTTTGTACATGAAATATTCAGCAATTGCTGCCCCCGTGTAGGGTGCAATATATTGAAGTGTTGCTGGTTCATTAGCATTTGCAGCAACAATAACCGTATAATCTAATGCACCTTTCTCTGTTAAGGTTGTAACAATTTCTGCAACGGATGAAGCTTTTTGTCCTATTGCAACGTATACACAAATAACATCTTCTGTTTTTTGGTTAATAATCGTGTCAATGGCAATAGCTGTTTTACCTGTTTGACGATCACCAATAATAAGTTCACGTTGTCCACGACCAACGGGTATCATAGCATCAATTGCAGTAATTCCTGTTTGCATTGGTTCGCAAACAGATTTACGACTAATAATCCCTGGAGCCATTGCTTCGATTAAATTTGATTCATCTGTTACAATCTCACCTAGACCATCCATCGGAGCAGCTAATGGATTTACTACTCGTCCTAAAATTGCTGATCCTACATTCACTTGAGCAATTTTACCGGTTGCGATTACTGTACTTCCCTCTAGAATATCAAGCCCGGTTCCCATTAATACAACACCAACGTTGTCATTTTCAAGATTTAGTGCAATTCCGATTGTTTTATCTTCGAACTCCAAAAGTTCACCTGACATTACCTGATCTAAACCATACACACGTGCTATACCATCACCTACTTGAAGCACAGTTCCGACGTTATTTACTTTAACGTCTTTATCATAGCTTTCAATTTGTTCACGAATAATATTACTGATTTCATCAGGACGAATATTCACCATAAGTTATTACTTACCTTATTATATAAATACGTTTTTAAAATAGTGTTGTTTCTAATTGGGCTGCTAACTCTTGGAGTTGACCCTTTAAGCTTATATCGATCACATTTGATCCAATTTGCACCTTTAAACCACCTAGAAGACTCTTATCTACAAAACTTAATAATTTAATTTCTTTAGCACCCGTACGTTTCTTTAATTGAGCAATTATATCATACTCTTGTTCAGTACTTAAACTAAATGCTGACGTAATTTCAGCAATTTCAACTTCTGCTAACTTGTACACAAGAGCTAAATATTTTTCTGCAATTGCTTGGAATATTCCAATTCGTGAACGCTCCACTAAAACCATAAGAAAGCTTATTGTATTTTGATTAGAAATTTCTGGTTTAAGTAATTTTTCTAATACTGCCTTTTTTGAACTTTTAGGATAAAGTGGATTTGCCAAATAGTCGGTTAAATTTGGGTTGGTATCAAAAATTTGCAATAGCTCATTGACATCTGCAGTTACAAAATCAACAGTGTGAGTGTTGAGAGCCAATTCTAATAATGCTGCAGCATAGGGTGCTGCGATTTTTGTTGTTAAAATTTTACTTGTCATTAAATCCCCTGATTTTTATTTTAAACCTGCAGGTTGATTTGCAACACCTACCATTTTAATACTTTCTTGCATATATGTCATAAGCTCTAATTCAGTTCCTGCTTGTTTTTCGATCGTAGAAACTACTTGCTTAAGTGCTAATAATGAAATGTTTTGTTTTATTTCACTTAAAATTAAGCGCTCACGATTTTTTAAAGTCGTCGCTGCGACATTAAATCTTCGGCTAAGTTCTTTTTTTGCTTGTACGTAATCGTTTTCAAGTAAACTAATCTTTGTTGCTTTTGTTTCTTTTTTGATTTCATCAATGATTACACGTGCTTGCGAAAGTTGCTTTTTTGCTTCAGCAAGACGGTTTGTTGCATCATTTAGACGTTTTTCTGAATCTTCTACGCTATTAATAATTTCGGTTTGTCGTTGGGCAAGTCCTTCACGTAAAGTTTTACCTACAAAAATAACTAGTCCAATAACTAATATTACGATATTTATAGCGTTTGTTTCTAAAATATCGGTATTGATACCAAAACTTCCATTATTTGCGATTATCAGTTGAGTTTGTGCTAAAATGTTCATAGTTAGTTAATAGCAAAATAGTCTATAATTCAATACTAGTGTTTATCGCTTTTATACGTTAATTTTCTTAAAATTTTTCCTAAAATTGAAATCTTGTTAAGTACGTTTTGCAAAAAGAGCTTTAATCATTTGACTACTTAATGAATCAATTTCTGAATCTAAATTAATTAAAACTGTTTCTTTTTTACTTGCAAAATCGCTTAAAATCTTTTGTACTAAAGTATCAATATACTTTTGTGATAGATCTAATTCAGTAGTAAAGGTCTCTTTTTGTAGTTTTTGTACGTGTGTAATTTCTTGTTGTGCTTCTTTTTTTGTTATTGCTAACTCTGTTTCATATTGTTTTGTTAACTCAGAAGCCGTAACCAGCATTTCGGATGCATTACTTAAATTATCAAGAATGTATTCATTTCTTTGATTCATTAATGTAATTAATGGATTATATAATATTAAGTTTAAGATAAACATTAATAATAAAAATTGTATTGCAACTAAAGGTAACGTCGCACCAATATCAAATAATCCGCCTGCTTTGCTTTCTTCAGCTAGGGTAATAAAGATTTGTTCAGTCATAACCTTTTAAATATTATTTGTATTTTATATTAGGTAGAGTTAATGCCAAGACATTCAAACAGTATTCGATTTGAATGTCTTGGCATTAATTTTAACTAGTGAATGGGTTAGCAAATAATAGTGATAAAGCTACTACAAGACCATAAATTGTTAACGCTTCCATGAACGCTAAAGATAAAAGTAGAGTACCACGAATTTGGTTTTCCGCTTCTGGTTGACGAGCGATACCTTCAACAGCCGCTCCAGCTGCTTGACCTTGACCAATACCAGGTCCGATTGCAGCTAAACCAATAGAAAGACCAGCAGCAATTACTGATGCAGCAGAAATAATTGAATCCATAATTAAATTACCTATAAATAATAAATAAATGTGTGTAGTGACGTTAGACTAATAGGTTTCGTTATTTAATTTTTTAAATAAAAAATTTTATTCAACAGCTTCCGCAATATATGCTGCTGCTAAAGTTGAAAAAATTAGTGCTTGCACGGAACCAGCAAAAATACCTAAACCCATTATAGGTAATGGAACAATTAATGGTACAAGTATTGTTAATACAGTAACGGTTAATTCATCGGCAAGCACATTACCAAACAGTCGGAAACTAAGTGATAATGGTTTAGTAAAATCTTCTAAAATATTAATAGGTAGAAGAATTGGGGTAGGCTGAATATAACGTTTAAAATATCCTAAACCTTTTTTTCTTAGACCACCATAAAAATAAAAAATTGAAACAAGTAGCGAAAGTGCTACCGTTGTATTAATATCATTCGTTGGAGCGGCTAATTCACCTTCAGGAAGTTCTATTAACTTCCATGGGATAACTGCACCGGCCCAATTACAACCGAAAATGAAGAGAAATAATGTACTTATAAAGGGAACCCAAGGGCGGTAAAAGCTTTCACCAAGTTGGTTTTTCGCAATGTCTGATGTAAATTCTATAACTGACTCCATAAAATTTTGCCAGCCTTCTGGAATTCTATCTAATTTAGCTGTTCCTAAAATAGCCGCACCTAAAAGCAAAATAATCACAAACCACATTACAATAAAGACTTGTCCATGTAATGAAATTCCTGCGATATCCCAATAATAGTGAACACCAACTTCTACGCCACCACCTGAGAGTAATAAAGACGTATTCATTAAATTAAAAGGGTACATAAGTTACGCAAAAATATTTTATACACTTATATTCTAGATAATTTTTTCTTTTAGGAGTTAATTTGTAAACAATTGCTGCTAAATTTTTAATTAGCGCTTAATGCACCATTACGAATATTATTTCCTAATGTTTGTAAAATTAACTTTATAGAGCCTATAGAATCATCATTTCCTGGAATTGGCACATCAACAAGATCAGGGTCACAGTTCGTATCTAAAATAGAAATAATAGGAATATTAAGACTTATTGCCTCTTTAATCGCAGTTAATTCACGACGTTGATCAATTACAATCATAACATCAGGAATACGGGGCATTTCTTTCAAACCGCCTAAATGGTTTTGTAATCTTTCTAACTCTTTTCTCATTCCTGCTGCTTCTTTTTTTGGTAAAATTTCAAAAATACCATCTTTTTCTTGTTGTTCTAAAGCTTTTAAACGCTCAATACGAGTTTTTACTGTTTTCCAATTTGTTAGCATTCCACCCAACCATCTATGGTTTACGTAATAAGAATTACAGTTTTTGGCTTCTTGTGCAACAATTGCAGTTGCCTGTGGTTTTGTTCCAACAAATAAAAAAATTTTATTCTTTTGTGCTGCTGTATTAACAAACACCGATGCTTCATTAAGTAATTGTGAAGTTTGAACTAAATCTAAAATATGAATTCCATCTCTTTCGGCATAAATATAAGGAAACATTTTTGGGTTCCATCGGTTTGCTTTATGTCCAAAATGAACACCCGCTTCAAGTAGTTGGGCTAATTGTATTGTAGCCATATAAAAATTCTCCAGTTAAAAATAATAGGTTTTGATTCTATAAAAATAATACTATCATAATTCTCGTTTAAATAGAAAGAGTTTTTAAGTTAATTCAATTTTTTGACAGTTTGATGAAATCCTGTTCCAACAGGAATTAAACGCCCAATAATAACATTTTCTTTTAATCCACGAAGCCAATCAATTTTACCTTCGATGGCAGCGGTTGTTAAAATCCGAGTTGTTTCTTGAAAACTTGCTGCGGCTATAAAACTTTCTGTCATAAGTGATGCTTTTGTAATCCCTAATAAAATTGGAGAATATGCAATAAGTGAATTAAATGATTTTTCTAATATTAAATTTATGTATTCGATTTGTTTTAATTCAATAATTTCACCTGGCAAAAGAAAACTATTTCCATTATCAATAATTTGAACTTTTGAAGTGATTCGACGTACAATAACTTCAAGATGCTTATCAGCAATATTTACTCCTTGTGAGTTGTAAACTTGTTGTACTTTTTGAATTAATAATAACTGAATATTTTTAAAACTTAAATAAGCTGCTTCATAGTTAGTAAAAAATTTGTTATAATAGTTAAAATACAAAATTAAAAGTGTGTGTGGGTTAACAGACCCAGTTGTTATTGGTTGACCTAAATAAATATAATCATTATTTTTAACAATAATGTTTTGAATTATATTCCGTACGACCCCATAACTATTTAATGTAGTGTAATTTGAACTTGTATTACCAAATATTGCAAGTTTAATAAGTAAATTTTTTTCTTTTGTCATCTTTTTTTTATAAATTTTACTTACCACTCCGGGTATTGTTGATAAAAAAGCTGGATTTTGTGGTTTACGTGCTTCTAAAATTTCTTCAATTTTTGGTAAACCTTGTACAATATCACCCGTAACAATTTGTTCAAATCTTATTTCACCTAATAATTCATTTTTTTTTATAAGATTTCCAGATTTTTTAAACAGTTCTGTTTCGGGTGTTTTAAAAAATGGTGTGCCTTTATGTAAAATAAATTTAAATGGCTCACATGATATTATTTGGCCAGAACAATTTAATTGCTTTAAAGCTCCTAATTTATCACCAATGCATATCATATCATTTTTTTTGATAATACCTGAAGTATCTTCTGCAAAGTATGTCTTATAATTATCATTAGTGATTAATAAATTTTTGCTCGTTTTAGACTTTCTATATTTTTTAATTTTTTGAATCTTTAATGCTTTTTTTGACATAATTGAAATTAAACCAATTATACTTTGGGCTTCAATATATTCAAAAATATTATTAAATAATGATAAAGTTAATTGTTCTTCGCTTAATTTTTTTGATAAGGCGTTCGATAAATTCAAATTTTCTTCGGATATTAAACTTAAATTTAGTTTTTGTTTCAAATTTGGTGAACGTACTAAATAAAAAATTAATTCTGCTTTATTTAATCTTTCAACGTTATCATTTTCGAGCTTTAAAGTACATTCTATTAAATTGATTGCTTGTTTTTGTTGTGTTCTTTTATGAGGTTCATAATTTAAAAAACTTACCGTCCGTAAATCAATAGTTTTATTTAATTTTAATGAAGCGTTTAATAAATTTTTTGGTTTTGGGATATTGTAAGAATCTATTGGTCGAACTAAAATACCATAGCTATTTTTTGTTTTCATTATTTCAACTAAAGCAAGATATGAAATAATAATATCCTCAAATATAATTTCACCAGGAAAACAAATTTTTTTATTAATTTTTTTCAATTGTAATAAAGCGTTTTCGTCTAAATTTAGGTATTCATAAAATTTACCTGGTTTAATTTGAATTTCGTGTAGGATATTTTTTGATTCCTTTGTTTGTAAAAACCCATTAGTCTTTGAAAAAATTCCATTGACTAATTCTGTTCCTAGTGTATCTAGTTTTCGTTTATTTGGGACCAGTAATAATGATTTATCTTTATTAATGATATGGGTCTCAACTGGAACAAATAAAATTTTCCCATTTTTTCTAATAATTTCTCGTTCGTTATTCGGATCATATTGAAAAAATAAAGAATCTGGATAAAGAATTTGCCCACCTGTATTTGTTTTATACTTATTTGTAGATTCGCTTGCAAATTTCTTTAATGTAACTTTATTACCATTTTTTACGTTTGGATCAATTAGATAGCGTTTATCTTTACCTTTTTTTAAAATTAATTTTTTTAACTTTTTATCCCAAAAAATTGGAAAATCAAAATATTGAATACATTTACTAATACTTAAAGTTTCAATTTGATTAGTAATTTTATTTTTACTGATATTGAATATACCTTCATTTTTTGCAATTAATTTAAACGAAGCTCGGTTATCTTGGGTATTAAATTTTTGTTTTACAAAAAATCTATTTCCTAAACTATTAAAGGGTAATTCATTAACTTCGCCTTTTAAGATCCAAATAATAAATGAACCATTTAAAAACCTTACTTCTCCTGAATGTGGTGCGATAATATGTTTTTTTGATTCTATAGTTTGTCTATTCTTAAATGGTAACTCAGCAATTAAATCGTCTATTTTTATAAAATTTTTATTTTGAATAAAAAGTGAACTATCTGCGGGAAGTTTTATTTTACTTTGGATATTTTTAAAATTTGTTATAGTGAATGTTGATTCACGTTCTAAAATTTCAATTTTACTTCCATAAATAGTTCGACTTGAATGTTTTTGAATATTTTTTTGAAAAGAAAATAAGCCTGTTTCTTTCGAACGTATTTGTCGACTTGGGTCCGCAGTAAAAATACCACCAGTATGAAAGGTACGCATTGTTAATTGTGTTCCAGGTTCTCCTATTGATTGCGCAGCGATAATTCCTATGGCTTCACCTAACGCAACAAGTTTTCCATTTGATAAATTCCATCCGTAACATTTTTGACAAATTGATCGAGTTGATTCACATGTCAAAGGTGAATGCAGTTTTATTTGATAAATTTTATTTTTAATTAAACATTTACCAATTTTTTCGGTAATTTGTTGATCATACCTAAGTACTATTTCCCCCCCGACATGAATTGTTTGTGCGCTTGTTCGCCCGATAATTTTTTCAAAATATGTTACATCTTTATCTTTTTTATAAATTTTTATGCAACGTTTGGTTAAACAATTTGGTTCACGAATAATCATATCCTGTGCAACATCTATAAGACGTCGCGTTAAATAACCAGAATCGGCTGTTCGTAGAGCGGTATCAACAACTCCCTTTCGTGCACCATAAGCTGACATAATGTAATCAGTGATGGTTAAGCCTTCACGAAAATTATGAATAATAGGAATATCAATAATTTGTCCATTTGGGTCTGCCATTAAACCTCGCATTCCGACGAGTTGACGAACTTGCGAAAGATTTCCACGCGCACCCGAAAATGCCATTAAATATATAGTATTTAGTGGATCTGTTTGTCGAAAATAGCTGACTAAATCATTTTTTAAGGTTTCACTTGTTTTATTCCAAGTATCAATTACTTTTTGAAATCTTTCAACCGAGGTTATTTCACCACGTGAATATGCTAAATCCGATTTTTTTATTTCTTCGTTTGCTTCTAATAATAAACTTTTTTTTGTTGGCGGGACTTTTAAATCTTCAATACTTATGGATATTCCTGCTTTTGTGGCATAGTTAAATCCAAGGTCCTTTAAATCATCAGCAAGCGAACAGGCACGGGTTATACCATAATTGTTAAAAGCATTATAAATAACTTTTTTTAATTCTTTTTTACTAAAAATTTGATTATTAAATTGTATTTGTTTAGCCATACATTTTTTATGCTGATAAATTTTTTGTGATGGTCGTTGTTAATAAAATTCGACCTGGGGTTGTTCGGTAATATTTTATCTGTGTCAAGTTTTCTGTCTGTATTATGGAATTTGAAAAATAATCAATATCATTAATTTCTTTCGTCCGTACCCAAATTGGTGTATGTAAAGAAATTATCTTTTGTTCATAGGCTAATAAGACATCATTATAATTGGAGAAATAGCGATTTTTAAAAAAAATTTTTGTAGGATTATCAACGGTTAAATAATAACATCCTAAAACCATATCTTGACTTGGTAAAATAATTGGTTCACCCGTCGCTGGTGATAAAAAATTATTTGGTGCTAACATTAATGTCTTTGCTTCTGTTTGTGCTTCGATTGATAAAGGAACATGAATTGCCATTTGATCACCATCAAAATCAGCATTAAAAGCATTACAAACCAGAGGGTGGAGTTGTATTGCGCGTCCAGCAATTAAAATTGGTTCAAAAGCTTGAATTCCTAACCGATGTAATGTAGGCGCACGATTTAATAAAATAGGGTGACTTTTTAGAACATTTTCTAAAATACTCCAAATAATTGGCTCACCAGTTTGAATTAATTTCTTTGCAAGTTTCATATTACTTGCTAATCCATTAGTAATTAGTTGATGTATAATAAACGGTTGAAATAAATCTAATGCTATTTCATGAGGCAAACCACATTGATTTAATTTCAAGGAAGGACCAACAATAATAACAGATCGTCCTGAATAATCAACGCGTTTGCCTAATAAATTTTGACGAAAACGACCATGTTTACCCTCAATAATATCTGAAAGAGATTTTAATGCTCGATTATTGGAGCCCAAAGATTTACGCCCACGTTTTCCATTATCAATCAAAGCATCAATTGCTTCTTGAAGCATACGTTTTTCATTATGAACAATAATAGTAGGTGCATATATTTTTAATAAACGTTCTAAACGATTATTACGTGTAATTACTCGACGATATAATTCATTTAAATCGGAAGTAGCAAAACGACCACCATCAAGTTGAACCATCGGACGTAAGCCAGGTGGGATGACTGGTATAACATCTAATACCATCCAACTTGGGTCAGAACCAGTTGCTACAAAATTTTCTAACAAACGAATTCGACGAATTAATTTTTCTCTTCTTTCTTTTTTACTACTAGGATTTTTTTTTGCTATTTCTTCATAAAATTTTAACCCATGTTCATTACAGCCTAAGGCAATACGATCTTTAATTATTTCTTGATTTAAATTAAGTTCGGTTAGTAATGTTTTTATTGCATCGGCACCAATTTTTGCTCGGATACTTTCACCAAATAAATTATCGTCATTGATTACTAGACATTCTTCAAATGTTAAATTATTTTCAATATTATTTTCAATATTCTCAAGTGTAGAATCTTTTGTAAAAACTAGATATTGATTAAAATATATATATTCTTCTAATTTTTTTAACGTTTGCTTTAATAAAATACTCAAATAACTAGGCGTACCTTTTAGATACCAAACATGAGTTACAGGTGATATAAGATCAATGTAACCCATACGATGACGTCGTACTCGTGATTCCGTAACTTCAACATTACAACGTTCACAAACTAATAATTCATTTGGTTCAACTCTTTTATATTTTCCACAATGGCACTCCCAATTTTTGACAGGCCCAAAAATTTTCTCACAAAATAAACCATCCATTTCTGGTTTAAATGTTCGATAATTTATCGTTTCAGGTTTCATTACTTTACCAATTATTTCACCAGTGGGTAACATTCGTGTACCCCATTCACGAATACGTTTCGGCGATGCCAGATTAATTTTTATATAATCAAAATCATATTTGAAATTTGACATAATGTTATCTATATAGTCTATTTTTTAATTTAGTTCTATTGATTTATAAGTTGGAAGAAAAGATTTTCCTTTAGATTTTTCCATAATATTAATTTCTAATCCATTGGTTTCACCAATTTCATTTTTTTGAATCTTATACATGCTAATATCTAAACCTAAAGATTGCAGTTCAAGTATTAAAACTTTAAACGATTCAGGTATTCCAGCTTGAGGCATTGGTTCACCTTTAACAATAGCGTTTAAAGCATCATTTCGACCATTCATATCGTCAGATTTAATTGTAAGTAACTCTTGCAAAGTATACGCGGCACCAAAAGCTTCTAACGCCCAGACTTCCATTTCCCCAAAACGTTGACCACCCTGCTGTGATCTACCGCCCAAAGGTTGCTGAGTAACAAGTGAGTAAGGACCTGTTGAACGCGCATGAATTTTATCATCAACTAGATGGACTAATTTTAAAATATAACTTTTACAAACCGTAATTGGATTTTCAAAAAATTCCCCTGTTCGACCATCTGTTAAAATTATTTTTCCAGGGGCAGACTTATTATAAAGCCAATTATTTTTCGTTTTCTTTTTTGCTTTTTGTAGTGAATTATTTATAAGAATACGTGAAGCTTCGGTTCCGTACATTTCATCAAAGGGAACAATTTTAAAACGTTTATCTAAATTTTCACCTGCAAAACCAAATAAACCTTCAAATAATTGGCCAACATTCATACGTGACGGAACTCCTAAAGGGTTTAAAATAAGATCAATAGGTTGTCCATTAGGTAGATAAGGCATATCTTGGCGTGACAAAATTTTTGAAATAATTCCCTTATTTCCATGACGTCCAGCCATCTTATCCCCAACTTGAATTTTTCGCATTTGAGCAAGAAAAACACGCACAATAGAATGGGTTGATGCTGGTAAATCGTCACCATTTTCACGTGAAAAAACACGAATATCGAGAACACGCCCATAACTACCATTGGGAACACGTAAAGAATTATCTGTAACAGATTGCATTTTTTCGCCAAAAATAGCACGTAATAGCCTTCCTTCAGGAATCTCATCCATTTCCTCACTAGGAGTTACTTTTCCAACTAGAATATCGCCTGAATGAACAAAATTTCCTTTTAAAATAATACCGTTATCATCTAAATTTTTTGTTGCTTTTTCATTAACATTCGGAAGATCTTTTGTTAATTCTTCTGTTCCACCTTTTGTTTCACGAACTTCTAAATCATATTTTTCAATATGAATAGAGGTAAAGAGATCAGCATAAATTAGACGCTCATTAATTAATAAAGCGTCCTCATAATTATAACCTTCCCATGGCATATAAGCGACAACAATATTTTGTCCTAATGCAATCTCACCCCCATCTGTACCAGGGCCATCTGCAATTATTTGCCCTGATTTAATAAATTCTCCATTCCATATTATGGGTCTCTGATTAATACATGTATCTTGGTTAGAACGAGTATATTTTTGAAGTTTATAGTTAATCTCTTTACCGGATTTATTGGTAATTTTTATTGTATCACTTGTAACATGATTAACAAAACCATCGGTATAACTAATAACGACCATACCAGCGTCAGTAGCTAATTGATTTTCTAAACCAGTACCAATAATAGGTTTAGTAGGATAGAGTAATGGTACTGCTTGACGTTGCATATTTGAACCCATTAATGAACGATTTGCATCGTTATGCTCTAAAAATGGAATTAGAGCAGCTGCAGACGAAATAATTTGAACAGGAGAAACAGCAATTAATTGAACATCAATTGCTGAGATGACACTAAACTCTTGATTATACCTTATCGTAATTTGTATTTGAATAATATAACCAAATTCATTTACAGGAGTATCAGCAGGTGCAATTTTTAATTGGTCTTCTTCTTCCGCAGTCAAATAAATCGGTGGTTGTTTATCTAAAACTCGGCCATTAATAACTTTAAAAAACGGCGTTTCAATAAAGCCAAATGAATTTACACGTGCATAAACCGAAAGAGAAGAAATTAAACCAGCATTTTGACCTTCTGGTGTTTCAATTGGACAAATACGACCATAATGACTTGGGTGAATATCTCGAACAGCAAAGCTAACATGATCACGACTAAAACCACCTGGACCAAGACCACTGATTCTTCGGCGATGCGTTAATTCAGCTAAAGGATTAGTTTGATCTAAAAATTGTGATAATTGACTTGAACCAAAAAATTCTCGCATCATGGAAATAATCGGTTTAGGGTTAACAAGTGTTGTAACTTTAATAACACTTGGGTCACATATCGTCAAACGTTCCGTCAAAATTCTCTCCAAACGCGTTAGTCCTGAACGAAATTGCGTCTGTAAGAGTTCACCAACTGACCTAACTCTACGATTTTGAAGATGATCAATATCATCAAAATTACCTTCTTTGTATTCTAAATTTATCAAACCATCGACTATTGCAATAATATCTTGGAGTGTTAAATCATTTATAGTTTTTGGAATATTTAAATTGAAGCGATTATTAAGTTTATAACGTCCAACATTTCCAATATCATAATATTTAGGATTAAAAATTCGAGCGTTAAAAAATTCTTGAAGCTCTATTTTTTTATCTTTATTTAACTTTGCTTTATCAGCTTTATCTTTATCAGCTTTATCAAATAACGCTTTATTTAAAGATCTTATGGAGTTTTGAATTTCTTTTTCGAGGGTTGAAATTTTAGTCTTTTTTAATTTTTTATTTTCAAGAGGTTCACTTGAAAAAAATTCTGGGTGCGTTAAATTACCTAAAATTTCTTCCGTTGATAAACCAAAAATTTCAAAAAACTCTAATATCGCGAGCTTTTCTGATTTATCAACACTAACATACAATTTCTTTTTTTTATCAATTTCAAATTTTAGCCATGAACCACGGTTAGGAATTAATACAGCACTATAAATTGATTGTCCATTTTTTAAAAAATCTTCTTTATAATAAATTCCGGGACTACGGATAATTTGATTGATGACGACACGTTCACAACCATTTATTATAAATGTACCACGATCAGTCATTAATGGTAATTCACCAATAAAAACGTAAGGCTTAAACGTTTCTTTAATTTCCTGAAAATCTAAATTTTCAAGAAGAGTTATCGACATTGGAACATAAATTCTAACCGCATAGGTACTATCTCGATATTTTGATTCCATAATATCGTATTTTGGTTTTCGAATTTTATATTCTTGACCAAAAAAATTTAGTTCGGTATTACGATATAAGTCTGTTATGGAAGAAAATTTTTCAAATTCTTCATACAAACCTTTAGTGAGAAACCAACAAAAACTTGCTCGTTGGATTTCAACAAAATCCGGTAACGTTGTCAGAAAAGCCGTTTTATTCATAAAGATCCTTAATTATTTTAAATATTTTAGTAATCATTTATTTTAATCTATTAAACTAATGAATTTTTAAGTATTAGGCTTTGCAAATTCTTTACGTAAAAATCCTTAAATTTTACTAGAATTTAAAGCAATTCGTAGAGCAGATTTTTTTCGGGCAACTGTATTTTTGTGTAACACTTTAGCCTTTGTGGCTTTATCGAGTTTACTATAAACTAAATTTAAATTTTTCATAACAAGCTGTAAATTTGATTCGTTTGGATCACTCTTGTAAATATCTAATGACATTAAATATTTTTTCGTAAATGTTTTTACTGTTGATTCGTATCTTTTATTTCGTAGAGTATTCCGTTTCGTAATATCGATTCTTTTAACTGCGGATTTTATATTCGCCATAATGATAAATAATAATATAGAGATTAAATTTAATGTTTTTTCTTTTAACAGAGTTGATATTACTACAATTAAACATATAGAACAAGTTTTAAATACGTTTTATTTCATAGATTAAAGGTTGAATTTAACTATAAATTATGCGAAAATAATAAGGAATATAACATAGAAAATTATTTGTAATAAAAAGAAATAAATTATGGCTAAAACTAAAGGAACGCGTTTAGTAATTACCTTAGAATGCACACAATGTCGAATAAATGACAATAAACGTTCAGCAGGAGTATCGCGCTATACAACAACAAAAAATAGAAAGAATACCCCGGAACGAATCGAATTAAAAAAATATTGTCGTTATTGTAATATTCATCAAACCCACAAAGAAATTAAATAATAAATTATGGTCACATATAAAGCAAAAAAAAGAATATCGCCCGTAAAACTTGACCAGAATATAAATTACAAAGATATAAACCTTCTAAAAACCTTTGTAACCGAACATGGAAAAATATTATCTCGTCGTACTACAAATTTAACAGTTAAGCAACAAAAAGAACTTAAAACGGCTATTAAAAAAGCACGTATTTTAAACTTATTACCTTTTGTTTTAAAAGAAAAAATCTAATATAAATTACCAAAAAAATTTACATTTTTCTCTTGTAAAATAAAATTATACATTAAATTAAAATAGGTTTATAATCAATAGTATAAGTGATTTGGCCTTGGTAAAAAATCAATCGATTTTAAAATAAAGGTAATATGAATTAGACAATTCACACTTATAGAGTTTTAAACATTAAACTTTTACTATAACAAAGTTAAAACTATTATTTTACGTATTATTTTTTCATAAATGCTAACCTTAAAAGTTCTTGTTTACACAACTGTAGTATTTTTCGTGTCCTTATTTATTTTTGGATTTTTATCAAGTGACCCGTCACGTAACCCAAATAGAAAAGATTTAGAATAAAAAAAATAATGGAACCACTTTGGCCGGAACCAGAAAACCTTCAAGACCTTTTGCGTCAACTTTTAGAGATTATAATAAAGCTCTTGAAATACTTGCGCTTATAATAAAACTTTTAACACAACATTCGCTTTAAAATTGTCGTCCGAGGCTCTATACTTATTTAAGTTTATATCGATTTATTTTTAACGATTACTTTAACACAAATCTTTTTAGTAATTAAAAAGAAATAATTTGAAAAAGTCCAAACGGCTGGAATGAATTTTTAATTTGATACGAATTTAACAATTTTTTCTCGTATGTAATTATAAAACGTTTATGCTATACACGAAAAGAATTATTAAGACTAAAAAATTATTTATTTCTATGAAAAATGTATTTTTAGGGTAAGATAATTATAATTTAACTTAAAATTGTTAAATTATCTTCTTTAATGAAAATTGAATATCAATTATCTAAGACTATAAAGCTTTTTATATCTTCAATACCTTTTACTTTAATTACTTTGAGTTGATAGTTTAGAGCCTTTAAGCATAGGAAAAATAGCTACAAAAGTATTAAAGATGGAGCCAAATAAAACAAAGTATCTTGTAGATTATGTACTTTTTCAAGATTATTATAACTCTTATCAGTTATCCTTCTCTGACTCTCTTTCCCTGGTCTTAGTGTTACAGTCTCAGTATTAAAAGTAAGTATATGGGGTTGCATAAAGTTTCGTGACTTATACTCCGAAAAACTATTTCACACATCTTTATGAAAAAATAAAAGTTACGAAAAAGAGTTTGTTCGCCTATGAGCGATTATATTATTACCTAAAAAATAACCTAGATTAAATGACTCACCCTTAGCAAGCTAAACTAATTTATGCACCTATTACAATTATATACTAAGTGTATATCAAACTTTTGTATAATAGTTATGGGCAGAAGTTTGCACATACTAAAAAACATAACTAACTAAATTTTAAACATCTTTGACCACGACTTTTAGTGTAACTAAAACCTATGATTTGGGAGTAAAAAAGAGCCAAACAAATATACTTACGGTCATTTCAAAACAATCTACTA
>Ga0209302_10000920_pt1 | contig 16869 bp, 10 predicted proteins | sample ArcOceMetagenome_2_FD_187445 | JGI IMG/M metagenome (GOLD analysis project Ga0209302, IMG submission 187445) | Marine eukaryotic phytoplankton communities from Arctic Ocean - Arctic Ocean ARC135M Metagenome (SPAdes) (version 2) | ecosystem: Environmental > Aquatic > Marine > Oceanic | place... | reverse complement strand
CCTGGAAGCAAGGTGCCGATCCCCAGACTCATAGCAGGTGGCGTCGCTCAAACTCATGAGGAGCGGGGTCGTCAGGGTCGCTCCACAATCGACCGCGCGCGCCGCGTTCAACCGAGGAGTCGACGAGTCGACGAGTCGAAGGCATTTTTGACCGACGGCGAGTCGGACGAGTCGGACGAGTCGGACCGCCGCGGAGCGACACCTCGCGATTCTTAATAAAATCGGATGAGTCGGACTTTGTCGAAGCAACTCCTCGACTCGTGTGTCTGACGAGTCAGCGATGCCCCGGGACGCGACTCCTCGGAACGACGAGTCGCTTAATTCCGCCCGACGAGTCGGAGCGACTCGTCCGACGAGCGGAACGAGCACTGTAGGGCAGGTGTCGAGGCGGTCGGAGCGACTCAGGCCGACGGGTCGACTCGTCTTTATATACACGTCCGAAAAGCAACGTTACACGCGCGTCAGAGGCCGCGACGAGGTCGAACCAACTCTGACGCCTCCTGAACCTGGCTTATCTATGACAAGGTACTTCCCCAGTTAACTACTCGGAAGCCTCCCCCGAGAAAATAAGTGCCAGCGTCGTCGCCTCTCCCCTCTCTCGAGGGCTACTCGAGGGCCCTGCGGCGCCCCAGGTTTGAGCGTCGCGCTCGCGCGCGTCTTGTCGACCTCAAGGCGGCGCTGCTGGCGGAGACGCGCGCGCGCGGCCCTGACGGATCGCGCATGCGCTCGCCGCAACTGGCACGGTGCTCGCGCGACCAGCTCCGTCGACGGATGGGCCAGCATGGCGCTGCGCTCGCACGTGGTCGAGGGCTCGAGGCGGCGGGTGTGAGATCTTCAGAGCGCCGCCGAGCTTGGGCCGACAGCTCGATGCGCGCCAGCGAGCCGGACGCAGAGCCGCCTCCGAGAGCACGGTGGTCGACGCACTACTCCCCACGCTCGGGCCCCTGTCTCGCTGACCCGGCGACTCCAACGGGCTGTGGCTGTGTGGCCTGAAGAGCCCGGGCTCACGCCTGCGCCCGCCCTTCTACGGTGACGTCACCTTCTTCTACACGGTCACCGCACCGCCTCGCCCGGCGCCGCCTCGCTCGGCGCCGCCACGCGCGGCGCCGCCATGTGCGCGGCGCCGCCTGCGCAGCGCCGCCTGCGCCTAGCCTGCGCAGCGCCGCCTGCGCAGCGCTGCCTGCGCCGCGATGCCTGCGCCGCGACGCCTGCGCCGCGACGCCTGCGCCGCGACGCCTCACGCCGCGCTGCTGCGCGCGGCTCCGCCTCGCCCGGCTCCGCCTCGCACCGCGCCGCCTGGCCCGTGACTGGCCGTGTCTCCGCCCCGCGCCGGCCCGCCGCCTTGTGAGGACAATGGACATATAACGTAAGTGTAGTCTCTACACTCTAGTCTGTGTACAGGGTCCCTACCGGCGGCTTACCGTTAAAAACCGTGCATGACTATCGACCTGCCTTTAAAACTAAAGTACCGTAGAGTTACCGTAACTGCTGAGGTTAACGTACTGCAAACTGGGGAAGCCCGCGCAGCCTCTAACCATATACGGCTTTATCGGGAACCCCCGTAACAGCGCACGCGAATTGCCGAGCGTGTTGTGCCAATTACCGAAGGACGGACCGATGATTTCTTGTATTGCATAAAGGACAGCTAGGGGTTGTAGAGGAACAGCACAACACCTAGTCTGCATCGTCCACCTCACCAAACTCCACGTCGCCCGTATCTCCCGTGTGCAGCTGATCAGAAAGCGGGTCCCCCTGACTAATCGCGCCCTGCTTTGCGACGCGGTTGATCCCAGCCTGCAAAGCAAACGCATGCTTCGCGATTTCCTCAGCCATAACTGCCCACTCCGCGCCGTGCTGCGCCACCGTGTTCTTTTCCGGTGCGTAGCGGCTCTGCAGGAGCTTGAGACCTTTGAGGACTGCTTCGCGGAAGCGCAGCTCTCGCACCAGCCGCAGCTCTTCCTTCGCTCGTCGGTTGCTGAATGTTTGAGGCGGGTACTTGCTGTAACTGTACTCGAGCAGCCACTTCGAGGCGATGAGGTGTCGCGCGCTACTACCGGCATCTTCTGATGCGGGTCCTTCCTTTCTTGCGTTTGTCATTGAATCCAGCTCGTTGTCGATGAAGAGCAGCTCCTTTCGGAGGGCTTGGCGTGCTACCCGCTTGGCTTCCTCCGCATCGGCGTCGGCCTTTTGAGCTTTGGCGTCTTTCTTACGACGCAGCACCGACTCCAGCCTGGCCTGTCTTTTATCGTGTGTGTCCGACACACTGAGTAGCTCGCGCGCCCCTGACGCAGGCTCCTGGGCAAGCATGACCATTGTCATGTCATCGTCGTCGTTGCTCGGGCCCGGCTCCGCTGGCGCTTGAACGGCGAAGTTGAAGGACTCGTCCTCGCAGTCTGCGCGCTGTCGCGAAAGCGCATCGCTCGCAGCCTGCTTGCTCGCCAGAGCAAGCTCTAACCGAGCAATGCGCTCCTTCATCGCCTGCTTTTCTTCAGCAGCGTTCTGCTCTTCCGCGCGGGTGCGTACTGCTCGCTCCTGGGCGTTCTTCATCGCGCGGTCTGCGATGGCCTCGCTGTCCATTGCCTCCGCCACTGCCTCGTCGTCGTCCACTACAGCATACTCGTCCACTGCCTCCGCCTCCGCCTCGCTGTCTGTTGCTTCCTCGACTTCGGCCTCCACCTCGTCGGTATTCTGCTTCCCGAAGGTGTCCTGTAAGGAGTCTGCAAGAGCATGCGCAGCGGCGGATTCAATGCCCCGCGATGGTTTCTCATTCCAGGCCTGGCCCTTGATCGAACGTGTCGCAAGCTCCGAATGATCCAATTCTGTGTCGCAGGCGCGACGTGTGCCATTGGCCATTTTTGGCTGTGGTCGTGCTCTTCGCCCCTTTGCTTGGCGCTGCCGCCGCGGAGCTGACTCTTCATCGGAACCATTGCCGTGCTCAGCTTCCTCCCTGGTGCTGACAGCTTGGTGCGAGCCCCTGCCCCTGTTTGCGGCGGCCCGACAGAATAGCAAGCGACTGACCACCTGGCAGCGGCGAGAGCGGCAGACAGCAATCACGAGGACAAACACCAGGAAGAAGACGGAGATGGCGACTTCTGGATCTTCACTCTGCAGGCCCATGCTGGCCAGTATTCCGTTCAGCACATCGACATCCCGAGGCAGCACGACGTTGCCGAATATTGGCGATGTGGTTCCTTCTTGTGGCTCGGCGATCTGTGCAGTGTCGTCCAATTGCACGGGCATTTCGGTGGCAGCGCTCATAGGAATAGCGCTGCCGTCTCAGTGTCGCGCCGGCGCGCGGCGGGCGGCCAAAGCACGCCGAACTTGGGTGTAAGGAAGAAGCACTAATATCAGTGTGCGGGCCAAGTTTTAGCGACTCTCGCGGATGCTAGTTAGCGGACAGAATGGATGAGCATGCCTGAGTTCGTTTGCGGTCGGTCTTGGGCTTCGGCACGTCAGGGTCGGTCCTTGAATATCCCCCCGCCACTAAGGCGTTTCCGCTCAAGCCATTCCATTCAAAACCACAGTTTGAATGACACCATGCACGATCTAACTCACGAGGTTAGCCATGCCGCACCACACACTTCGAGTGCGTGCGGAATCCATATACATCAAGATCAAGTGTACGGACCCCCTCGCGACATGCGGGTCGGGCTTAGGACTTTTAACTCACATGGACGCCGCGGCCGCCGCCGCCGGCTTCGAGGCGCCGGGCTGGAACGCCCCCGTGGTCGTCTCGTTGGCTTTGGCAGCCTCCTCGTCACCCTTCTTGCCCTTGTCGATGCCGGCGACCTCGGCAAAATAGGTGCCCGCGTACTTGGAGTCGTTCTCGAGCGCATCGAGGTACGCGGACTCGCCGTGCTGGGAGTGGTCCATGTCGATGATCTCGACGGCTGTGGGCTTGAGGCGGCACACGAGGCCGATGAGCATAAGGATCAGAATGGAAATCACGTACGAGTAGACGGCCGCGAGGACGACCGCGGCCAGCTGCTTGCCAAAGAGCTCGCCGCTGGGCCCCACGCCGCCCACCTTCTCGTCCGCAAGGAGGCCGAGAAGAACGGAGCCGAGAGCGCCGCCCATGCCGTGCACGCCCCACACGTCGAGCGCGTCGTCCCACTGGAACTTGTTCTTGAGCTCGCAGCACGCGTAGCAGAAGGGGGCGGCGACCAAACCGATAACGAACGCCCCCCACGGGCGGACGAACCCAGCGCACGGGGTGATCGTAGCCAGTCCAGCGATCGCGCCGACACAGACGCCGACCAGGGACGGCTTGCCGTTGCGGAACCACTCGATCATCAGCCAGACCATAAGCGCGATGCTCGCGGAGATCTCGGAGTTGACCGCGGCGAATGCCGCGCCACCGGTGGACGCGAGCGCGCTTCCGCCGTTGAAGCCGAACCAGCCAAACCACAGCAGGCCGGTGCCGAGAGCGACAAACGGGATGTTGTGTGGCGTGTTGTCGGGCTTGCCCTGCTTCATGATCTTAGCGCGCGAGCCGAGGAAATGGACCGCAGCGAGCGCCGAGAAGCCAGCAGTAGTGTGCACGACGATACCGCCGGCAAAGTCCTTGACGCCCCACTCAGCCATCCAACCACCACCCCAGATCCAGTGGCAGAAGGGGGCATACACGAGGATGATCCAGACGCCGATGAAGATGAGGTAAGGCTTGAAGCGGAGGCGATCGGCAAACGCGCCCGTCATGAGAGCCGGCGTGATGACGGCGAACATGCCTGGTAGGCACACGGCGCTGGAATCAGTGCAAGGGGCGCTGGGATGGCCGGCGCTGAGGGAAATAGAATAGGATGTGTGGCATGCGCGGGTACCGCGCACCTTGGTACGCTGCGAAGACCAAACCCGGAATGTCTGGAACAATTGCCTCGCCTCCATTGGCGGGCGTGAGAGGCTCGCCATCCACATTGAGGAAGCAGGGGTAGGTGAGAATTGACCCAAAGAACACCCACGATTCGCCGAAGCAGAGCGAGAACACGAACAGGAACCACAGCACAAATATGAGTCCCATGGCAGCAAAATTCTGCATGATCATGGTGACCACCGACCGGCGGTGCAGCAGCCCAGCATAGAAGAAGGCGAGGCCCGGCAGCATGAGCTGAACCATGGCCATGGACATCAGAATCCATGCCGTGTGGCCGGAGTCGAGAGTGGACTCCGTCATGGTTGGTTGTGTCTGGGAACGAGCTCGTTCGACGTGCCGCGAGGTACCAGTTTTGCGACAAGCCTTGTCGCAAAACTGGGCTCATATGAGGGTTCGTCAGGATTTGCAAGTCGCATACGCAGATTGAAACGCAGGCCGAGATTGAGACCATCTGACAAAGAAGCGGGCGAAAACTGAGCTCGAAGCCGATAAGATAAGATAAGATATCTTATCTTATCTCGAAGCCGGCGAACCCGAATACCCGATAGATAGATAAGATACCGAGAGACTGGCCGAGGGAGATAGGTAAGATAACCATCTGATCTTACTTATCGACACCGGTACCGTCAGGCAGGGGAACGGTGGGCTATATATCCTATATTGCTATAGAAGCTAGAAGGTATATATTGGATACACAGATAATCTGACTCGTGACTCCTACTCGAGGACTCCTAGGAATACGAATGATCTTACTCCTGAGGCAATTAGCGCGAACTGAGAAGCAAGGCCGGGCGGGACGCCGCGCAGCAGCATACATACCTTGACCCACGTGCACACGAGCTCCTCACGGCGTGCTCACTCAGCTCAACCCCGGCACCTCCACGCCTCGCCCCCACAGGCCGAGCAAATGCTGCAGCGCGCTGTAGTGCGCGTGCACCGCCTGCCGCAGCGCCGCCGGTGCCATCACCGGGGCCGGCCCCGGCTCCGCGACGTCGCCCATGCCCGCGGCGAAAGGCCAGGCGGCACGCGCCGCGACCTCGTCGATCTCCGCGTCGATGCGCGCGCGCAGCGCGCGCAGCAGCTGCGTCGCCACCGCCGCGTCCTCGCCGAGCCCCTCCTTGCTCATCGCGGCGAGCGCGCTCACCCAGAAGCGGTGCAGCTCGTGGCCCATCTTGAGCTCGGCCACTGAGATTGGCGCGCCACCACCAGGCGCACGCTGCGCCGCCGCCGCGTCCTCCGCTGCGCCGCCCACCGCGCCGCCCGCAGCGCCACCCGCCCCGTACTCGGGCAGCCCGAGCACTGCATCCACCGCGCGCAGCAACGTGCCCACGCTGGGCCCCTCTGCTCCGAACGCGTGCGCTGCTGCCGCGATCGGCAGCGGCGGCGCCACCCACGGCGCCAGCCAAGGCGCCCCTACCGCCGCGGTGGACGAGGCCACTGCCGCGTCTCCTTGGAGCGTCCTGCTAGCGGCGGCGGCCTCCACCTCCGCCTCTGTGGCGGTGGCGGTGGCGGTGGCGGTGGCGGTGGCGGTGGCGGCGGCGGTGGTGGCGAGGTCCTCAGCGTCCCACTCGTGCTGCTGCAGTCCCGAGAGGCGCGCGGGCTGCAACAGCTGCAGCAGCACGCTCTGCCGCGCGCGGCGCACCATGCCAAGCAGCTCGGCGCCCGACAGCCCGAGGCAGTACTCGTTCAGCCCGCCACACACGCCTTCACGCTCAGGCATCCGCCGCACCGCGCGCGCAGCGGGCAGCCAGAAGTCCTGCGAGACGACCTGCAGGACCAGCTGCAGCGCACGCTGCTGCTCCGCCACGTCGACAGGCGTCACGGGCTCCGCCGCCGCCGCGTCGCCGCGGTGCGCCTTGCTGAACACGAAGCCGCCCTAGGGTTAGGGTTAGGGTTAGGGTTAGGGTTAGGGTTAGGGTTAGGGTTAGGGTTAGGGTTAGGGTTAGGGTTAGGGTTAGGGTTTGGGTTAGGGTTAGGGTTAGGGTTTGGGGTAGGGGTAGGGGTAGGGGTAGGTCAGCAGGCGCACCACGTACTTGGCCGCATAAGCGCCGCCGCGCATCGCGACGCGCATCAGCGCGCCCACCGCGGCGAGCTGCCTCGTCCAGGGCTCACCCGGCAGCACGGTCCGGTTGAGGACCTGCTGCAGTAGCGCCTGCGCCAGCGCCATGCGGTCCCAGTAATACGCAAGCGGGTCGTCGCCCAGGTCGAAGAGGTTGGTGTAAGGGTCGACGCCTGAGGTGGTCGCGCGGTCCTCGTCGGTGGCGAAGTGCAGCGCCTTGCGCGCCGCGCCGCGCGCCGCGATGGCCTTGAGGGCCGTGTGCTGCTGCCCCGCCACCTCTGCCGGTAGTGGCGTGTAGCCGTACTCGATCGCCCAGCGGTCATACTCCCCGACGCGGTGGGAGTAGACGAACTCGTGGCGGAGCGAGCGGTTGGCGGGAAGGTAAGGCGGCGCATAGTCCATCACGGAGGCGGTCAGTCCGTGCTTTCCGACGAAGTCCGGGTCAGCGAGCTGCTCGAGGCTGTACGCCGCACTCGCCTTGAAGTTGTGCCGCAGCCCGAGCGTGTGGCCCACCTCGTGCATCGTCACCTCGGAGATCGCCGCCTCTACGTATCTGGGCGGCACCTCGTCGTCATCCTCGCCCACCTCTCCGTCCAGCCAGGTCAGCGCCGCGTGCAGCAGCGCAGACTCGCCGAGCCGCGCATGCGCATGCCCACACGGCCCCGCGTGCGCCCTGCCCATGCCGCCGCCGCCGCCGCCGCCGCCGCCGCTGCCGCTGCCGCCGCCGTCACGCCCGCTGGCCGCACCAGTACCATCGAGGAGTGCGTCGAGCTCCAGCTGCGTCGAGCGCAGCACGCGTGCCAGCGGCCCGCGGCCCGCTGCGCCGCCGGCGGCGGCCGCCGCAGTGGCCGCGTGTGGTGCAGCCGCGGCCTCGGCGTTGGCGGCGGCGGCGGCGGCGGCAGCATGTGGGCGGGCGGTGAGGTCAAACTCAGAGAGCCAGTGCTGCACCCACTGGTGCGAGAACATGATGTTGGCATCGATGATCTCGCCGGTGCGAGGGTCAACCGTGTGCGGGCCTATGGCGTAGATGGAGTCCATCGAGACGGCCCACGAGATGGAGGGGTAGCGCACATCCTCTGCCGCGTAGTCGGTGGGCCACGCCGCGTCGGTGGGCAGCATCGCGCGGATCGCGCCCTCGAAGCCCGCCTGCGCAAAGGCCTCGTTCCAATTCTCGACGCCCCGCTTGATCGCGCCGCGCCACCGCACGGGCACGGAAGGGTCGATGTAGTAGGTCAGCGGCCGCACCGGTGGCACCAGCGCGCGCGCCCCCGCCGCGCCCGCCGCGCCCGCCGCGCCCGCCGCGCCGTCGGCGGGCGGCTGCGGCTGCGGCTGCGAGTCGTTGCGCTCCAGGCGCCAGCGGTGCAAGAGGCGCACCGGCCGGTTGGTCGCCCGGCGAGACAGCCTGGCGCCGCCGCTCGAGCCCACCTCGGTGTAGTGCACCACCCAGTAGCCGACGCGGTCGTCGGCGACGCGCGCCACCATGCCGCCGTCGAGCGGCGGCAGCATCGCGAGCGAGAGCGCGATCTCAATCGGTGTGTGCCGCTCTCCGTCGGCCTCAGCAGGGGCGTCGTCTTCGTCGCCTTCGTACTGCACGTGCGTCTGCACGCCCACGAGCACGTTGGAGGGGAAGGCGCGCGCCGACGAGAGGCGCGGGTCGAGTAGCTTTCCAAAGTGCGAACCGAGCACAGCGCCACTCTTGGCCCAGCTGCTTACATCGACGAGCCACGACACAGAGCCGCGCACGTAGCGCTGCTTGACGCAGCGCGTTGCGTTCGCCCGTTTGGGCGGCGGCGGCGGCGCGGCGGCGCGGCCACCGCCGACGCCCTTGAGGCGTGGGGCGCCGCCCATGGAACGGAGTGCCGCTGCCACCTCATCCTCCTCTTCCGCGCGGCCGTCACCGCTGCCGCCGCCGCCGCCGCTGCCGCCACGACCGGGCTTGGGCGAAGGTGTGGCCTGCGCAGGCAGCCACATCCGCCGCGGCCCCGAGTGTGCACACAGCGGCGGCGACGACGCGTTGGTGCTGTTGCTGCCGTTGGCGCCCCCGCCGTCGCCAATGGCACGAGAGAGGCGTGCGCGGGCGATGTCATGCGAGCAGTTGGCGGCGGTGGCGTTGGCTCCCGCGCAGCCGGCCGTGGCGTTGGGCGGCTCAGGCATGAGCACCCACTCGGTGACCTTGACGGCGGCGAGGGTACGTTGCCAGCCGGGCCACGCCGCGTAGCGGAAGGCCTTGGGCGGGATGGTGCCGTTGCGTGGCAGCCTCAGCTCGAGCTGCGGCGAGACCAGGTCGACGTCGAGCCCGTTGGGCGCGAGCTCGAAGCGGAAGACATTGAAGTCAGTGCCAGTCAGCGGCTCGTGCAGAAGCGATTGCACACCGTCGCCTTTTGACGCCATCGCCGAGACGACAAACTCGGTGGTGCCCAGCGCTGCCTCGGGTACCTCGAGGAGCAGCTTGCCGCGGGTGCGGTTCCACCACGCGGTGAAGAAGCCGTCGCCCGGTTGGTTGAGCTGCTCGAAGCCCTCGAAGGCCACCTTCGGGTTACCCCAGTCTAGTGGAGCGCTGGGAGGCCTGCCACGCGGCGGCGGCGGCGGCGACTGGGCGCGGCCGGAGGCGTTGGTGGCGCCGCCGCAGCTGCTGCCATTGGCAGCGCTGGTAGAATTGCCGTCGGCCGTGCAGTTGGCCTCATCGCTGCTATTGGCCGGGCTCGCCTCTGCCGCGGGCCGGGCGGCGAGGCTAAGCGTCTGCACCTCGAGGGTCCGCACGCGGACGAGGCTCGCGCCGAGTGCGTTGGGTACGAGCAGCGCGACGACCGCCACCAGCAGGCCGACCGGCACTCCCCAGGCCACCGTGAGGATAGCTGTCTTGCAGCAGCACCTGCAGTTGCGGCTGTTCCACGGCGAGATCGCAGTCGCCTCGGACGTGAAGACGGAGAGGTTGGAGCCAACCTCCCAGTCTTTGTTGTCGTCGTTGCTGAGGCGCGCGAGCCCGATCTCAGCGACCATTGACCCGTCGTGTCAGTTGGTCGGTATCTGTCGCACGCACTCGTCGCCGTCGCCGTTCGGACCGACCCGTCGACAACTTACACTTGAGGGGGAAGAAGGCACGGTGCGTGCGCCTGCACGACCACAAATGTAAGGACATGGGGCAATACGAAGTTGTTGAGGTAGATAAATTCCGTGCTACCTCGGCTTCCCTGGCGACCGCGCGGCGGCGGGTGTCCGCATGGGCGACTGCAAGAGCGCGGTCTGCGGGTCGGACTCGGCTGCGACGGCCACCAGCAGGAGCTCCAGTCGGTCGAGGTCGACGTAAGGCTGCAGCACCCACGCGGAGAGGTAGAGCGTGGCCTGGGTGGTTGAATGCCCCGCAAAAGTCGCCTCCTTTGGCCCGGCCTAACGGCCGCACAACACCCCACCCATCAGGGGTGCGGCTGCCCGAGTGATAACCAGAGGCGCAGGCTGCCGCTGTCGACGGGCGGCGCCACGTTATACATAGGGAGGGCAATCAGCGGCACCGTATTATAGATGGCGGCGCGTATTATAGATACATAGAGGGGTATGACATGCGGCGCGGCCCGCTGCTCGTCGACGGCGCCATAGCGCAGCTCGGCCGCCACGGCGCGGCGCAGCACCAGCTCCTGCTCGAAGCTCGCCACCAGCGCGTCCGCGTGCACCACTGCGCCGCGCACGCGGGCATGTGGGTGGGTGGCCAGGTGACAGGAGGTGGCAGAGGCTGCAGAGGCTGCATGCGGGCGGCGCACCGAACTGCTGCGAGTTCTCCACGCAGCCACTGAAGAGTGGTGCGCGCTGCGCCTCCTCAGAGCGTGTCGCCTCCACCTTGTCGCGCAGCGTCGCGCTCGCGGCCGCCAAGCCGCGCTGCGTCTCGGCAAGTGCCTGGCGAGCGTTCGGGTTCGGGTCACCGGGTCAGGTAGGCGCAGGCGCAGGATCATAGTTCGGGTGTGTGTGCGCACTTCGAGCGTGCCGTCGACCTCGGCCTGGGCCGCTTGGAGCTTGTGCAGAGCCCGGACCGCGACCAGCCGGCGCATCTCGGTGCATCCCGCGAGGGCGCCCCAGTGCGTGCCTTCAGCGTAGGCCAGCTGGGTCAGGCCGTTGAGGCAGGCGGAGAGGCTGCGCTTGCCGCTCTCTGACTGCGCCGCCCACTTGCGGCGCCCAACGTCGAGCGATGTGAAGGCGCGTGCGACCGCACGCCTCAGGGCTGTCAGCTCAAGCTCTAACTGCCGCTGCGCCGCGAGAGGCAGGTGCGATGGCGAGGCAGCAAATGGGCTGGCCATCGCAAAAGACTGGGTGGCTGCCAGCGCAGCGCGCAACTTCAACCAGACAGACAGAAGACAACTGTCTGCCGTCAAGGCACGAGCTGCCGTAAACGACTAAAAGTATCAAGCCAGACTACACGAAGGCTTGATGTCCGTTGGCTCCGCTTCCTTCTTTTCTTTTCTCCCACGACGCCGGCCAAAGTAGGCAGCTAAAGACCTGCGAGGAGGAGCTAAAGACCAAGGAGGCGCCGGCGCCGCCTCCCGATTTACGGGCTAGATGGACCATGCCAGTATGGCAAGCAGACCACCTTCCAGCGAGGCTGACGCCAAGCTGCAGGCCAAACTGACTGATCTGCAGCAGGAAAACAAGCAGGAAACCATCCAGCGCGGCGCTTATGATCGGGTCTCGCCCTCCACGCCTCTGGTACCGCCCACTGCCGGGGCTGGTCGATGGCGGAGCATGCTATTCGGCTGCGGCTCCGACATTCCCATCTGCTGCGCCGTGTGCTGCTGCCACTGGGCCACAACGGGGCAGCTATACGAACGGGCGGTGAGGAAACGGATGCTCACGCGGCTACCGATGCTCTCTTGCGTATCGATTGCCATGTTTATCTTCGGGATGGACCTCTATCATCAGACGATACGTTCGCTCTTTAGCTCTGGTACGTACCTCTGGTTCAACCAAGCTGCCGAAGGCCAGCTCGTCAACATTTTCGACCCCAGCGCGTGGGTCAATGCAAGCGTCGTTGAGGTCGACGACGAGCCAGCGATAGAACACTCGGCCGCCGTGATGCTGCTGTACATCGGCGAGCTGTGCGCGGCGCTTGCCAGCCTCTGCGCGTGCGCGATTGTGTGCACGGTCCGCGGTGCGTTACGGAGGCGCGAGAACATCGCGCCGCAGTGTTGCGGCGCCGCCGAGGATTGCGTCTGCGCGTGCTGCTGCAACCCGTGCACGCAGTGCATGTTGCTACGGCACGAGAAGGCGACGCTAGCGACGCCGGCGCCCTACTCGCTTTGCGTCGACACTGCATTTCCGGTCTGATAGGCCCTCCACCAGGGTTTGTTGGGTGGGGGTAGTGGGGAGGCTGTGCGTTTTCTCTTCTGCGCAGCGTTCCGTGGGTAGCTCCACCGAGCGCTCCACCCCGTGCGGTGGCCGGAACCCAGGCCTTGACGGGGCAGGCAGTGGAGCCGTGCAGCCTACGTTAAAATGACGGACTCATCTATGACGGACTCGTCAGCACATGACGCTCTGCTCGCCGCACTCGACACGCGCGACGTGCAAACTATTCAAGAAGCGATGGCGAGCTACGCTGACGCAGTCCAGGGCGTCCAGCTGCAGAGCGCTGCCTTCGAGCTCGTCGCGAGGGTTAACGAGGCCAAGGGCGCCGAAATCGACACGCTTATAGCCGAGATGCGCCAGCTCGCGTCCAAAAATCCCGCCAGTATGAGGTCGCTTGGCTCGCCTCCCGCCATGCCGCCTCCGCCCCAGCCCGCGCAAATCGACCGAGAGCCGCCATCTCCCGCAGCGGCGGTGGCGGCGGCAGCGGCGGCCCCGGAGCCGAGCGAGCTGCGTGTGACGGTGCACTCGCCCGAGCTCGTGACCTCGACGCTGCTTAAGTCGCACCACGTGTACCGGGTCGAGGTCCAGGCCGAGAACCTCAGTGTGCCCACCTGCAGCGTTGGCCGCAGGTTCAGCGACTTCGACTGGCTCCAGCTACGGCTGCGAGAGGAGTACCCAGGGGTGGTGGTGCCACCGCTGCCGGAGAAGCAAGGCTTGGTCGATGTGGCCGCGCAGGAGGTGCTGCAGGCGAGCGGCGTGCAAGATGACGACGACAGTTGGCTCGAGCAGCGGTGCACGGCGCTGGGGCGGATGCTGCGGCGCATCTACGCGCACCCGCTGCTCGGGGGCTCGCCCTCGCTGCAGGCCTTCCTCGAGGCCAACGACCAGGGCTTCGCGCACTTCAAGGAGGAGGCGGCGGCCCTCGACAACAAGGGGGTGGAGGCCCTCGCCGGCCTGGTGGGGGGGGGGGGGGGTAGCCTGCTGGGCAGGCAAGGGCTGCTGGGCGGGCTCTTCTCCTGGGGCGGACCAGCGGCGACGCCCGCGGAGACCGACCCCGAGGGCGAGAGGCTGCGCGCACGTTTTGACGCGCTCAACCTCCACGCGGCCCAGGTGCACAGCCACGGCGCGCAGTGCACCGGCCAGCTCGAGTTGCGTGCGGGGGCTCTGGCCTACCTGGGGGAGGCGCTGCAGGACGTGGGGCGGCAGGAGCTCTGCTCGTACAAGGCGGAGGAGACGGCCGACGCCGCGGCCGCCTTTGCGCTCATGGCGCGCGCGGTAGATGGCATGGCCTCGGCGCAGGCGGAGCTGGCACACCGTGAGGAGCAGGCGCTCGTCGCGCCCATGGGCGAGCTGGGGCGGGAGCTGGTCGCGTGCTCCGCCGCCATCGACGCGCGCGAGGCCGCGCTCGCGCGGCTCAACCGCGCGGCCGAGACGCTGGCGGACTGCCGCGCCGACTTCGAGCGGGAGAAGGCGGCGGGGGCGCCCAAGCAGGAGCGGCTCACTTGCTTGCCTAGAGTGCTTGCGGGCTTACTTTACGAGCCTACTACTTGTACTTACTACCTACTACTTGCTACTTACAAGTAAACTACTTACTACTGACTACTTCAAAAAAAGAAGAGGACCAGAGTAGAGTGTGCGTGTGGGCCATGAGCTCCCTGCTAGGAGTGTGGTAGTGACTGACTGACTGACTTACTACTTACTACTTACTACGTACTACTTACTACTTACTACTTACTACTTACTACCTACTACGACGCGAGCAGGAGCTGCTCGCGCTCAAGGAGGCGTGGGAGGAGGCCAAGCGCCAGAAGGCCGCGGCGCGCGCGGCGCAGACGGCCGTCGCGGCGCGCCTCGCCACCGAGCTCGCCGCCGCCGAGCGCGCGCAGGCGATCGCGCTCCGGCAGGCGGCCGTACGCTATGGCGAGGCACAGATCGCGCACGCGCGGCAGGCCGAGGAGTTGTGGTCGGCGTTGCGCGACGAGCTCGTCGCACTCGGCGAGCCGGAGCCGGAGCCGGAGCCGGTGCTGCCGCGCGGGGAGGAGTTCGTCGTCGTGTCGGGAGGCGCGAGTGTGCCCGCGTCGTGAAACGCTCACCACGACGCAACTGCCGCGCACGCGCACGCTGGCACATCGTTCCTGAGGGCGTGTGGATTATGTGTGCGAAGTCCTCCGCCGGTGATTTTCTTTTTCGCATCTTTGCGTGATTAAGGGGTTGTGGAGATCATTAAAAAAATGGAAGGACATACATTCCCATCGAAAAAATCTAACCGAACGACACAAAAAACAACAAACATATCTAATAACCTTAACGACACTAAAACGACACCGAAAAAAACCGCGCGCGAGCACACACTACCAACACACCATACCGGAAGGACACACAGCAGAAGTCGAACACGAGCATCTCTCTTTGTGGCAAGAGGAAACGCGCCCGTTAAGACCTCGTCTGTCCGCGTTGTCGAACACGAGCATCTCTCTTTGTGGCAAGAAGAAACGCGCCCGCTAAGACCTCGTCCGTGCGCGTTGTCGAAGGCGCATGTCGCGAGCAATACGATGGACTGTACCCTGGCAAAGAAGCCCCTCGGCTCACGTCACGACGGCGATTTCCTCCTGCGGCAAGTAGCGACCCCTGGGTCCACGAGGCCGCTTGGAGGCGATCTCGCTCCGCTTCTGGGAGAGCTTGAACCCGGAGGGTGGCCTTGTGGCCAGCTCGCGCAGCACAAACTCGCGCCGCGCCGCAATTCGGGCAAGCTGCTTCTCGTTCTGGAGTGCTGGCAAGTGCTGCTCAGTCTGCACCGCCGTGTGGCATTCCAAATCATGCAACGGCCGCTTCGGCGGCAATGCGTCAGCGCGCAGCGGTGGTGGCCCGACGAGAAGTGCGCCGACTCCGGCGGAACTGGTGGCGGCCTTGGGCCAGGCGTGGACTGGTGGTCTTTGCATGCATCGGTGAGCATGTCGGGTGCCAATGGTAACTGGGCCTACTTGGGTCGCTGGGATGCACATCTCGGCTTCCCCAGCTTTGGGGTCGAGCATCTGGTAGAGTGCGCTGACCAGGTCCGTAGTATTGCTGTCGTCGAACCACCCTTGGATGTCCTCCTCGCTCAGGACCCCGAACGCTGCCATTTTCCCCCACAAGCTTTATCGTGCACCAGCACGTGCGTGCGTGAACGTTCCTTGCCTCGCCTATTTTGGAGGAATTTAAAAGGAAGCATGCCTCGTCTAATTATGGAGGAATGGGCTTTTAAGGAGGACTTATAAATAAGTACTTAATGAGGACTCATAGGAAGACTAGATAAGATAAGATCTTATCTCATCTTATCTTAGGAAGACTACCTATTTTAAGATAAGATAAGAGGGCGTATTCATCATCCACGCCCGTACACCGTGCCTTTGTGTCTGGGTGTGAGGGATCCAGGCATCGCGGAATTGCGTAGCGTCGTGAGTCGTGTAACGTCGTGAAACCCAACAATCTTATCTCTTATCTTATCACTTCACAGGTAAAAAGCTGCTGAGCTTCAGACTCGGGCTCCAGCCTTGCCTGCACCACCCGGGGTGCCGTCGTCTGGGCCAACTGAGCTGTCTTCGCAGCAGCTTTGGCCTCGGGTGTCTCTTGTGCGACCAGATATTCTCTTATCTTATCCATGTGTTTGAGGCTTTGAGCAGCGTCTCACTCGCCTCGCCGCAAACGTAGTCGGTGTTTTGCCTTGGGTAAGAGTCTGTCTGTGCCACAGCCACCACATCGGCCGCCGCCCACCACGGCCGCACGCACCGAAAAGCGATGTACAACGGGATCGGCCTCGCCACCGTCCGCGGCTCAGGCACCAACGGCTATGTCACGAAGAACCTTTCGTTTGTGAGCGCGTCACGCGCCGCCGAGCGGAAGGACCGCACGGAGGGCTTCAAGCGCGACATCCCCCAGCCCAAGCAGCCGGATCAGGACATCATCGAGCACAACCGGAAGCGCGACGTCGAGGTCAAGGTGCTCCGGCTGCGGGAGACGCTCGAGGACAAGGGCGTCGACGAGGCCGAGATCGAGGCCAAGACGGCTGAGATGCGCAAGAATCTGCTCAAGCAGCTGCCGAAACCGGTCGCCAAGCGGTCCAAGGGCGCCAACGAGGAGGCGGAGTCGCGCGGCTCGATGGACACGCACGCGCGCGCGGCGGCGAAAGAGTCGGAGACCAAGGCGCTCAAGTCGGCTCTCGGCATCGAGCCCGGCTACGTCGCGGGCTCGGCCTTCGACCGTGAGCTGCAGCAGAAGAAGCGCGACGAGCGGCAGGAGCAGCGGGAGGCGGAGGCGAATAAGGTCGTCGAGCTCGAGGCACGCCGCGCCCCGCCGGGCACCCGTTGGGCCGCACCTACCCTGGAGACTAGCCGCGCGTACTGCCCCTGCCCATCCTCCCAATCCCTAATCCCCCGCCACCGCCACCGCCCTCGCCCTATCCCTCCCCGCCCCACCTCCACCACTGCCCCCGCCACGCGCGCCACCAGCCCACTCATGGGCGAGCGCGTCTGGTCAGGCACTGCTCGCGAAGGAGAGGCGGCGCGAGGCCAAGCAGCAGGAGAAGGACCGCAAGCACGCCGAGAAGGCCGAGAGGTGCCTCGCCCCCCCCCCC
>Ga0209302_10000916_pt1 | contig 16960 bp, 20 predicted proteins | sample ArcOceMetagenome_2_FD_187445 | JGI IMG/M metagenome (GOLD analysis project Ga0209302, IMG submission 187445) | Marine eukaryotic phytoplankton communities from Arctic Ocean - Arctic Ocean ARC135M Metagenome (SPAdes) (version 2) | ecosystem: Environmental > Aquatic > Marine > Oceanic | place... | reverse complement strand
GTAGGGGTAGGGGTAGGGGTAGGGGTAGGGGTAGGGGTTAGGGGTAGGGGTAGGGGTAGGGGTTAGGGGTAGGGGTAGGGTGTTGAGCGCCTTCTCTCCGAGTGGCGTGTTCCACATGGCGTCGTTGTCCGACCACGGCCCTTTCCACTCGCCATCGCCCCAGGGGTTACGCAGCTTGAGCAGCCGCGCCTTGGTTAGGGGTAGGGTCAGGGTCAGGGTCAGGGTTAGGGTCAGTTTCAGGGTGAGGGTCAGGGTCAGGGTCAGGGTCAGGGTCAGGGTCAGGGTCAGGGTCAGGGTCAGGGTTAGGGTTAGAAGAGGGTGTTGGTAGTGCGGGTAAGTAGCGAGCTGCGGCGCGCCTTCGAGCTATCCTGGTACGGCTCGCCCACCTGGTTAGGGTTAGGGTCAGTAGTCCGTTAGAAGGGTTAGGCTCAGGGTTAGGCTCAGGGTTAGGGCCAGGGTTAGGGCCAGGGTTAGGGCCAGGGTTGGGTGTTAGGTGCGGCTCGCCCACCTCGCGCACATCGAGCAGCGTGTAGGCGTGGTTGACAAGGATGCCCATATCCGTCGCGTGCGGGTCGGTCTTCGTGCCGTGGTCGACCACCTAGGATTAGAGTTAGGGTTTGGGCTAGGGCTAGGGCTAGGGTTTGGGTTAGGCTTTGGGCCAGGGTAAGGGTTACGGCCAGGGTTAGGGCTAGCTGGCTAGGGTTAGGGTTAGCTGGCTAGGGTTCGGGTTCGGGTTCGGGTTCGGGTCTGAGGTCTGATCTCGTCACCTCGTCGCGCACTACGACCACTACTACTACTACTACTACTACTACTACTACTGCAACCACTACTACTACTACAACCACTACTACTACCACCTCGTCACGCACGACTCCTACTACTACTACCACTACGGTGCTACGGTACTACTGCTACTACTACCACTACTCGGCCACCTCGTCGCGCACTACTACTCCTACTGCTACTCCTACTCCTACTACTGCTACTCCTACTGCTACCCGGCCACCTCGTCGCGCACGAGGGCGCACGCCATCATGTAGTTCTCCTTAGTCTGGTAGCGCAGCAGCCGCCGCCAGAGCGAGCCGTCGCTGATCTCCTCCACCTGGCTAGGCTCAGGGTCGGGGTCAGGGTCGGGGTCAGGGTCGGGGCTAGGATAGGGTTGGGGTTGTGGCTAGGGTTAGGATCAGGGCTAGGGTTAGGATCAGGGCTAGGGTTAGGACCAGGGCTAGGGTTAGGATCAGGGCTAGGGTTAGGGTTGGAGTCAGGGCTAGGATCAGGGGCAGGGTTGGGGCCAGGGTTGAGGTGTGGTCTCGCGCACCGTGTCGTCATCCAGCATGTCGATCCGCTCGCCCACGCCGCCCGAGAGGTCGACGATGGCCGCGGTGACGTTGCCGCCGTCGAGCGCCTCGTACGATCCGTAGAGCTTGGCGTAGGCCTTCTCGAGGTTAGGGTCAGGGTTAGGGGTAGGGGTAGGGGCAGGGGCAGGGGTAGGGCTAGGGTTAGGGTTGTAGAGCTTGGCGTAGGCCTTCTCGAGGAAGGGCACCCACATCTCGCCAGGGTCCTTGCAGTGCGCGAAGAGTGGCTCGCCTGGGGTAGGGCTAGGGCTAGGGCTAGGGCTAGGGCTAGGGCTAGGGCTAGGGCTAGGGCTAGGGTAGGGTTAGGGTTAGGGTTAGGGTTAGGGTTAGCCTTGCAGTGTGCGAAGAGCGGCGCGCCTGGGGTAGGGGTGGTCACTAGGTAACCGGCTCACGCTTGGGCTACGGCCTGGGCCTGGGCTAAGGCCTGGGCCTGGGCTAAGGCCTGGGCTTTGGCTTAGGCTCAGGCTCAGGGTCGGGACCAGAGTGCCGCGACGATTAGGGTTAGGGTTGGTGCACCGTTCTCGTTGCAGGGGATCAGGGTGTCGACGGTCGTCTCGACCCACTCGCCGAAGGAGTACATCTCGAAGGTGACGAAGCCGAGGCCCAGCTCCGCGCTGCCCGTCTTGATGAGCCGCTTCAGCAGCGCGCCGTGCTCGCCCTTGTGCGTCGCCGCTGCGATCGACGACATCGCACCGAGCAGGTAGCAGTCGCCGAGCTCGCCCTGGATGGAAGGATGGATAGATGGAATACGCGCGGACAGAGCCACGCGCGAGCGTAGCAAGTCGGCTCGGGTACTAACACGGCTACCCATCACCAAACGCCGCCCGCACACGCACCCAAGCTGCCGCTAATCTACGCCCTACCTGGAGGACATCGCCCGAGGCGACGCCGTCTTTGATGAGCTCGATGTCGCCCGGGACCGCGCCCTTGAGCTCGTGTGGCCGCAGCCACCGGATCGGTCGGCCGCCGTTGAACGTGATCTTGGGCGCGCCGCCGCCGGCGTGCTGGTAGAGCGCCCTGTCCTCCTTGAACTCAGGGTCGACCCACAGCTGGCCGCCGGGGCTGCGGCTCGCCTGCTCCCGGATCTGCTGCGATGTGAGACTGCCGGAGGCGCGCGTGCCACGCGAGGCCTGGCCGAAGACCATCCCTCGCGGCACCCACGCCCGTGTGCCAACTGGCAAAAATGCGGGTGAACTTGGCAGGGGGAGGGCAACGGCGAATGCAGCCATGAGCACTGTGTTCCGTTGCCTTCGGCCAGGCCTCGCTGCCTTCGTACTCGGAGGGCGCCGCAATTGGCGCGCCGCGATGGCGCTCGCGGCGCTGAGCGGTGACGAGCAGGGCATCGTCTTCACCCAGCTGTGCAACGTGCTCGATCCGCGCCTCGCCGTGGCCTTGAGCAGCGTCAACAACGAGCTGCGGACGGCGACGCAGGAGGGGCGGCAGCAGCTGAGGGCTGATCACGAGGCTGCCGCGGCGTTGTGCCTCAAGGTGGGGCTGCGGGGCTGCAAGGAGCTGCGCGAGGCGAAGGAGGTCTCCTGGATCAACAAGGGCCTCGCTGCGGACGACCTGGCGTTGCTGGGCACGCTGGGCTCGGTGCTGCCAGCGCTCGAGTCGCTGGTCCTCTTCGGGCCAGCAGCCGGCCCCGACGGCGTGCAGCGGCTGGCGGCGGGGCTGGGCGCGGGCGCGCTGCCGGCCGTGACCACGCTCCAGTTGACCTGTTCGCATGTGGGCGACGCAGGCACCTCGGAGCTCGCCGCCGCCCTGGACCGAGGCGCCCTGCCGCGGCTCAAGATCCTCGTGCTGAGCAACGCCGCCATCGGTGACGCGGCGCTGGTGGCCCTCGCGCCGGCCTTGCGTCGGCGGCCCGCGCTGGAGCATCTCTATTTCCAGGACAACCTGTTCGGCGACGAGGGCCTCGCTGCCCTCCTGGCGCCGCCGCCGGCAGGCGCGCCGCCGCCGCCAGCTGGAGGGCTGGCGAAGCTCAAGATGCTCTTCCTCTGCCAAACCCAGATCACCGACGCCGGCTGCGCCACCCTCGCCGCTGCGCTCGACAGTGGGGCGCTGCCGGCGCTCAAGGAGCTCTACCTAGACGGCATCCCTGCCAGCGACGCGGCACAAGACGCTGTGTACGAGGCGCGCGCCGACCTGAACGGTGGGGAGGAGTCGGAGTCGCATGAGCACGAGGAGTCGGGCTCCGGTAGCGATCAGGACGAGGAGGGCGAGGGCGACTCGGAGGATGGGGAGGGAGACGACTAGGGCCGCCGAGCACTCGCTGCGGCCGCTCGAAGGCTACCGAGCACCGTGTGGGGTCTGGGGTGGGTTGGCTTGGCTGTGAGGCGGTGGGGTAATGTGCGCGTCCCCGGGGGCACGTTGTCTGCTCGCTCCGGACGCGTGCGAATGGCGGCCCAGTACAGCGATGCCATGCAAAGCATGCCCGTGTCCCAGGCTCCCCTTATTATCTAAAGGCCTGGGGTGGAAATGCGGGCAAAAAACAAAGAACTTGCACTGTTTCGTCGTGCGCTTCGGAGGCGGCCGGCTCAAAGCCGGCGTGAGGGCCGCCTGGCACGCGGACATCGCAACACTAGATGATCTGTCACGCGCTGCGACAGCTCACCTTAGCCACTCTCCTCCTCACCGGAGCTGCCGGCCTCGCTACCTCGGTCAGCGTGCGAGGGGCCTTGCCGGCGGCAACGCTGGTCGCGCGATCACGCTGGTGCGCGGGCGTGGCGATGACGGAGACGAGCCTGAAGCAGGAGTTCACGATGCCGGCACGCTGGAAGAACGTGCACGACTGCGAGCGGCCCTCGCGATGGCGGGAGCAGGTGCGGCTGCTCCTCGGGCAAGCGCAAGCGCATGTGCATGTGCATGTCGAGGTGGATACACGTAGGGTTACAGTCAGCATTGCATATGGTTGCATCCTCCGCTATACATGGTTGCAGCTCGACGACGAGGACTGCAAGGTCCGCCTCGATCAGCTCAAGAGCGGCGCCACGTCAGACGACGGGCAGGCCAGTGCTGAGGCGGCCTTTCCGTGGGGAGCCCTAACCCTAACCCTAACCAACCCCAAGCCCTAAACCCGAACCTCGGCCCGGATCCAGACCGTAACCCCAATCCTAACCAGGTGGTGTACGACGTGGGCGGCAGCAGTAGCGGTGCGGACAGCGGCTACTCGGACCTCGTGCCCAATCTCGTCTCGACGGAGGACTTCCTGTCGGCGAGCCGAAGGGCGGCGCGGCAGAACAAGGCGCGCCCGCCTCCCTCCGCCTCCGCCCGCCTCCGCCCGCCTCCCTCCACACCCTCCGCACCCTCCGCACCCTCCGCACCATCCGCACCCTCCGCACCCTCCGCACCATCCGCACCCTCCGCACCCTCCGCACCCTCCGCACCCTCCGCACCCTCCGCACCCTCCGCACCCTCCGCACCCTCCGCACCATCCGCACCCTCCGCACCCTCCGCACCCTCCGCACCCTCCGCACCCTCCGCACCATCCGCACCATCCGCACCCTCCGCACCCTCCGCACCCTCCTCCCTCCAATACCCACCACCACTGTCATCCCCACCCCCACCCCCACCCCCACGCCCTCACCAGATGCTCGTCGTCAAGTTCTATTCGATGCGCTGCCGCGCCTGCCTGCGTATCGCCGCAAACTACCGCCGCCTCGCACGCAAGTGTGCCGGCAATACTACGATGTACTATGCGAGATATCGTGCTCGAGACAGCGCCTGACCTCCACCCCCGCTAACGCCCCTTACTAGTAAGTGTACGGCGGCGAGATCTCGTAGCTACGAGATGACCCGTTACTTCGCCCTTGCTACACCCTTATAGGTACGGTGACGAGATCTCGTGCTACGAGATGGAGCAGCACGCTGCGGGGCGGGAGCTACTCGAACTACTCTCCGTCGACCAGGATAGCATCAGGATAGCATGGGGCACGGCATGTGCATGGCATGTGCATGGCATGTGCATGTTCACGGCATGTGCACGGCATGGGCAAGGCATGGGCATGGCATGTGTACGGCATGTGTACGGCATGTGTACGGCATGTGTACGGCATGTGCACAGGTCAAGCTCCTCGCTCCGTCTTACAGGTACCCACCATTCAGATCTTCGATGGTTCTGGCATCGACCGGGTAGCCAACCTCGACTGCCAGCCCGCACAGTTCAAGCAGGCACGTGCACGGCATGTGGCCCGGCACACGCGGGGCACGGCACGCGGCGCACAGCACGCGTGGCACGCATGGCGCGCGCATCTGTCTACTTGTCTGCCCGCCTATCTTCTAGGTGGAGCAGACGATTGTGGCGACGATCGAAGAGAGGATACAGCGGCGGGGCCATCTCGATGCCGAGAGTACGGGCGCCGAGATGGCGCGAGGTCTCGACCAGTCCGAGCGTGGCCGCGGCAAGAGTGAGCGCCTGCTCGACGTGCTCCTCCCGAGGGTCCAGAGCTTGCCCCCGCCTGGCCCGGCCGCCGTGCGGAGAGCGGAGGGTGGCGTGGGCGCAGGCGAGGCGAGTTCTGCAGAGCCCGCGCCGCAATGAGCCGCGAGGGCGGGCGCACTCGGATAGCATTATGCATGCGGATGTACCATAGTCGCTTAGTTTGCCGACACGAGGGGGGGTCGATTGAGGCCAACCCGTGCCGGCGTGTTAGCAGGAACCAGGGCCAGGAAGCAGGATCTTGCCCGGAGCCATACATGCAGAGTGCAGCCTGTGGCGAGTTGTGCAGTACTGTCGCGTTCAATCGACGCCTCTCAGCTCTCGATAAGATTAGATAGATAGTTAGGTTTCACGCGCTACACGACTCGCGACGCTACACAATCGTATCTTATCCTATCTCTCCTATCTCTCTATCTATCTATCTATCTATCTATCTATCTATCTATCTATCTTATCTTATCTTATCTATCTCAGAGAGATGTTTTTAATCATATTCCGCTCAATATTATTCACATTCCCAGAAAGGCAGCCTTGCCATGTCTGTCGCTCTAGTCGCGGCCACCTGGTCGGTGCCTGCGCCTCAGGAGAGCGCATTGCACCCCGTGTCCGAACGGGAGCCGGCCCTCGCGGCCGCGCCTTCGACGCTCAAGGCCGGGCAATCGAGAGCCACGGTCCGCCTCTTCACTCAGGCGTGGTTCCCACCACCACCTCCACCGGACAAGCCACATCGTCCTCCGTCACGACCACCACACCCGCGTCCGTCACCACCCCCGATGCCACCTCCGAGCAAACCTTCGAGTCGACCCCCGCCACCAACAAAGGATCCTCCTCCGAGTCGCCCTCCGTTCTACCCTCCGTCACCACCGCCGAACCTGCCTCCGTCACCACCACCACATTTGCCTCCGCCACCACCGAATATGCCTTCGTCACCACTGCCCAATAGGCCGCCGACGCCGCCTCCATGCCCAGATACCTATTGGGCAGTCACCCCTCCCAGGAGTCCACCGCCACAACCGCCAAATGTGCCGCCACAGCCGCCGAGTGTGCCGGCGGAAGTGCCGGCGGAAGAGCCGGCGGAAGAGCCGGCGGAAGAAGAAGCTGCCGAGATCACGAGAGACGAAATTGCCTCGAGGGACGACATTACCTCGAAGCCCGTGATCCTATTTTTGCACATCTACAAGACGGGTGGCACCTCCAATCGCGAGCTCTTCGCAAACTGGGCGGAATCCGAGGGCGCGCGCTTTGCGCAGGCCGGCTCGTGTCCCGCTGGTCAATGGATGTCGAAGCTCGAGCCCAACAACCACGATTACATCTGCTTGATCCCACTGAAAGGCAGCAACACGGATGCCGACGGCAGAACCCAGCTCGACATGCCGACGCCGCGGCCGAGTCAGATGGAAGTCGTTGCAGAGGAACTGGATGTGGTCGCGGGGCACTTCGCGTGGGGATTCGATCACTTCGTCCACAGGACCCATAAGTATGTGACCTGCCTTCGCAACCCGACGGCCAGATACGTGAGCGACATCCTCTACGCCAACCGCTTCACTCACAAGACCTCCGAGATGACCCTGCAGCAGACGATCGCGTTTGTCGAGGAGCACATAATGGCCCCGGCGACCACCAAATACCGTGGCATCTATGCGGCGAGGCTTTCCAGCCGAATGTATGAAAAGGTAACTCCCGTGCAGAGACTCGCCATGATCAACAACGGCGAGGAAGACCAGACGGAGGAGGTGGAGCAGAAAGCTGCCGATATGGCCATCTACCACATGCAGAACAACATCGCGGTAGTGGGGGTGATTGAGCACTACTCCGTGTTTGTCGAGCTCGTGGCGGCGCTACTCGACCCGCTGGTCGATGGCACTCGAAGGCACGACGAGCTGTGGACCAGCGCCTATGCGACACGGAGCAACGCGCACGAGGGCTTCGATCAGAGCGACGTGATCCCTCAGCTGTCCGTGGAGGCGACGGCGAGGCTCAACGAAGTTCTCGTGCTGGACTGGAAGGTCTACAAGGCAGGCTGCAGCGTCACCTACCACCAGTGCCAAGAGCTGGTGGATAGCAGAAGGGGCAAGCTGAACAGTGGCGATTGCACGGCTTTGCGAGATACCTGCGAGTTTTAGCACGCCCTGCACAGTCGACGTTCCGCGGCAAGCGGCCGACTTATTGTTCTCTCTAGAGAGTCTCCCTCTCGTGTCCTGTTTTTTGAATGGTTTTGATACATGTATATATTTGGTGAGGCCACGCCCCGCGTCGTTTTAACCCTTCCCTGCGCGACCGCGCCGCCGCGCCGCGATGGCGCTGTCGAAGCTGAGCGGTGACGAGCAGGGCATCCTCTTCACCCAGCTGTGCAACGTGCTCGATCCACGCCTCGCCGTGGCCTTGAGCAGCATCAGCAATGAGCTGCGGACGGCGACGCAGGAGGGGCGGCAGCAGCTGAGGGCCGATCACGAGGCCGCCGCAGCGTTGTGCCGCAAGCTGGGGATGCAGAGCTGCAAGGCGCTGCGCGAGGCGACGAGGGTCTCCTAGTGCAACAAAAGCCTCACCGCGGACGAGCTGGCGTTGCTGGGCACGCTGGGCTCGGTGCTGCCAGCGCTCAAGTCGCTGGTCCTCGTCGAACACTCAGGGGTAGCCGGCCCCGACGGCGTGCAGCGGCTGGCGGAGGGGCTGGGTGCGGGCGCGCTGCCGGCCGTGACCAGGCTCTTTCTCGTCAACATGAACGTGGGCAAAGCAGGCGCCTCGGAGCTCGCCGCCACCCTGGGCCGAGGCGCCCTGCCGCGGCTCAAGAGGCTTGTTCTGATCGACGACGCCATCGGCGACGCGGCGCTGGTGGCCCTCGCGCCGGCCCTGCGGCGGCTCCCCGCGCTAGAGGAGCTCAGTCTCATAGTCAATCCGCTCGGCGACGAGGGTCTCGCCGCCCTCGTGGCGCCGCCGCCGCCGGCAGGTGCGCTGCCGTCGCCGACTGGAGTGCTGACGAAGCTCAAGATGCTCTCCCTCAACGGCACCCAGGTCTCCGACGCCGGCTGGAGCGCCGCCCTCGCCGCTGCGCTCGACGGTGGCGCGCTACCGCTGCTCGAGGGCCTCTGTCATTTTGGCATCCCTGCCAGCGCCGCGGCGAGGGCTGCCGTGCATCATGCCAGAGAGGCACTGGCAAGAGGTCGAGAGCCGCCGTTCCTTCCGGTTCCCTCCTAACGCTAGCCCTTGTACGGGAGTACAGCTGAGCATACGGGGTCGATAGTGCAACATCGCCCGAATTGCAGAGGTCAATTCGCATGAGACACATACTGTACACGGGGGGCAGATGTCTCTATCAGTGCCGTTCCTTGCCATGCCTCCCCCCCCCCTCGGCCCACACGCGCGCGCAAACAAAAAAGCGAGCCTAAAGCTAAACCTAAAAGGGCATTTATGAACCTCGCGTCACGCGTGAAGATAAAGGCTAAGCAGTCGGGGCGTCGAACGCATTGACACGGTCGCGTATGGACTCTCAAAAGTCAAGCCCTGCCGCTGCTGGCGGCGATGGCGGCCCGCAGCGCTGCCGGGTCGACAGAGGTGCTCTGCGAGAGGTCGTAGTACGTCGGCGTCGTGGACGAGTGGGCCTGCGGCTTGTTGTCGGACAGGGCGCTGAGCTGCGCGGCGATAAGTTAGCAAGTGGGTGAATAGCGTTCAAGCATGTCTGTGTTGGGGGCATCGCGGAACTGTGTAGCGTGCTACGAGTAGCTAACGAGTAGCGTGTCGACCTTTACTACGTACTTACTACACGTGCCTGCGCGGCGGTGAGGCCGATGGCGGACTGCAGCGCCGCCGGCTCGACCGAATGGCTGACGGAGAGGTCGTACATGGCCGCCTGCACTATAGCCATATAGTCTGACTAGCCATAGTGAGTATATAGCCATAGTAGAAGAGGTCGTACATCTCCGCCTGCGGAGAATGCACGTTGGCGGCTGGTGAGTGTGTGCAATGGCCGACTGTGTGTGTGTGCATTGGTGGCGATGCAGCGTGGTGTATGTGTATGTCATTGTGTGTGTATGTACCGTGGGGGTCGTCGGGCTGGGCTGCGGCTTGAAGCCGCCGAAGAGGGCAGCGGGCACGGCGGTGGTGGCGATGGCGGACTGCAGCGCCGCCGGCTCGACCGAGTGGCTGACGGAGAGGTCGTACATGGCCGCCTGGGTAACGTGGTGGCAGAGGGAGAGGGGGGGGGGTGGTTAGCGTTACTAGTAGCGTTGGGGTTGGGGTTGTGATTGTGGTACAATATGGTTGTGGTTAGGGTTGGGATTATACCGTAGGCTGGGTTGGGTTAGGGTTAGGGTTAGGGTTGGGGTTAGGGTTAGGGTTGGGGTTAGGGTTAGGGTCAGGGTCACACAGTGTACATAGTAAGGGTTAGGGCTAGCTAGGGTTGGTTAGGGTTGGGGTTAGCTCCGGTACCGTTAGCACGGTGGTAGAGCGGTATAGCCGTGCACAGAGGGACAGCAGAGGGACGAGGGATGGGCAGGGGCTGAGGAGGAGGAGCACCTGCTTGACGTTCGGACCCACGGGGGCAGGGCGGTAGATCTCCGTGTCCCCAAGCAGCTCCGCCCTCATCGGCAGAGGTGAGACCTCATCGGCATCGCCCGCCGCCTCCACCTCAGGCATGGGGGGAGGGGCCCCCAGGCTCTGCTGCCCCTGGCCCTGTGGATCCTCCGCAGTCGGGGTGGGCGGCGGCGGGCGGCTCTGGGCGGGGGTGGGCGGGTCTGGTGACCCGGCCTCCGCTGCCTCTGCTTGGCCCTTCGCCTCCTGGGGGGTGGGCTGGGGCGGCGCCGGGTCGGGGGGTGCCACACGGGCGGGCTGTCCCTCCTCCGACGGCTCGAGGAAGGTCTGGACCTCGCCTGCCTTGGTCGTGATACGTTCCTCCCTCGGGTTTGGCACCTCCTTCGAGAAGAGGCAACCCATTTCTCGAGGGTCTGCAGACGTTCCGCCGGTTACCTCAGACGTTTTGCGCAGACGGTTACACAGACGGCGGAACGTCTGCTGCAGCCCGATGTTGCAGGCCTCAGGTTAGAAAAATGCCGTAAAACCACACGTGGGAAACGTCGGACTTTATGCCGACGAGCCGACGCACAGGGCCGCCTCTTTTTCTAACCAGAGGCCTGCAACATGAGGGCTGCAACAGAGATTTGATCTCCACTTCCCGCAGCAGCCTTCATCGGATTCCTTCCAGCATCTTGTTGGCATGCCACTCGTCCGCAGCCGCTCGTCTGGCGCGATCGAGATCCCTTGCCACTCGATGCCGCTCGTGCACGGCCTCGAGGTGCCGTGGAGTCCCCAGCAGCGCCACACGGGGCTCGGTTTGACGAGCCTCTTCGAGCTGGCAGATGACTTCCGCGACCACTCCGCGCCCTCGGTCGCCTCGGACGACACCGCCCCGACGCCCGCCGCCCGCCACGACGGCGCCTACGCTCACGCCCTCGACGCCCACCTGCCGCTTGATGGCTGCTGCGAGTCTGACATGCTCTTCCTCCTGGAGATAACCTGAGTGGCATCCTCTCTCCCTCTCTTCCTGGACATGACTGCATGACTTGAGGAGCAAGAATATAGACGAAGAACGAGACATCGTGCTCTCCAAGCACTTCTGGAACAAGCGCAGAGCTGCGTGGGTTAAGCACAGGATAAGTGCCAAGCCCACGACAGACAGCTGGCCTGCTCCGCACTCGACAAGAGCCGGGCGCGTTCTCCCTTGTGTGACCTACCTCAAGTATGCCCCACTACGCGCGGACGTCTATGTCATCCTGGACGCAATGGAGACGCATGCCAGGGAGAGCAAGGACTATCGGCGGCGTGCCAGGGAGAGGGAGGACGCATGCTATCCGGAGCATGACTTTGACTTCCCCACCAAGATGTCGATGCTTTGTGTTGTCGTGATGGGGAACTTTACGAGCAAGTTCGCATGATCCGAGATTGTTTCGAGGCCTGAAAAGTGAATGGGGCGCGCCCGTTGGTTACTTGGTTATCACCCTCCCTCAGCCTCCGGCTGAGGACGGGGTAACAAAATGGTAACAAGGGAGTACCCATAAAGTACACTACGATATATAGTCATCGCGTTCACGCCAAGTGGCGTTCACGCCAAGTGGCGTTCACGCCACTCAAACGCCCACGCCTCACACGCCCACACCAGGCCGCTAGGCGAGCCCTCGGCAGTGCTGGTCGACGTCGGGCACTACGGCGGCGGCGCCGATGCCTAAGTCGCCAAAGCCACCGCTGGCGCTGCTGGCACCGCCACCACCACTGGCCCCGCCGCCGCCACCGCTAGCCTGCATGAGGTTAGCAGGCTTAAGCGCGAGCACCCCTCCGCTACTCAGGGCGATGTTGTATCTCCCCTTGGTCTCGTCCCAGCCCAGCACGCTCGCCGCGTGCCCGTTGAGCTGTGGCTTCGCCTTGAGCCCCACGAGCACAACGGACGAGCCAAGCGCAAGCCTCGCGGCCGAGCCCGCCACAGATGTCGCCGCCGACCCAACCGCCGCTGCCGCCCCCCCCATGGGTACTCCCATGGGCAGCGCGCTCGAAGAGGCGAAGCTAGCCAAGCTGGCCGAGGCCCCACCGCTCGCCCCACCGCCTGCCCCACCGCTCGCCCCACTGCTCGCCGTTGGTCCGCCGAAGTCGCTCCAGAAGGAGCCTGCGCCTGCGCCTGCGCCTACGCCTACGCCTGCGCCTGCGCCTGCGCCTGCGCCTGCGCCTGCGCCTGCGCCTGCGCCTGCGCCTGCGCCTGCGCCTGCGCCTGGCAGGCTGTGGGCAGGCTCGGACGTCGAAGGCGAATGCGACGGCGGCGGATGCGACGGAGGCAGCATCGCAGGCGGCGGCATGGGAGGTGGTGGCATGGGAGGTGGCCCCGGCTGCGGCGCGGTGTCGGCCCCGAAGCAAGCAGCCTCCGCGGTGGCAGCGGCAAGACTCGGCTGGAGCAGCAGTGTGGGCTGGGGTTCCGCGGCGGGCGGCAGCGAGGGCGAGGGGGGCGACGGCGGCAAGGGGCGGGCGGCGGAAGGAGCCTCGTGGCAAGCTGCGCCTGGGGAGAGGGCCATCGCTCCGAAGTCCGACCAGAAGGAGCCGGCCTGGCTGGCGTCCGCATGGCTGGCGTCCGTCCCAGAGGTGACAGGCGGTGCCTCTCCTAGGAGCGAGTGCAGGTCCGCTGCGCCGCTCGCGACAAACGGGGCCGGGGCCGGGGCCGGGGCCGGGGCCGGGGCCGGGGCCGGGGGGTCGAAGTCGGCCCAGTTCTCCTCCATGCCATGCACGCCATGCATGCCGTGCATGCCGTGCATGCCGTGCATGCCGTGCATGCCGTGCATGCCGTGCATGCCGTGCATGCCGGGCATGCCGTGCATGCCGTGCATGCCGTGCATGCCGGGCATGCCGGGCGCCTCGGGCACCGGCGGCGCGCCGCGCGCGAGATCAACCAGATCGACGAGATCCGCACCTCCCGCCAGACCGCCGCTCTGGACCCCGTCCCCGCCCTGCATCTGCATCCCGCCCTGCATCCCGCCCTGCATCTGCATCTCGTCTTGCATCCCGCCCTGCATCTGCATCTCGTCTTGCATCATTCGCTCGAAGGAGTCTGCGCGCGTCGTCTCGGGCGAACCACGAGCCGCTCCCACCCTCCCTCGCCCCCCTCCTCTCACCCCTACTCGCGCCCCTCGCGCGCCAGCCAGTCCGCCATGCGCAGCCTCCGCCTCCACCCCCTCCGGCTGGGAGCCCGGCTGCGGTGCCGCCGCCATCAGCTCAGCGTAGAGGAGCGAGGCACGCTCGGTCACCTGAAGGGCGGAGACGTAGGGTTGCAGCCTGGACACATGGGGTTGCAGCCTCTACCACGCACGGTGGCAGGCGCGCTCTATCGCCCCGAAGGCGGTGGGGCGGTGAGCTAACCCCAACCCTAGGCCTCACCATCATCCTAACCCTAACCCCGTCACCTCGAAGACGGTGGGTCGGTGGGCGGGGTCGGGCGTGAGCATGGAGACGATGAGGTTGGCGAGCTCGGTAGAGTAAGCAGAGTCGGTAGGGATGGCATAGTTACAGTTGAGGATCTGCAGAGGCGACTCCGAGTCGAATGGGTGCCTGGTTAGGGTTAGGGTTAGGGTTAGGGTTAGGGTCTAGGGTGCCTGCAGGCGGGTGCAAGGGGGCGGAAGGGGTGTGCAAGGGGGCGAGGGGGGGGGGGGAAGGTACCAAAACCCTAGCCCAGGCTGTAGCATAAAGTAGCCCGGTGCTCTACTTACTATGGCTCGACTGACTATGGACTTACTATGCCTGCAGTAGGCCAGGCTGAACAGCAGGCAGCCGAGCGCCCACACGTCTACCGCTAGTCCGATGACATGGCCGCGATGAAGGTCGAGCATCTCGGGCGCGCGATTCCAGGGCGTTGTGTACCTAGTTAGGGTTGGGCTCAGTGGTCAGGGCCAGGTTGGGGTTAGGCTCCAAGGCGTCATGTGCCTGCGAGGTGTGTGGCAGGGTGTGGCAGGGTGTAGGGTGTGGCACGGGTGTGGCAGGGTGTGGCAGGGTGTGGGGTGTGGCACGGGTGTGGCAGGGTGTGGCAGGGTGTGGGGTGTGGCACGGGTACGGTTATTGGGCGGCGTGCAGTGCACCTCCCTCTGGATCGCCACCCTCACCCTATACCACACCCCTCACTACAGCCCTCACTACAGCCCTCACTACAGCCCTTACTGCAGCCCTTACCGCATCCCTAACTGCAGCCCTCACTACTCCCCCTACCTCAGCCCTTACTACAGCCCTCACCGCAGCCCTCACTACTCCCCCTACCTCAGCCCTCACCGCAGCCCTCACTACTCCCCCTACCTCAGCCCTTACTACAGCCCTCACCGCAGCCCTCACTACTCCCCCTACCTCAGCCCTTACTACAGCCCTCACCTCTGTATGATGTCTTCGGCATCCAGCCGCTCCCTCCGCGATGCGGTGGCACAGTCGAGGACGGACGTGGAGATGGAGCCGAAGTCGCACAGCTTGCAGTTGCCGCTACCGTCCTCGAGCACGTTCTCGAGTTTGAGGTCGCGATGGGCCACGGGGGGCTGCATGCTGTGCATGTGCGCCACGCCCTTGCACGTGTCGACGAAGCGCCGCAGCACGCCCGCCTCGCTCAGCCGCCTCGCTCCCGGCTGGACGTGCTTGGTCAGGGCGCCGCCGCTGCACAGCTCGATGGCGAAGAGGTACTCGTGGCCGCCGCTCGCCGCGCTCGACGGCTGCTTGCTGCCTCCACTGAGGCGAATGATGTTGGGGTGGGGCGGCAGCGTGCGGAGGAAGAGGAGCTCCGTCTCCCTGTGTCCAAGGCAACGCCCGAACGCGTGAGTAGCAGATCTGTCAGCCGCGGCTCATCAGTCTGGGGTTCAAGCCCGGTGTGGCATACGCGATCTCTGCCGAGGCGTGATCTTGGGCAATGACCTTCTTCACGGCGACCTTCTCCCCGCTCGCGGCGTCACGCGCCCGGTAGACGTAGGCGAACCCGCCCTCCGCGATGAGGCTGATGAGCAGGTACTGCCGCTCCTCGATGATGACGGACTTGCTGCTCGCGAGCACCGCTGCTGCCTTTGCGGTGTCGGTGGCCGCCTTTGCTGTGTCGGCCGCCACCTTCGCTGCTGCCTCCCCCATCTCGCGCCCCTTTTCGAAGCCCATCTCGACAAGGTCGGACGCTCTCGACAAGAGGCCGTGGAACTGCATAGCACTGCACACACCAGGCGGAGCGTTCTCGTGGCGAGAAGTCTTCGTTAAATCACTTATACCATTTAAAAGAAATATTGAGAATGCCCAATTGAAACGATACACGACCGCACCCGTACCCGTACAAAGACGCCCCTGACTAGCCCAGAATCGATATCAGGACTTCGCCTACCTCGCCGTGGCGCTCAGGCAGGGCGGCGTGGGCCCACCGGCGACCGGATACTGTAGGAGGAGATCTGATGCCGGGCCAAAAATGCCGAAATCGCCTTCCGAAGGCCTGAAATCGCCTCGTCCTTCCGAAGGCCTTCATTCATGAGATCGTTTGTTCATGAAGAGCATTCATGAGCGACGCCGTTCCGTGTGTTCCTCCTTCGCCGTCTTCAAGGCGAAGCCAGCATTCATGAGGCACGCCATTCTGTGTGTTTCTCCTTCGCCGTGTTAGTCGTTTTTTTACCCCTACTAAGTTACGGGCAAGTAAAGAGTACTTGCCCTTAAACTGAGTCGTTAAACTAAGCCCTCAAACAACGAGCTGCGGACGCCGACGCAGGAGGGGCGGCAGCAGCCGAGGGCCGATCATGAGGCTGCCACTGCGTTTTGCCACAAGATGGGGATGCGGAGCTGCAAGCACAGCAAAGCTACACTCAGTGTAACACCCGGTGACACACTCATTGCAGGGTGTAATACACCCCCTCTTGTGAGAAGGCATTACACCGGTGTAATACCCGGTGTTACACCCTAAAAAAGAGGTGTAACGCCGGTGTAACGCCGCTCGTGGCGAGAAGTCTGAGCTAGCCTAGCCTAACCCAGCCAACCTACCCTAACCCATCCTAACCGAGGCCATAATCACAGCCCTACACCACGATTTCCGGATTCCGCTGGCTTTTCGTTTACTGTAATATCTCTGATTATGTTTCTGAAGATTGCCGCCGTGCCCTGAACGTGTGAAGGGTGTACCACAGCACACCAGCGCTGCACCCCATGGTTGATGTGCGGGTCGCCCACTCAGCGCGCCTGTCGTCAGCCTGTCGTCAGATATCCGAGGTATGCATGTGCATGTACCGTACATGCACATGCACATACATGCACATGCACATGTTCATGTTACATGTTCGGCTCGCGAGTGCACCAGCCAATTCGGCGCGGGCTGGAACCTTCACGGTGTCACAGGACACAGCGCGCAGCGCGCGCGCTGTGGATAGAGTACAGGAAGGTGGCCGGCGGTGGCACGTCGCTCCGTCCACGCGTGTGCTTTGGTTGCTTCTTCGACTGATAACTATAACATCCGTACCTTTTCGGGCCACACCCTTTACCCCCGCGCAGCCCCATGCGCGTTTGCTTCCAGAGAGTGACTGTACTCTCCACTACTACTACTACTACTACTACTACTACTACTACTACTACTACTACTACTACTACTACTACTACTACTACTACTACTTCTGGCGCTCGGAAGGGGGTGCTTGAGACGGTCGCGGCGGTGAGAACC
>Ga0209302_10000915_pt1 | contig 16967 bp, 7 predicted proteins | sample ArcOceMetagenome_2_FD_187445 | JGI IMG/M metagenome (GOLD analysis project Ga0209302, IMG submission 187445) | Marine eukaryotic phytoplankton communities from Arctic Ocean - Arctic Ocean ARC135M Metagenome (SPAdes) (version 2) | ecosystem: Environmental > Aquatic > Marine > Oceanic | place... | reverse complement strand
GGTGGCATGAGAAGGGCATCGCTGGGGAGTGGGTACAGGTGTATCACGCACCGTGTTTGCTCCGGTAAGTCATCAAAAAGCCAGGATCAGCTTCGACCTCCACGGTTGCGTCACGTGGATGAGCATCACGACGAAGCCGCTCACAACGCACAGGCATCATCACCAGCCAGCAGCAAGCACTGGAGCTTGTGGTCGACACTCTTGTTCCGCCACACATTTGCAGAACGCAGCAGATGTCCGGCGCGCACACGACCAGCAGATGCAGCAGCGCGGCGGTCGGCAAAGGTCCGGCACGCAGCACGATCGAGTCCACGAGCCCGCACAGCCGCCTGCACGGGCGGCGCGAGCGACGAGACCAACAGCGGCCATCGCGCGAAAGGGTATCTCTATCTCTCTATCTCTCTATCTCTCTATCTATCTATCATAATCCCCAGGCTCACCAGCGCCCCGTAAAAGCCAACTTACCGGCCGCCAACAAGGCGCTTTGTGCCCAATGTGGGAGGCTTCACTCTGTCTGCTGCTGGTGGGTGTTCTCTCCATGTTGCCCGAGCAGCCGCACGCGCCGACAGGGCTCGCTGCGTCGACCACCGTCACACTCGCTTGGGAGCCGCCGCCAGACGGCGGAGAGCCGATCGTGGCCTACGCAATCAGTGGCGGCCTGGCGGGTGGTCCGGTCCGTCCGATCTACGACCCGTTGCTCGCCGGTGACTCTGGCGACCCGTTCCGCCGCGAGCTCACGGTGCGCGGCCTTCAGCCTAGCACGGCCTACGCCTTCCGGCTCTGTGCGGTCAACCGCGAGGGGCGCAGTTCGTGGAGTGTGCCGGCTCAGTTCGACACGAAGCCGCCGCTCGTGCGCGTGTCCGGCGTCTCGCCCATGGCAGGCCCGCGGGCGGGCGGCACGCGACTGACGGTAAACGGCGCCGACTTCCGCTTCGGCGAGGTCTTCAAGTGCGCGTTTGGCGGCACGGTCGTACCCGCCACTCTCAGCGCTCCTTCAGCGCAGGCGCGCGCGCGGCACGCGCAGCTCGACGCGTTCGTGCTGGACGTGTGGGGCTTCAACGACACGGGAATCGATCGGAACGCCCCCAACGTCCTTGAGTGCGTCACGCCCGCCGTGCCTGCCTCCAGCCGCCTGGTGGGTGGCGACGCGTCGGGCGGCGGGTCTGTGCGGCTACAGCTCTCGTCTCACGCGCTCCCGCTCGCCGTCTCGGCCGATGGCTTGGCGTTCAGTGATAGCGTGCCCTTCTCCTTTTACGACGACGCTCTACCTGCCAGCTTCACCCCCGTCTCCGGACCTCTCGGCGGCGGCACTGCGGTCACGGTGCGCACCTTAGGTGGTGTAGACAACGGGTGTAGACTGAGGGCGGGTGCGATTACGGTGACCAGTGCCCGACGCGCTCCCGCACCACTCGCCCCTTCCCTTGGTGGTAGCCCTCACCTTGCTGCTGCCCCTCCTTTGCCGCCAGCCCTCATCTTGCTACGACCCCTCACCAGTTGCGCGGCGCTTTCCTGGTGAAGGAATTTGCCCTTGTAGTCCTGAGCCTGCACCCCTTAAGTCTACACCCTTTAGGTGCGCGGCGCGTTCCCGCGCGACTCGCTCGCCCTCGCGACCGGCGGCCTGCCGTTTGCGGGCGCCACGTGCAACTTCTCCGGCGCCATAATGCCGGCCACCTTCGCACCACGAGCCGGTTTGAAATGACACCGGCCCTCTGATCGGGCTGCCCGGCGTCCCTAAAGGCCCAGGGCGTGGGCACGCCTACTCGCCCTGCGGGCGCCACCCAGGAGCCCCAGGCATCGCGCCGCCCGCCTCAGAGCGCCCTCAAGGTGAAGGCGTCCTTCCTTCCAACTGACAGGCGGATGAGGCCGTCGACCCCACATGGCTTGCCGCCTACGCCGCCGCCAGCGATCCTGCCAACCAGCCTTCGCCACCATTGCCGCCTGGCGTCCCTCCATCATTGGCGCCGCACGCTGCCGCCGCCGCCCGTGCCGACCACAGCTTCGTGCCCTTACCGCCCCCGCCCGAGCCACCCCTCCCGCCCTCGCAGCCACCCGGCAGCCCGCCGCCCTCCCCGTTGCCGCCGCTCCCCCACGCGACCGACCTTTGCTACAACTGCACCCTCGTGTGTGTTGCGCCTTACGCGCAGCTCAGCTCGCTTTCTACCACCCTCCCCGCCTCGCTGCGCCTCGAGTTCGGCTACGGCGAGGAGGCGGTGACGGCGGGAGTATCTCCTGAGGGCGAGGGTGCCGCCGAGGGTGCCGCTCCGCCTCGCTACCTATCGCCCCTCTCTCAGCACGAGCGGGAGGTCCTCGCCCCGCTGGATGCCCCCACCGACGAGTTTGGTGGCAGCTTTGCTCCAATCCGCGTCGCCGCCGTTAGCGCCAGTACTGAGGAGCCGAGCGGAGGCAGGGGCGCCGCGCATATCGCCGATGGGAGCGGCCTCCGCCACTACGTCGAGGGTGTCGCCTACGATGGCACGCCGCCTGCTGTCTACCATCCCATGCCCCCGCATGCACGCCCCCGCTGATATCATCCCCTCTACCTACGATAGCACGCCTGCACGCCCCCGCCTGCAACCCTACACGCCCCCTACCTACACGCCTCCGCGCTCCTGCCTGCACGCCCCAGCCCGCCAGCCTCCTTGCCGCTTTACCCTCCTGCCCCCTCGCCTCTCCATCCGCCTGTCCGCCCCGCCCCGCCCCGCCCCACATGCACACACACATGCACACGTGCACACGCCTCTCGGCAGGCCGCTTCGTGGGTGGCCGCTACACGCCTCTCCCCGGCGGACCGGGCGGCGCGGGGGACAACGCGCCCTCGCGCCCCGGTACGACGGTCAACTCCTTTTGCGACGCGCCGCATGGGCTGGAGTGCGGCGGGCTCTGCTGGGGCAGCGATGTGCGCGCGCGTAGTGTATTACATGGTGGCATCATGCGTTTGCACAGTGCATTGCATAGCATTGCTGGGTGCATTCCATAGTGCCCCATGCATTACGTGAGCGCGGCGCTCCTGAGACGGCGCCTCCCTTGCGCCTCGCGCCATAACGCCGCCTCGCGCCATGTGAGGAGCTGTGCATGCCTTCGCATCCCTGCCTCTCACTAGATCTCGCTCACTCTGGCAAACCCGCCCTCACCCGCCCCTGCTTTCTGCCGCACCCCTGCACAGCCCTCTGCACCACCCTCTGCACACGTCGACCAGCAGTGATGTGCTATGTGCTATGTATGCTATGTGCAGCCCTCGGCGCATGACGGCGAGCAGTGGGTGCAGCTTGACTTTGGAGAGCGACGCTACGTTGACATGCTACACCTGTGGGGCTACAACGCGGCGGAGGCGGCGGCAGAAGGGCCGCGCCCCTCGCCTCGCGCCGTGGCGGCTCTTGAGGTGCAGGTCCCCGACGCCAATGGCGGCTGGGTGACGGTGGGCTCGCTCGACGCGCTGCCCCCTCCGTCCCTCGACGGGAGGGACGCGGGGCTACACGTGCGGTCACACGGGGTGCCGCTCTACCAGGTGCATTCTATTGTGCTTTGCATGGTGCAGTGAGTAGTGCGGTGCGATGGTGCATTGGATGCAGTACACTGTGCAATGCACGGTGCGTTGGCGCGCTTCTTCCAGGTGCCGCCCGCGCACCGCGGTGCGGCGCAGCGCACCGTACGCTGGCTCGGCTTTGCCACCGCCTCGCTGCGTCTGGCGGCGATGCGACCGGTGCGGCGTGGGGCGGGCGTGGGTCTGTGCGAGGTGCGCTTCTATGAGGAGGCAGCCAGCCATGCGCTGCAGCTAGCTGGCGCGGCGGCAGTGCGAGGCGGCGTGCTCCAGCTCACGCCTGGCGCCGCCTTCACGCGCGAGGCGGCGAGGGTCCACCTGGGTGGCGGAGGTCTGCATGTGCCACCCACTGTCGGAGGTTCCGCACTAGACGCCGCGGTGCGCCATACCCGCTAACCTCTGATAGCAAGATGCGCGGTGCATGGCACGATGTCATGTATGATGCTGTGCAGGATGCCAGACACAATGCCATGTACGGTGCAATGCACGATGCCATGCGCGGTGTCATGCGCTAGGTGCGCGCCATGCCCTCGCGTCTAGTCGCGGCGGCGGCACGGTTGCGGCAGCGGGAGGTGGCGGCGATGGTCACGGCAGGCCTCTCCCCCGCAAGAGAGCCTGCTCCACATGAGTCTCCCCAGCCGCTGCCCATCGCCAACACCTCCGCTCCCGCCGCCGGCGTCACCTCTCCGGTGCTGTCAGAGGCGGTGACGCGCGGCGCGGCTTCCTCAGTGGCGTGTGGTGGGGACATCGACTTGCCCGCCTGCCCACCGCAGGATGCCAGCGGCCTGGCGCCGCCGCCGCCGCCTCCGCAGGTCCTGCTCAAGCACATACACGAACCATGCACACACATCACGCCTCCACCTCCGCAAGCCCTGCTCCAGGGCACTTGCATGGTATATCCGCCGCAGGTGCTGCTCGAGGGGGTTCACCTGGACGAGGGCAGCCTTGTACTTGAAGCAACGCTGCAGCGGACTGAGCAGCTTACCGCGGCCGCGGCGCCGGGGCGGCGGCTGATGTCGGGGCACGGCTCGGTGTATCGCGAGGAGGCATTTTGGGCCGAGGCGGAAGAGGAGGAGGGCCACGTGGGCGCTTCGCTGCGGAGGCAGATGCTCCACGACCTGGGCGGGATCGAGCCGCCGCACGAGCAGCCGCAAAACCTACGCAATGGCGAGGCGGGCTACGACACCACGGACGGCGGCGGCGACGGGCTGCGCGGGGTGGAGCGGCGATGTGCAGCTGCAGCTGCGGCTGCGGTCCGCCGGCGGCGCACCGCGCGCGGCGGCAGCGAGAGTGGTGATGAGGGTGGCCACGTGGCTTCACCTGTGCTGCGGCTGACGCGCGGAGGGTGGCTGCCGGACGCTGCCTCCGCAATTCCCGCGGGTGAGGCGATGGGAGAGGAGACGTACTGCAGGTGGTGGCCCGGAGTGGAGGGGGCGCTGTCTACAGAGGAGGACGGGACTGAGGGGCGCGGCGATGGCGTGTCACTATGGGCCGGTGAGGCTGCGGCGGCGGAGGAGGAGGCGGAGGAGGCGGTGCTGGGCGCAGCATTCCTGCCGATGCGCGGAGCTACTGTGCCGCTCTTTTACTTCTCGCTCCGCCTGGATGTATTCGTGAGCGCCGCGGAGGTTGGGGCTGCTGTTGGTCCTAGTGTGGGTCCGGGCGAAGCAGCGGTGGCGGCGGCGGCGAAGGAGGAGGAGGAGGCGACGCGACAGGAGAGAGGGAAAGGTGATGCTGAGATGGGTGGGGTGACGTCGATGGAGCGGCAGGAGCAGGAGCGGGCAGTAGTGGCACAGGGAGAAGGGTGGGAGGCAGCGAACGCGGCCATCGAAGCGTTGAGTCTCGACGAGAGAGTGGCGGGGTGGAGTCTACCACGGGAGGGACAGTCGGCGAACGCTGCCTTGCAGGCGAGCTCCCTCGCCGTAGGAGCATGTGCACTCTGCTTGCCCGCATCTGAGCTGCATGCGCGCTGCATGTGCACTGCATGTGCGCACTACGTGTGCACTTCCAGGCGAGCCCTTCATCGCGGGCGCTTGCAAACAGGCCAGCTGACTGGTCGGGTGTGGACCATTCGTACGAGGAGGAGCTGGCCTATGCTGCGGCCATGCGGGGCGCAGCAGCTTTGTCGAGCGCGGAGGGCGCCGCGGCAGAGGTGCCACCCAGACGCAGTCAGGCGGCCACGAAAGAGGCGGGCGCGGCGGGCGCGGCGGGTGCGGCGGGCGCGGCGGGTGCGGCGGGCGCGGTGGGCGCGGCGCCGCGTGGTGGGCTCCTGCTGTGCTACGGTGAAGTGTGGGAAGGCGGGCTGGCGCCGCTGCTCGAGGGCAATGACGGTGGCAGTGAGGGCGGTGGCGGGCTGTGCGTGAGGCTCTCGCAAGGCCCCTCGCCATCCGATTGCCTGGCGACGCTGCTGCTGGGCGGGCGGCGGCTGGCAGAGGTCGCGCTGCCGTCACGTGCGAGCGCGTGGCTGCCGCTGCAGCTCGTGGTCGAGCCTGCCGGGGCGAGACTGCTCTACCGCCGCCGCGAGGTCTTCGCGGAGCCGGTCAGCATGTACACTGCATGCACACTAGCACACCACATGCGCGCCGCATGGACGCCAGGCCTGTATTTACTCCTCTTTCACCTATACCCAATTTTATTTCATGCTGCACGAATAGTGCACATCAATTGCAGGTCGCGCTGCCCGGCTGGGCGCCGGCGCCGCACTGGCGCGTTTTGGTGGCTGCCGTGACGCGCGCGGTGCCGGGCGACGCCTACTGGGTCGACAACCTGCAGCTTGACTCGGCCTCGCTCCTCAGCTCCGGGGAAATAGCATCGCCCGTCTCGCTCGAGGTCTCGCTAAACGGCCAGGACTACTCTGCCTTAGGCTTCCGCTACTCATACCAGTCGCCACCGCAAATCTCGGCACTGCTCCCACCCGGAGGGCCACTCGGCGGCGACACGCGCGTGCGGGTGGCAGGGAGCGGGCTGCGCGGCGGCAGCGGCTACGCGTGTCGCTTCGGCGAGGTGCGGGTGCACGCGAGCTGGGATGAAGCGGCCGGCGAGGTGGTCTGCGTCACGCCGCCACAACCGGGGCACGTGCCTGCGGGGGGGAGCTTGCCCTTTGCCGTTGCCATGAACGTGGCCGATGCGGACCACCCCGCCCCTCTAGCGGCGGCCGACTACGCGCTGGCGGCCGCCGACTTCACGTATCACGGTCCGCGCACCTGCTACCCGGCTCCCCTCCCCTCCCCGCTCCCCCCCCGCGCCGTTTGCGTTCCTCTGCTCCTTGTTGTTGCCCACACGGCTTGCCCCTTCCTTGGCCACACAATATGCTCCCGCTTCCGTCATCAGGCGAGCTGCAGCTCACCGACGTCTCCCCCGCCGTTGGCCCTGTGGTCGGAGGCGCTGTCCTCGCGGTGCACGGCGGCCGGATGGCTGGAGGCTCAGAGTACCTCTGCTGCCTCGCTGCCCAGGGGCAGACCTGCACGCCCTCGGCCACGCCCTCCGGTGCGGAGGGTGGGGTGGGCCCTGCGACCAGCGCCGCCTCGTACGACGCAGCGGCGGGGACGCTCCGCTGCGTATCCCCCGCAGTACAGGCTGCGGGGGCGCACCGGCTGCGCCTGTCTCTCAACGGCCAGCAGTTTGCGTGGGGACCAGGCCAGGCGCTCGCCTTTTGGGCGGTGGCGCCCTTAGCCCTGCTTGCCTCCCTCCTCCCGGCAGCCGGCCCTGCAGAGGGCGGCAGCGTCGTGGTCGCTGCGCTCTCCTCCGCCATCGCCCGCCCCAACCTCGCCGAGCTCGCCGCCCTCTTCTCCGGCTCCTCCGCTGCCAACCTCGGCGCGATCGCCCTCGAGCCCACGTGCCGCTTCGGTGGTCAGGGCCACACCGCAGGCCTCGTCGTACCCGCCACCCTCGACGGCGAGGGACGCAAGTACACTTGCGTCACACCGAGCGCGGCGGCAAGTGGCGCCGCCCTCGAGCTTCGCCCCACGACTGAGGCCGAGCTGAGAGCGTCGCTCACCTTTTACGGAGGCGCCGCCCCCATCGGCGGCGGCGCCGTGCGCCTGAGCGGACCCCCCGGGCAGGAGGCAGGCTCGATCGTCGTGTCGACGCCGCAGCCGCTGCAGCCGCTGCCCAGTTTCGTCTGGAGCGCAGAGCTCACGCTGCGCAGCCGCGCCAGCCTCGACGGCGTCAGCCTGAGTTACTGCGACGATCTCGGCCGGCTCCGGCAGTTTGGCAAGGGCCACGGGCTTCGCGTGGTATTGCTGCCGCTGCGGAACGAGATCGTCGCGCTGCTGCAGGGCGTCGCCGTCGGCGCCGCCCCGTTGTTTCCAAACGCCCTACCGCCTCCTGCGCCGCATGCGTTGACGGAGCACGCTGCCGTGGGACAGAAGGCGTATGCACTGCGTACACACGGCACCACGGAGTGGGCCGACCTCGCCATCTTGCCTTGGGACGTCGACGGCAAGCAGGCGGCGGGGCCGATGGGAGGCGAGACGGCGGGGCCTGCAGCGGGGCCTGCGGCGGAGCCTGCGGAGCGAGCGGTGGAGGGTGCGGCGGAGGAAATGGCGCACTTGGCGCGCACCCGGGTCGACCGCGAGGCTGCTGCGCGAGGCGCACTCTCCCAGCCGAGATCGTGGGAAGTCTCGGTGACGCCCTCACCGCTCGACAGCGACGCGGACGCCGCAACGCTCGTCGTGAGCCTCGGCGGAGCGGTGCGGCTATGCCTACCCTCACCTCCACCCCCTGACCCCGATCCTGACCCCGATCCTGACACTGACACTGACTGACACTGGCCTGACACTGACACTGACACTGACCGTAAACCTAAAAAACAGGAGCGGCTGCGTGCGGTGCTGCCAGGGTGGACGGCGATGGTGGCAGCGAGCTGGCGCTTTGGGCTGGGTGGCAGCACGGCGCACGCTTCGGAGTTTGGCGATGCTCTTGACGTGCCGCACACCCTCGACCGGCTGAGGCTGCGGGCGGGCAGTGTGTCGCCTCCGGGCGCGATTGTGCGGCTCTCCCTGGCGTACAATCAGCAGGACTACGAAACCCCCGCCGCGCCGGCCACCGCCGCCGATGCCGACGGGAGCGCGGCCTTTGGTTTCGGCGTGCCGGCCGTGCATGCGGTCGAACCGAGCCGAGGCTTCGCCTCGGGAGGCACGCAGCTGCGGGTGAGCGGCGACCTGCCACCGATAGATCGCAATCTAGATGAGAGCGGCGGCTGGCGCTGCCGCTTCCTCGAGGTCGTGCACGCGGGGTGGCACGCGGGCGGGGCATCCGGGGCCTCCGGGGCGGAGGCTCCGGGGTACGCCGCACTGCCTGTGACGCTCTCGCCGCTTGACCTGTGGGCGTCGCGCTTCGACTATGCGCGCCGCTACCGGGGTGAAGCCGAGGCCGGGGGCGGTGGCGAAGACGAGAGTGGTGGCGAGGGCGAGAGCGAGGGTGATGGCAAGGACAAGGGCGGTGCGGCTGAGGTGAGCGGTGGCGCGGCGCGGGGCGACGGAGTGTGGCGGGTGCTCACGGGAGGCGCGAGCGCGACGGTCGCTGGGCTGAGCGATGGCGGCGCGGTGGCCTGCACGGCACCCGCCCTTGCGCACGGCCGCTACTCCGTGCAGCTCTCCCTCCACGGCGCTCGCTGGAGCGGAAGTACCGACGCGGCGCTGTTCCTCTCTGATGGTCACGCCGAGCTCAAGGCGACGCCCGACGAGGCGCCGGTGGCGGCCGAGCCACTTGACCCTGCGCCGCCGCTCGCGATGCGCGTGTTGCTGAGCGGCGTGGCGCTGCACGGCGGCTTTGCGTACACCTGCCAGGTGCGGCCCGCCTACGCCGCGGCGGATGGTGCAGTGGTGACCACGGTCAAGGGAACCTATGCGTCTGCGGTGCGCGGCGTGCTGTGCGAACTGCCGCAGCCTGGCCGGAATGGCACGGGCGCCATCTTCCTCCATCTCTCCCTCGGATCTTTCTCCCCCCTCGCTGTGGCCGAGCCATACGGCAGCAGCGGTGCGCTCTTCCAATGGCGGCCACCCGCCACGATCTCTGCGCAGCTCCCGAACCCGGCTGGCCCGGCCCGTGGCGCCACGCAGCTCACCCTTGTCGGAGGTGGCTTCGGCGTGGACGCCGACGCGGCTGTCGAGTGTCGCTTCGGCGCGGCGACGGTGAGGGCGGCCCGCGCCTCCGACACGTCGGTCGCATGCCTCACCCCGGAGGCGCGGTGGGCAGGGCTGATGCTCGGGGCGCCAGAGGGCTCCCCGCGCGCGGTGGGCCTCGGCCCCGACCTCTCCGGCCCGTGGAGCGACAGCGAGGGGCGCCGACTGCACGTGTGCGCAATGCATGGCGGGCTCGCCGTCGCGGTGCCCGAGGCAGGCGCCGCGGCGGTGGCGGTGTGGGATGTGCAGCGGCGCGGGTACGTGGGCATGTGGCAGCAGTGGCAGCCTCTCGGTGGCGCGCCGAATACACTGTCGTCGTCGGCGCGCAGATACACTCTTTTCGGCGCCGAGTTGGGCGCTGGGCAGAGGCACGAGAGGGGCTTCTTCCGGTGGCGCGTCGCCACCGAAGGCGAGGCGGTGATCATCGGAGGCGCGCGGGTGGTGGTGGGCAACCAGAGCGAGGCCGGCATGATTGCAGGTGTGTGGACGTCGCACAGGCTGCGTCGCCACTTCGACAGCGTCGGACTGGGTGTCGGCGCGAACGACAGGGGCGAGTGGAGCGCCGTGAGGGCGGCGCACCAGCCGCCGCCACCGCCGTCGCCGCCCTTTGACGGCAACACCACCGCGGCAGCCCCTGGGTCAGCCTCTGACGAGGAGGGCCTCGCACTCGCCTGCAGTATGCTGCAGCCGAGTCGACTGCAGGTGGACGGGGGCTTCGCCCTCCGCGCCAGTGCCGAGTTCGCGGTGGCGGCTGCTGCTGCGGCTTCGGCGACCACCGCCGCGGCCCTCGTGACCGCCGCCGCCACCAGCTCCGCAGCCAAAGCCGCAGCGGCGAGGCAAGCGGCACAAGCGGAGCAAAGCAGGGCGGGCCTCGCAGCCTTGGGCACGCTGCTCGACCACGGCCGGCGCGGCAGCGTGCAAGATGCCACTGCCGCGCCGTCGCCGCCGCGCGCCATGCTTGCATTGGTAGAGGCGGCACTAGGAAGGCGTTCGCCTCTGCTTCTCCTCGGCAGTGCCACCCTCCATCCAATGAGACGGCCGGCCGCGCCGCTCGCCGCCCCGCCCACACCGTCCGCGCCACCCGACCCGCAACTCGCTGCAGAGACGGCTACCAATGAGACCAATGCCACCAACGTCTCGATCAATGCCGCTATGCCTCCGGTGGTGCCGCCGCTGCCATCACCGCCGCCCTTTGTGACGATCGTCCATGAGCAGATCAACCTGACGACGGTCGGCAGCCACGGGCTGGGCGGTGCGGTTTGGCAGCCGGAAAGCGTGATGGCTGCCGCCATCGCGTGCCGCCAGGACCTGCGCGTATTTGCTGAGGTCTACGCAGGTGGTGGCCAACTGGGCGGCGAAGGGATCGTGCTGGCGCTCGGCAGCTTCGCGCACGTGCAGCTGCTCGCCCTCCCGCGTGCCGACACGCCTGCCGCCTTCAGCGACGGCGACAGGCTGCTCGTGCTGCGGCTGAGGCGCACCGCGGCCTCGCTGGGCGGACTCGAGTTGCTAGTGGGCGGGAGGCGCCTTGCCCGCCTCGCCTTCTCGCTGCCGACGGTAGAGTGGACCAGCGTGGCCCTCAGCCTAACGAGCGAGAGCGCGTCGCCCCAGCAACCCGCGGCGCGGCTGACGCGCCTCACGCTCCGCGTGGGCGGCGCGGTGGTGCTGGCGGCCGTGCCGCTCCCTGGCTGGCAGCTGGCGCCGTCTTGGCGACTCGGCTTGTCAGCAGCGGCCCTGGATGGCCAGGATACTCACGCGGTGCGGAGCGTGGGGTGCAGCTGCGGCGAGGGGGCAGGGGAGAGCGCGGCGCTGCCTCTCGCGGTGTCCGCCGACTCTTTCCACGCCTCGTACCGCAGCCGCCACGCGCACTACGCCTACTACGCCGAGCCCGCCCTCTCCCTCGTGAGGCCGGCTGTGGGCCACCTATCGGGCGGCGCGCTGCTCGCAGTGCAGGGTGCGGGGCTGCATCGCGGGGTTGACTTCCGCTGCGCGCTCGGTGACAGGCCGTGGAGCGCAGCCACCTATCGCGCCGCCGTCGATGCGGTGGTCTGCCGCGCGCCGCCCTCCGTGGAGGTGGCCACCGCGGCCCTCCGGCTCACGCTTAACGGGCAGCAGCTCTCCGCCGCCTCCCTGCCCTTTCACTATGTCAACCCCCAGCCTACCAGCCTCTATCCCACCTCGGGGCCAACTATCGGCCGCACGATCGTCGCGATCCGGCCCGCTTTCGTCAACGGCAGCTCCCTCAGCTCGGCCAACGGGAGCTCGCTCGACCTCGCGCCACTCGGCTTGCTCGGCAGCACGGCAGATGAGCGGTGGCGCACGGCGGCGGCCGGTCCCTTCTGCTCGTTCAACAGCTCGCTCTCTCCCGCTAGCTGGAGCGAGGCGGAGGGCGCGCTCAAGTGCGCGTCGCCCCGCGCCAAGGCCGTGCTCACGGGTGGTGTCGTGTTGGTGGGCGTCTCCATGAACGGGCAGGATCTCACTCCGGCGCCGCTCAACTTCACCTACTTTAGCTTCAGCTTCGACGCTGACGAGTCGGCGGCGGTGGCAGGGGGGAGGGCTGGGGCGGTAGGGGCGGCAGTGGAGCTGGCTGCGGAGCAGCTTATGGCAGCGCTGCCATTGCGCTCGGTGGACAAGGCGTCCGGCCCAGTGGAGGGTGGCACGTTCATTGTGGCCTACATCGGTGAATTTGACGCGGCGGCGGCCTCCGACCCAGTCTGCCGCTTCGTGGACAGGCGCGGCACCACCGGCACCACGCCAGCCGTCATCTCGTCGGGCTCCGACGCGCTGCAGTGCGCCACCCCTGCCGGGCTGCGCGCAGGCCCCGCGGCGATCGAGGTGAGCCTCAACGCGCAAGATTTCTCGGTGGCCGGCCACCGCTTCTGCTTCACCAACGCCTCACTCGTCACTTTCGAGCCGCTCGTAGGGCCGGTGGATGGAGGCACCCGCCTGCTGCTGCGCGGAGCCGGGCTCGTGCCTTACGATTGCCACCTCGCCGCGGACTTGGAGCCAAAGGTCTGCCGCTGGACGAGCGACTCTGCGAGCTTCTTGGATGGCGCGGCGGTGAGCGCGACGGTGGCAGCGACAGTCGATGCCGGGCGCGCCGCCCTCGTGTGCTTCACGCCTCCGCTGCGGCTGGCGGACGAGACCGTCCCGGCCGTCGAGGTCGCGCTGAGCGCCTCGCTCAATGGTCGAGACTATACGCCGCCCCTCACGTACTCCTTCGCGCGCCCCGTCGCCATAAGCGAGTACAGCCCCGCGTGCGGCCCCACGGCGGGAGGCACCACTGTGCAGCTAAGTGGTGTCGGCTTGCGCGCTGAGCCCCGCCTAGCCTGCTCCTTCGGAGCGCGCGAGGTGCGCGCGACGTTGGGCGGCGGCCCTGGCGTGGCGAGCTGCGTATCCCCCAACCTGCACGACGCCGCCGCGGTGCCACCTAAGCGCCTCGACGACCCGTCGGCCGCCTCCGCCGCCGTGCTCGCCAACGCCGCCGCTGCCTCCGCTGCCGCGCTCGCCTCGGTCTCCCCCATGGTGCTCGCGTTTGGTGGCGAGGTAGCCGGGCTACCGGCAGCCTTGCGTTCCAGCGGGGCGGCACTCTATCACCTCGGTGGGGTGGCTGCGCTGGGGCCAAGTGCCTTGCAGCTGGCGGTGGCGGGGCAGCGGGAGGATGGCCACCTGCAGCTTGTCCTTCCGAATGGCGAGGCACCGCTCAGCTCCTTCGATCTCGACCTCGCGGTGAGATTCGTCGAGGATATCGCCACTGCCGCCACGGCAACCACGACTAGCACCATTGCTTCCGACAGTCGCAGGTTTGCCCTTGCCGCCGAAGCCGAAGCCGAAGCCGAAGCCGGAGCCGAGGCCGAGGCGGAAGCCGAAGCCGAAGACGCTGAGCCCACGGACTACGAGCTACAGGCCGGGGTGGTCGAGCATGTGGACTCTATCCCCACATTTGACCAGACACGGCACGAGATCATGCTCAAGGCGCTGTCCGAGATGAGTGCGGAGGTAGCCGCGGTCCCTGCCCCCGCTTCTGCGCCGGTGATCGATACCCAGATCGATAGCGAGAAGCTGAGCGCGGGGGGGGTCATCCTCGAGTATGGGCCGCAGGAGGCGCTCGATGCGGTGGCTGAGGCGGCAGCTAGCAGCCTGGAGCTGAGTCTGGGGGTGCGCAGCACAGCGGGGCTCAGCCTTAGGCTCGCCCTCAGTGCCAAGACGGGCGTGTCGCTCTCGGTCCTTGTCGATGGCGTGGAGGCGGTACCGCCTGCACAGCGCGTCGCCGTTGTGCTGGGGCTGCCTTACGGGGTGGGGCTCGGCCTCTCGCTCTCCCTATCGACGACCGAGGGGCTGCGCGTCCGCCTTGCCGGCGTCTCGCTGTGCAGCGGCCTCGCGCTGCGCGGGTGGCACGTCCGTGCGGGCTGGCACTTCCGGCTCCGCTCATTTGGCCACGGCTCGGTCGGGGTCGAGCTCTCTCGGCTGCGGCTGCTCTCCGCCGCCACGCTCGCGCTCACACCGCTCAATACCACACTCACCATCGGGCCCATCTTCTCCAGCGCGCCGCTCCCCTTTATTTACTACGCACCGCCACTCCCCGCGCCGGCCGGCGGCTGCCCTGCGGGCTCGGTGCACCGTGAGCCTTGCCCCGTGCTCCCCCTCTCCGGTCCGCTGCTTGGCGGCACCCTCGTCTCCGTCGCCCTCCTCGACTACGCGGCGACGCACGCCGCCCTCATTGCCGCCGCACCCTCAGGGGCCGACCTCCGCTGCCGCTTCGGCGCCGCCGAGTCTCCCGCGACGCACTGGGTCGAGGCCGGCCAGGGCAAGGGCCTCTCTTGCGTCGCGCCGCCCCTCACGGCGAACGGCACTTCGCTCCCCCACGCCGTGCGCATGGTGGTGACTCTCAACGGGCAGCAGTTTTCCCGCGTCGCCGCCTTCGTCTACCACGCCGAGCCGAGCGGCGTGCTGCTCTCGCCTCGCGCTGGCCCCGCCGCGGGAGGCGCGCTACTTACCCTCGTCGGCGCCGGGCTGGGCAACGGCTCCGCGCCCACCTGCCGCTTCTCGCGCCTCGGCAATGAAACGAGGGTGGCCGCCACGTGGCGCGACGCGCCCAGCCGGCTGCAGTGCGTCTCGCCGCCTGTGGTCGCCGGGCTGCCCGCGGCGACCGTCGATGTCTCACTGAACGCGCAGCAGTTTTTCGCGCTGCCCGGCGGCGGCGAGGGTTTCGTAGTGGTGGACGCGGTCTCAATCGTGTCGGCGACGCCGCTGTCGGGTCCCGGCAACGGCGGCACGACGGTGGAGGTGGCCCTTTCCGGGAGGGGGGTGCTCAACCCGGCGAGTGCGGCTGCCGAGCTGGGCAGCTACCTGTGTGCCTTTGGCCACGCCGAGCGCACTGCCGCCGACGAAATGATTGCCTCCCGACACGGCGTGACCGCCGCCACGTATGTGAACGATAGCCTGCTGCGCTGTGCCTCCCCCTCGTCCGAGGACTCCGGCGCGGGTTGGTACGGCCTCTCGCTCGCGGGCTCGCCGCTCGCCGCGTACAAGGCCGAGGCCGAGGCCGCGCTGCTGTCGGAGCTGCTGGGCGCGGCCGTGCCGAGTGGAGGTGGCGCCGTGCGGCTCACGGACGACGCGACGGGCGCGTGCGGGGCGGCGCTGCTCGACTGGGCCAGCGGCGCCTTGGGCAGCGCGCGCGCCTTGTGGTTTGAGCAGACGCTCGAGCTACGAACGACGCCGCAGGCGCCGCCGTGGGGGCAGAGCGGGAGGGTCCTCCGCGTGGGGGGGTTCTCGTGGAGCTACGGGCAGTTGCCCGCCGCAGCCGCGCGGGGCGTCGTGGGCGCGTTGGGCGTGGGGTTGGGGCTGCGCGTGCTGCTGGCACCCAAGCTGGCGGGCGCTGGCGTGGCGTGGCAAGTGGTGGTGTCGCGAGAGGTGGTCGGCTCGGGTATGCTGCCGGAGGCGGTGCTTGCGAGGCTGCAGGCGGCAGAGTGGGTGGCCTTCACGGTGAGGCACCCTGAGTGGCCACCCTCACCCTCAGCCACAGTTTTCTTTTCCTAGCCATGCACCCAAGCCCAACCAGGTGAGGCACGACCAGCGGGGCCTCTCCGTGTGGGTGGGCGAGGCCGAGCTTCTCAAGGCCGCGGAGGTCGCGCCGCCACTCGCGCCTGCCAACGGCTGGGGCTTCGCGCTGGGCGCGTGCGGCCCCGCGCCAGAGCAAGCGCAGCCGGGCGCGTGGCACGTGCGCGGCTTGCAGCTCCGCGCGGGCGCGCGGCTGCGATATGCGGATGAGACAGTGCGCGTGAGCCTTAACGGGCAGCAGTGGGTGGGAGGGGCGGTCACGTTTCGGTACCACGCGGCGCCGCGTGTGCTGGGGCTCGTGCCGAGCGCGTCACCCGTCGCGGGAGGCACCGAGGTGCGCGTTACAGCGGAGAACCTCGCAGACGCCGCCGCCGTCGCGTGTCAGTTCCTGTCGCCGGACAACGGCAGGCGCGTCCACAGTCCGGCCACGGGCAGCGCGAGCTTCGACGTGTCGGATGGGATGGGCGGCGCCGCCGAGGTGGTCTGCATTACGCCCACCTTGCACCCGGACTCCGAGGTGGCGCTGGGGCTTGAAGTGACGCGTGCAGGCCAACGCTACTCGACGCACGACGACAACGCCTCATCCTCCCACCCCTTCGCCTTCTACGCCGCGATCCCCGCCTCCGCTACATATGCCCCCGTCGCAGGCCCGAGCGCGGGCGGCACGCTACTCAACGTGAGCCTCCCGCCGCTCGGGCCCGCGCTTGGCGGCGTCGCGCTCGCGCGCGCGGCGCGCGGCGGCCGCCTTGGCGCGCGCTGCCGCTTCGGCGACGGCGCAGGTGGCCATGCGCTGCTCACCGTCGTCGCCTCGCTCGCCGCCGACGGTGCCTCGCTGGCGTGCCGCAGCCCGCAGCCAGCCGCGCTCGGCAGCGCGCCGCTGCAGCTCGCGCTCAACGGGCAGGACTACGAGCCTACCCCCGCGCTGCCCTTCGCCTTCTACGCGCCGCCCTCGCTGCGCGCCATCGTGCCAGCGGGTGCGCGCGCGGGCGAGACGGTGACCATGCTAGGCGAGGCGCTGCGCGGCGCCGACGGCTACGGCGCGCACAGCTGTAAGTTTGGTGAGACGGTGGTGGCCGCGACGCTGCAGGGGGCCGCCCGCGTCGTCGCCAACGCGTGGGAGGCTGACAGCGTGCACTGCCTCGTGCCACCACGCGGTGCCGAGCCGCGGCGCGTGCGCGTGAGCGTGAGCATCAACGGGCAGGACTACACGGCTGAGGAGATCGCCTTTAGCTGGTCGGAGGTGCCGCTTG
>Ga0209302_10000913_pt1 | contig 17001 bp, 14 predicted proteins | sample ArcOceMetagenome_2_FD_187445 | JGI IMG/M metagenome (GOLD analysis project Ga0209302, IMG submission 187445) | Marine eukaryotic phytoplankton communities from Arctic Ocean - Arctic Ocean ARC135M Metagenome (SPAdes) (version 2) | ecosystem: Environmental > Aquatic > Marine > Oceanic | place... | reverse complement strand
CGACCGACGACCCCGTCGCCGCCCTCGGAGGCGGGCGGCACGGGCCCGGCGGGCGGGAGGCCGGACTTCCCCTCGCCGACCACAAGCTAGTGCGCAACGGACTCACCGGGTCCGGGACGGAACTCGGTGCACAGACACAGCTAGCTGCTCGAGGGAAAATTCACTGCGTAAAAAATAATATATTCATACACACACGCGCCGCGGCTGTGTCACGCGTGTCGACCTCTGAACTGTCACCCTCTTCGCTGGGCCACTCATAGCGGTGCGAGCGCCTCGACCATCGGTGGCTTCACCTCGAACCACGGCGTCGCCGCCTCCTGCGCAGGGCAGCCGCCCTCCGCCTCTGGTCGGAAGGGCTTCTGCCAAGCGGCGACAAGCGCATCCGTCGACATGCCGCCGCCCGTCGCGCCCGGCCTGTCCGCGTGGGGGCCGAGCGCCGCCTGGTAGATGCAATGTGTATACACATGCAGCATGCACATGCAGCATGCACATGCAGCATGCACGCAGCGCAGCGTGCACGTGCTGTCTGTGCGGTGTGTCCAGCCGGTACACCCTTGCCCTAACCCCACCCCCCACCCTCAACCCCAACCCTCACCCCAACCCTACCCCTACCCCCACCCCCACCCCTACCACTCACCTGGTAGAAGCAGTCGATCCAGCAGAGCGAGGAGGAGTTGCCCCCCTGCGCACCGCAGCCGTCCAAGCAGCCGGGAACGGCCTTGGTGACCTCGGCCCCGAAGACGCGCGTGTGGCACGCCCGCTTGACCACCTCCACCTTGAGCACTCGCCACGTGCACGCCGCGCCATGCTCCTGCGGCGTATTGCCGCAGTAGCCCCTGTCGAGGGAGGAGAACCACGTGCCGTGACTGGTCGCGTTGAGCTTTGCGAAGACGTTGCTGGCGTAGCACTCGGCCTTGCTCGGGCGCGGGTTGAGGACCGAGCGCTTGCACCCGCCCGAATGCATGAACTGCCCGAATTTCACGAACAGGTCCTCGTAGCCAAGGGTTGCGTTGCACGGGGTCTTCTTCTGGTGGAAGCCCGAGCCACTGAAGCAGTCGCAGCAGTACGTGTCCGTCGGGCAACTGCCGCCGAAGGGGTCAGAGTCGTTGACGCCCACGTTGCACATGGCGTACTGTGAGTACCGCTCGTCGACCTCGAGCGTCAGCTTGTTGACTCGCAGGTCGGCGCCAGCTGTCTCAGGGTTGGTGCAGGGACTAGGATAGGGCTTGTCCCAGGGCGTGTCCGGCCCGTCGGGGCAGAAGAGTGGGTACGGGATCACCTCGAGCATGTCGAAGAACATGTCGCCCAGCGCATCGGCTGTGTCCATGTTCACCGGGATCGCGCCGAATTTGTGCTCGTTCACGTGGTACACGGTGATGTTATTGGCGTGCTTGGGGTCGATTGAGAGCGAGGACAGCACGGAAAACAGCACAGGGAGCATTGCCACGCCGCCCCGTCCGTGCTATAAAATAACTCCTGCCGTTCGTGTTGGCAAAAGTCCGTTTGCGATTCAATTGACATTTTACGTTGACGCCGGATACCGTGAGTGGCCACACTCAAGTGCCTATTGGACGCAGCCGGGGAGAGCCCACCCCGGGCAATGGGCGCCGTGGGGAGACGCGCCCGTGGAAGGCGGGTAGCCCTTCGAGCACGGTCGCCCGCAGTAGCGCTCTGCTGACCTTAGGCTGCACGTAGCGAGGCTGCGTGATGAAACTGTATGACTGGCGCTTCGGGTCCTTAATGGCCATGCTCGACCATCGAGACCGATTATCGCGCGCGCCAGGTCGGACCGGGATCAACCAAGGCATCGAAGACGGCGCCGCGCCCACGAGCCGCTCAGCAGTATGTACAGCGGCAGCAAGTTGTAGTATGTGCAGCTCGTCGCCATTGAGCGCGTACCCTTGCATTGCGCGCCGCGCTGTGCCACCGGAAGGAGTCGCTGCCCGCTCGGTCCAACCCGCCACCGTTGGCTTGCCGGGTGGTGGGGCCGGCGCCGCCGCACCGCCGTGTGCGTGTTGTGGCTCCGGGCAGAGCCGACTCATAGGCGCAAAGGTGGGCCCATGATTGAGTGCGATTGTCGGCACTTCGTGTGCCACGGTCAACGAGATTATTTCGGGCGCCCGGGGCGTGGGTGGCATTCGGTTCTTGCCGCCGAGCAAGCTGATGAAAAGGTTGCGGTCGACATCAACCGACGTTGCAAGTGAGGTCCGAAAGTACTGGGGCTCTCGTGGACTCTCGTGGTCGCAGGAGCCACCCGGCTGCTCGGAAAGCATCTTCTGCCCTTGACCCCCAAGCTCCACTTCGCGTCACGTTTCGTTGCGGGTTCTGGTTCGCAAACTACTTTTCGTAACCGTCAACTACAACGAGCGGACGTCAGGCCCCGCTCCTCGCAGCGTCGCAGGAAATGGGGCCCGGGGGAGTAGCCACCCCCGGACGGGCGGACACCTTACGTTTAGCTACTCGCGCGCTTGTGGCGCCTCAACTTGTGTTGGCGCCCATGTTTTTATTCTCTGTCAATAATGAACGCGCGGCGCTGCTTCTGCTCGCTCTCAGCTCAGCCTCACCGCTAGAGCTGCCTGGATCTTTCAGCCCAGCCCTACCGGTGGTGCCACCGGGATCTTTGACCCCAGCCTCACCGCTAGTTCCGCCGGACAGCCCAGCCGCCTCACTGCTAGTGCTGCCAGGATCTTCGTTTGAGCAGCAGCTCGCATACCGCACTTCCAACGGGATCATGTTCCTCGACCGCCTCACAGCTTACACCTACCAGGGGGGACCGCTCCGCGGCTTTGACCAGCAAGCGAGGTCGCAGGTGCTTGCCGGCGTGGTGCGAGGATGCGACGAGGATGGGCTGCTCGGTGAGGACCCCCACGGAATCGTCACCTCCAGCTCAACGGAGCTCGGGTTCGACTGGCAGCGCTCTGGCTCTGGCGTGCGTGTGGCGTGCAGAGGCGCGCAGCTCGTTTGGAACATAGGGAGCGACCGTTGGGAGGCGATCTTCAGCGGGGTGCGCGTGCCGTCCGAGGGCGCGAGCGCGACCTTCGACGAGCTGCTCCTTGCCATCTGTATATATACCTGCGTCTCGAACCAATTATATAGCAGTTCGGCCGTAGCGTGCGGCTCACGTGCGTCCCCTCCTCCCCTCGCGAGACTCGCCGCTGGGCGTGCACGTCTTCCGGCATGACCTGCAGACGGGCGTGCGTGTCAAGGGTCGCGACGCCATTCAACTCGTTGCGCCGCGCGGCGAGACGCGCTGGCGCGAGGCGCTGCTCGCAATACAGAGCAAGCTGAGCAAGGCCGGCTGCAGGAGGTTGCTCGAGCTGCCGTACGACGACCCGCGCGTTGCGGCCGCCGTCGCCGCGACGCCGCGCCCGCTGACGTCGGCCGCCTTCGCTTATCGGCCCCTCGCGGAGTGCACCTCCGCGCAGCGTGCGAAGCTGCTCACCTCGCTCTGCAGGCGGCAATCCTATGTGTCGGAGGCTGCGACCCCGCGTGGGAGAGCGTGGGAGAGGCGTCAGGCTGGTCTGGGCTGGTCGGCTGGCCGTCACCCAGGGTTAGGCCTCTCACCTAAGCCCGCAGCTCTGGCCCCAGACGCTCCAGCCCCAGCCCGAGCTCAATGGCGCAGGCGCATCGATGGGCAGTGGCTCCACCCTGGCACGCAGCTGGAGGACCCGCCGAGCGCCGTCGTGGCGGGAGGACGCCGCCAGCCCAAGCCAGCCTTCGAGTGGCAGCGCGGCGAGATCCGCGATCCCGACGAGACCTCGCCGGCGGCACCTGTGCGCGTGGCGTGCAAGAGCGCGCAGCTTCTATGGGACCTCACTAGCAAGTGCGGCCGCCCCAAGCCCGCCAGCTCTGTGTTGCCGCACCTCCCGGAACGAGCACCCTCGCGCAGCACACCGGCACGCACGCACGCACGCACGCCTGACGTGTGGGACCCCTCCCTCGCGCCTGCGACTCGCGGCTACGGGGTAGTGGAGCGCGGCAGGTACTGGAAGGCTGACCCTACCCCTAGCGCAGGTACTGGAAGGCTGACCCTACCCCTAGCGCAGGTACTGGAAGGTGCAGTTCACGAATGTCAAGCTTCCGCTCGGGGACGATCGCGACAGCGCCTTCGACGAGCTACTACTCGCGGTCTGTGAGTGGCGCAGCCTTTTAACCCTCGACCTCCGCAGAGCAGCGCGGCCTGCAGAGTTCAGAGTTCAGAATCGGATGACCCCGCGCCCGCCTCGTCCTCTGCAGACACGCCGGAGGGGGTGCACATCTTCAGGCACGACCTGCGGGCCGGCGTCAGCACCAACGGCAAGGCGAACGCTGCGGGCGGCTATAAGATCCGCTTCTACGGCCTCAGGCAGCAGATGGACTGGCGCATCTCCTTGGAGGCAATCCTCAGCAAGATGGAGGGCGCGGGCTGCATGCGGCTGGCGGTGGTAGAGTTCGACAGCATGAGCGAGGCGACGTGACGCTGTCGGTGCCGATTCTTGAAGTAAAATGGAGGCCCAGCCTGCGCCCAGCGCCAGGGTAACTCTAACTGTTGTCCGCAGATCAGGTCGTTTCTTATCTTAGCTCATCTCGTATACAAGATACGAATCAGATAAGATCTCGACGGCGAGCTTTCAGCGCATGTTGGCCCACAAACGGCGCTATACGTTTATACCTATACCCAGGTCCCAGCCCGCCCACTGCCAAAACTCCCGCTACCTCTACGGCAGACACTACCCTACACCTCTTATTCTGTTTTCTCGCCGTCTGGTCGATAAGAGATGAGATTGTTGGGTTTCACGACGCTACACGACTGTTATCTTATATCTTTCATTATCCCCTGGTATGATAGCCTTGGTATGATAGCAAAACTTAGTTGTTTCGTTTGATTGGTTTTAAATTATTCATAAAAATATAAATATTTAATATTAATTATAATAATGAAAAAAAACTTTCATAAAAAATATCAATAAAAATATTTACACAAACGCCAGGAGAGCGCGCAGCCGTTTGCGAGACGACATGGCGCCACCACTGCAGGTCGCCGACCCGAAGCTGGCTGCGCTACGTGACGACAGCTGCGCGAGTGTCCGCTGCGTGGTCGCCCGCGCTATCCGCCACCGCTCGGGCGTGCTCACAGCCAAGGCAGCAGGGCGTGTCTGGTGCGGCGGAGGCAGCAGGGAAGGCGCCCGGGACGTGCGAGGACGCGTCTCCGCCTACGCCACCACCTCCGGCGAGCTGCTGGGGTCGGCGCAGCTGGAGGCACACGCCACCTGCCTCGCCCTCGTCGAGACCGTCAGGCCGACAGCGCCGCTCCGGCAGGCCTCTCGGCGGGTCACCGCTGAAGGGTTTGGCTGCGAGCTGTACCTCTGGGTCGGGATGGCGGATGGGCGGATCGCGGTGCTGAGCGCCAATGAGCTGCATGTCCGCGTGGTGCTCGCGGGCCACCGTGGCGCGCTCTCGTGCATCTGCACTCCGGGTGCGCCGCCGTCCAGCCCGGGGCAGGGTGCGGCTATCGTACTCTCGGCGGCAGAGGACTGGGGCATGCGGCTGTGGGACGCGCGGAAGACGGACTGCCTGCGCTCCGTCCCGGGCGGCGGTTCGGTGCTGCGCGCCGTGCTGCCGGTGTGGACGCCCGAGGGCGAGCGGCCCGAGCGGTGCCGCGTGTGGAGCGCGGCCGACGACGGCACGCTCTGCGTGTGGGAGCCGCGGCTGAGCGGCAAGGGGCAGGGGACGCCGCCGCAGAGCGTCGCGCTGCCCGCGGCGTGCATACACCTCGCGGCCGCCTCGGACGGTCGCCTTGTGTGCGGTGCGGCGGGCGCCGACGGCGTGCTCGTCTTCGACGGCAACGTGCGGCTGCGTGCGCGGCTGCGGTGCGAGGCGAGCGGCACTAAGGGGGACGCTTTCGTGGCGGTGCTGGTGGTGGGGCGCGGCCGGCAGCTGTGGAGCGCCGCGCGCGACGGTGGCGTCGTGCTGTGGCAGCGCGCAAGCGGCGGGCCGCCCGGTCAGCCTCCCGAGTGGGTGTGGCACGTCTGCCGCCGCCTCGACACGTCGCCTCTCACTGGGCTGTGCACGGCGGGGGCGGCGCAGGTGTGGGGCGGCGCGCGCGACGGCAGCGTGCTGGTGTGGCTCTCGGAGGCGGCGGCGGCCGAGGCGGCCGACGGTGTCTCGAGGCGCGCACTCGCGGGCGGCGGCGGCGGTAGCGGCGGCGGCGGCGGCGGCGGCGGCGGCGGGGTGCACGAGCATGGGCTTGCTTTCCCGCTGCTGCGGCTGCTGCGCGTGGCGATGCGCGAGCTGCACGACGTGCGTGGCTTCCTCTCGGCGACGCATGCGCAGGTCAAGGAGGGCTGGGCAGCGCTCGAGGCGGTGCGGCAGCAGGCGACCGACGCCGTGCGGCGACAGGTGGCGCGCGCCGCGGCGGCCGAGGCCGAGCGCGACGATGCGCTTGAGCGGCTGACGACGATGCGCGCCAAGCTCGGCGCGGCCGGCGCGGAGAAGCAGCAGGCGCGCCACCGCGCCCGGGGCACCGCGCCCTGGACACCGCGCCACCCAGCCCTGCCTGCCCCACTGACGCGCGCGCGCCCTTACAACTCGCAGGCGATCGCCCAGAGGGGCCGTCAGCAGAGCGAGGTGGCGAGGCTGCGCAAGGCCGAGGCCGAGCTCGCGCAGCGCGGCAAAGACCGCGAGGCCATGGCGCGCCAGCTGGCCGAGGCGCGCGTGCTCGCCCAGCAGTCGCGCCAAGAGCGCGACAAGGCGCAGGTGCCTTCCGCGCCCGCCCTGCACCCGCCCTGCACCAGCGCTGCACCCGCGCTACGCCCGCGCTCCACCCACGCTGCATCTGCTCTGCACCCACGCTGCATCTGCTTTGTACCCGCGCTGCAGGCCGAGGCGCGGCGGATGCACGGCCAGCTGCTCGAGGCGGAGCGGGGCGAGACCCTCCACATGGTCGAGGTGGTGCGGGAGGCGGCCGAGGCGCGCGCGGCGCTGCAGTCGTGTGAGGCGGAGCTGGCGCAGTGGCGCGAGGCGGCGGAGGGGGCGCAGGCCTCGAATGCGATGATGGTGATCGAGCTCGAGGCGCGGCGCGAGGCAGAGGCGGAGCAGGCGGCAGCGCGCGCCGAGCTGCGTGCCGAGCAGCTGCGGCTGCGGCAGGCCAACGCGCAGATGCATGCGCTGCTCGGCCGGCTGCGCGCGCGGCTGGGCGAGGGCGCCGAGGCGCCGGAGGCGTGGGAGGGTGCCGCGCCGAGCGGCTTGGGCTCGCCGCGCCTCAGCCGAGGCGCCTCGCCGCGCCGCAGCTCTAGCTCGCCTCGATGGGGCGGCTCCTCGTCGCCGCCCAGGTGGGGCGGCGGCGGCCCTCTCAGCGTGCCGAGCTCGCCCCGAGGCGTAGAGCGCGTCGCGCACGCCCCGCCGCCCGTTGAGGCGTGGAGCGCGCTGCCAGGCAGCGGCAACAGCAGTTGCGGCTGTGGTGCGGCACCGGGCGACGCGGAGCTGGGCGTGGCAGCCGCGGCGGCGAAGGCGAGCAGCGCGGCGACGGCGGCGGCAGCGGCGGCGGCGGCAGCGGCGGCGGCGGCGGGACACGGCGGGGCGGGCGGCGCGGCGGAGCGGGCGGCGGGGCGGGCAGCCTCCTCCACCGCGCGGGCGGCGCCCTCAGCATGGCACGGCGGCTCCGAGCCGCGGCGGCCGCCGCCCATCACACCCCACCGCTTCGCCGCCACCGCATCCACCGCCACCGCATCCACCACCGCCACCGCGCCGGGCCCCCGAGGCAGGAGCGCAGGACGCGAGGCGAGCTGTGCGGGCCGCGGCGGCCCCAATGGTGGCACCAGCGGCGGAGCCAGCAGCGGCTACGGCAGGCTCACCCCGCGCAGCACCGCCAGTCGCGCAGCGTTGCGGCCGGGCACGGCACCGGGCGCGGCGGCGCGACCGCGTACGGCGGAGCCCGCCCGCCTCGCCCCGACGCCCCGGTCCACCCTTGCCTCCGCCACCGGCAAGCAGGAGATGGCGCGAGAGAGGAGGTGGAGCAAGGGGCCATCTCCGAGCCATCTCCAGGAGATGGCGCGGGAGATGGGAGCCGCGCCCGAGGTGGGCGGCGATGTGTCGCAGGCCGACGCCACCGCCACGCCACGCCCCACCGCCACGCCACGCCTCACTGCCACGCCCCAATGCAGCGCCTTGCTGGTCGATCGCCCATGCTGCGTCGCGACCCTGCCTCCCTGCCGTGCCCCGGCAGGCGGTGGCGCAGCTCCCGATGCGCTGTGCGAACGCCGCCGCGGCCGTCACAGACGGATACGGCGTCGACGACGCGGGTGTGTGCTCCGCCCCAGCCTGTGGGACGGCCGCCGAGGGTCTCTTCTTGCACGAGACGGTGGCCGGGGCTGCTAGGGAGCTCACGGCAGATCGGCTCCTGGAGATAGAGCGTCGTGCGCTGGGCTAGTTTTGGCAATGTGCCGGCGCAGTTTCACCCGCGATCTGAGCTGCGACCTCGCGATACACGCGCTCACACGGTGCGTTCCGTTCTGTCTTGTGTCTAAAACAACGCGTTCCGTTCTGTTCTGTCTAATTTAACTTTTAACAGGGCCGCGTTCTCAAGTTGAAGTTCTACTTCTAGCTGTCTAAAAGTAAAACCGAACCTCACCACGTACATGATACAACGCGTTTACTAGATACCACCTATTTTGCATTTACCCCTCTCCCCTGGGCAGACGGCCCCAGTACATCACGCACAGATAAAGCCGTAAACGAGAGCGGAGAGTGTGAGTCGCACACAGTGCTCCTCAGACCTCAGTGGCACTGACAGTGGATCGCGATCGGTAATAACAGGGGGCCCCGCTCAAACAAAACCCCGAATCGCCCACAAAGCCTACACGTCTCGTCCGTGGTCCGAGAAACCGCGAGAACGCACACGCACCGTTGATCGGGGCGAGGGCAGTCAGTACGAGAGTAGCGCAGAGCACAGAGCAAACAGCGCAGTTCGCAACCGAGTGTGGCGCGCTGGCTCAGTCCATGCGGCGCGCTTTGCAAGCCGCGCGGGGTGGCGCGCGCGGCTGCCGCCGATCAGCGGCCTGTCGAGCTGCACTTCTGCTTCGCGATGCGCTCCGAGCGGCGCGACGGCGTGAGGTCCTCGGTGCTCTGCGAGTGACGGCGGTTCGGCGCCTTGCGCGCTGGCGTGATCGAGCCGCGGCCGGTGGGGCCCGAGGTCGTGGCAGTGAGCTCGTCGAGGTTGGCGAGGTTAGCGAGCGTCAGCTCGCAGCTGGCCTCGTCCGAGGCGCGCGACTCGGGCCGCTCGAGCGAGAGGCCGCCGCCGTTGACGATCTCGTCGCCCAGCACGAGCGTCGCTGCCGTGGAGCCACGCTCCAGCAGTTGCGGCGGCGGCGGCGGCGGCGGCGCCACCTCAGTGGGTAGCGCGCAGCCGCGCACGGGCGACTTGTTGGGGCGCGCCGCGAAGCCCTCGCGCGCCGCGGCCCTGTCGTGCACGCGCGCGGGCGAGGGTGACTTGGAGGCGCGGCGGTGGCGGCTGAGCGCCGAGTGGACGATGTCGCGGTTGACCTCGCGCGTGCGGCGGCTCTGCTCGCGCCGCTTCTGCTGCTCGAGGAGGTCGCGCAGCTGGGCGAGCATCTCCTCGGTGCCCTGCTTCTGCAGCTGCTTGACCTCGCCCAGCATGGCCACCGTCTTCTTGCCCAGGTCGGTGTGGAAGGCCAGCGCGTGCAGCAGCGCCAGCAGCCCAATCGTGCCGAAGAGCCGGCGCGACGCCCACAGCCACACGTGCACGCTCTCGGCGCCCGTGCCGTCTTGCGGGCCGCCGTTGCGCAGCAGAAGCGTGGTGATGGCCTTCTCGACGAGCACGTTGAGCGTGAGCGCGAGGAAGATGGGGAGGCGCGCGGAGGCGGTGCGCTGGGTCGATGTGAGGGCGAGCGAGAGGATCACGGAGCACGTGTAGAAGAGGGTGGTCTTGGTGTCCATGAACTCGCCGAGCAGCGCGTCCTGCATGCCCAGCAGCCGGTCGACGCCGCCGAGCAGGCTGTGCACAGTACACGGGCGGCGTGCATGCATACGTGCAGCGGGCGTGCAGCGTGCATGCAGCGGCGCGGGTGGGCGTTTGTCAGGAGCTGGGGCGCGTGTCAGGTGCGACACTGCGGCCCGAGAAGAAAGCAAGCCGCGACGGGCCGTGCTCTAGCGCGCGACGCAGGGTGGCGGCTTGGCGACGGCACCTTTTTCCCTTCAAGCTCAGCTCCGTCGTGTCCTTCTTCAGCTCCTCGAGCGCAGTGCGCGACTGCGCGCCTAGGGCGCCCAGCGCGCTCTCCGCCTGTGCAAAGGATGCAGTCTGCGCCTGCTGCAGCCCACTCAGCTCCTCGCGCGCCTGGCGCTGCCCCTGGAGCAGTGCCTGCTGCGCGGCGGCGGCAGCGGTCTGTTCGCTCAGGATCTCGGTCGCCCGGCCGCCTATCTCCGCCGCCTGTTGCTGCAGGCCCTGCAGTCTGCTGGCGGCCTCTCGTCCCGCCGCATGCAGCGAGTTTACCGCCGCCTCCGTGCTGGCCTGGAAGGCCTGACTTTGCATGTAGAAGCAGATCGACTCGGTGTGGGTGTAGAACAGCGTGTACGTGCTGTACGCCAGCCCCGAGGCCGAGTCGACCATCGGCCGCGTGCACTCCTTCAGTGTCATCTCTTCCGTACACTCGTACGTTGGCAATCCGCTCTTGGCGAGGTGGCAGTTAGTGAACTCGACGGCGAGCCGGGACTGCACGTCGTCGTCCTTCGCGACCTGCGCGCACCCCGACTCGAGCTTGCCCACCGCCGCCGCCCAGCAGCTTGCTTGCGGCGCACGGGCTTCGCCCTTCTTTGCCGCCTCTTCTTTCAGAACCTGCAGCTGCGTGGCGCCGCGCTGCAAGCGGTCGCTGGCGGTGGGGTCCGCCTGGAAGGTAGGAGGGCTCGACACGTGCTCCGCCGCGCTAACTGCCAAGAGGAGCGCGAAGAACATCGGCCTGAAGACAGAGTTCGACCACGCCATCGCTTCGAACTCGCTATTTCTACAGGCCCTTAAGTGTCATAGTTGACACATTGACAGCTGACGCCTCACTCTGCCGCGGGAGTGGGCGGGACCACTCAGTGCCGCCACATTTATATGCGCATACACATGTGCGCTACAATCTCGCGGTCGGCGTATTTACTATTTTACCTCCCCTGCGCCGGACGCGCGGAGAGCAGGCCCACGATGCAGACGCTACGCTGCCCGCTGTGCTGCGTGCAGTTCGAGCTGAGTAGCGAGGCGGAGTGCATCGCGCACATGGAGACATGCAGCGCCTTCCACGCCGAGTATGGCCAGGGAGCACGGCGCGCAGGCCTCGTGTCCGGCATGGAGGCGCTGCCGACCGCAGCCGCCGCCGCAGCGCCGGGATCTTCGCGGGAGCTCCCACCACTCACGCTGCGCTCGGCGTGCGAAGGCCTCGCGGATGCCCTGCTGCCTCTCGTCCCGCTGCAGAGGACAAAGGGTGGCTCCGCCGAAGAGGCCGTTGCCTTCGTGGCCCGCCTTGCGGCCGCGCTTTTCGACGCCGTGCACGAGGCCGGGCCCGAATTCGACGTGGACGACCTGTTCGAGGCGACGTTCGGCCCGCTCCTAACACCGCTTGAAGCCGAGCAGGCGAGCGGTGTGCGGAGCGGCGTGGTTACTGCGCTGAACGCGCTGCAACGCGCCGCGAGCACTGACGGCGCTCCCGCTCGGCTGCCCAGCGCGAGTGGTGAGGTGTACAGCGCGCTCTGCGAGCAACTGGTCTCCGGGATGGAATCATTCCGGCACTGCGGCCATTGCGGGAAGAGCGGCTGTAAACTGTTTGCGTGCACCGCCTGCAAGGGCGCCGTCCGTTACTGCGGCCAGTCCTGCCAGCGCACTGCTTGGGCGGTGCACAAGCTGGCGTGCTCCCCACGGAGAAAGGGGTAGGCGAGCATTTTCACGTTTTCCTTCATGTCTCCCTGCAACTTGCGCTCATCAAGCCTCAACAGCGACAAGCGCGCGCGCGGAAAACCATGCTCGCTCGAGGCCTGAGACAGTCGCTGCGGAGTCAGGCCTGCAATGCGCGGAACGCGCTACGCACGCCCCAGGCGCCGCTCCGGCGAAAGCTATGCAGCGCGGCAGCCGAGGGTGCGGCCAAGGAGGAGGGGCTGCTCGCCAAGGGCCAGGTCGACTCCGGCTTCTTCCAGGGCACCGCGCTCTTCGCCGGCGTCATGTTCGGGGCACAGGCCTCGTCCGAGGAGCAGCGCGCCACTGCTCTCGACGGCCTCGTCGGCTGGTACCGCACCATGGGCGTGAGCAGCAACATCACTGACCGACAGGCGCGTGAACTCACATGCCAGGCCCCGACGGGGGCCAAATTAGTCCAAACACTACCACAGCTCACGCGCGTGCCGCTTGCCGCGCAGCTCATCGAGGACTTTATGCGCAAGAACGTCGCGGCGGCGGCGAACGTCGTGATGGCGTCTCCCGTCTTCTACTTTACCTTCTCGACGATCGTGGGCGAGACGTTGGCGGTCTCTTTGGTGCGCGCGCTGACGGGCACGATGCGCATCGTGCCGTTTATGGGCGTCTTCTACGGCGCCTTCGCCATCATCTCGCCCTTTCTCGTCGACTACTTCATGCAGGATAACTTCATGGGGGCGGCCCAGACGTATGAGGTGCGCACCATGCACACACCATGCATACGCCATGCGTACACCATGGCCATGCCATGCGCACGGCATGCGCCGCGCCCGTGGACCGTGCCCACACCCCGTGCGCGGTGCCCCTGCAGGCGGCGACGGGCACGGCGGGCCTGGTGATGATCATGTCCGGCTTCGTAGCCATCGAGGCCGTGGTCGAGCTGCGCGGCTGCGGCGTGCTCTTCTCGCAGATGACCGCCTCCTCCTTCGCCATCTTCATCCCTGCGCTCGTCGGCCGGCTCGCGTGCGGCGTGCTGCTGCAGCAGGCCAAGACGGGCGGCGGCGACGAGTCCTCCTTCGTGCTGCTGCCGGCCTCGTGGGGTGAGGCTGGCGCGCCGACATGGCAGGCACACACCTACAGCCTCTTCGAGCGGCTGCACATCGACAAGGACTTTGCTGTCACCTCGGTGGGCACCACCGTCTTCCAGTACATGCTCAACGCGGTGACGTACGTGCTCCTGACCAAGGGCAAGACGGCGGCGATGCGCGACTTCTTCTCCTTCATGGCCTTCGGCATGGGCGGCACCGTGCTCTCCGGTGTTGGGCAGTTCGCCAAGACGCTCGCGATGCGCTCGTGCTTTGGCTTCGCGTGGAACCTGGCCTCGTCGCAGCCGGTCGACATGCCCGCTTTCGACGCCGCGCTCGACAGGCTGCCCAAGTAAGGTGTGCGGGCGGACAGCGATGGGCGCCTCTTCTCTTGGGCGCACGCACAGCGCAAATCCATGCGAAGAAGGAGAGTCACCTCCCTACCTATAGCTACCGTATACCGAGCGCGAGTCTGCCGCGCCGCGTCCCTGGACGCTTGATTGACGACGTCTTGCTCTTCCTCCACTAGACCGAACCTCTATCCCTCCGTTCCACCTCCGCTCCAACAGCAACTCCCTCCTCGCTCGGCCGGTCTATTGACTCTCCTCTTTCACGCGACGACCGACCGCATGTCGATTAGAGGAAGAAGCGATCAGCCAAGGGCGGAAGCCGACGCTATATCGACAACCGTGTGCACGCCTTGTTCAAAATAGATGTTAACACCTCTGGGGGGCCCTAACTCGTAACCGCGCGTCTGCGGTCTGGGGGACATCCCTCGCAGTCCCACACCCAGCAAAATTCACCAAACGGTCCTGGGGCGTACCCCAGGACATGGGAGCGAGCTTTGAGCGGCCTCATGGCACGTATTTCCCGAAATATCGGGATTCACGGGTCTGGACTGTCCACGTCGACGGATCCACGGACCTCGGCTGGTGACCACCATTCGGGGTGGTCAAACCTGCAGGAAAAGGTCGGCAGATGCACCCTAGACCTACAATTGGGCCTAGATTCATATTCTGGGGCTCTCGGAGGCCCTAGAGCAAGCCCTGAGCGACTTTTGAGCTTGCAACGCAATGTGACCAACGTTATGGCGCGGGGGAGTATGTCCCGCTATGCACTAAGTGTAAGAGCGGTCCCACGTATTCAATTGGATATTTATTTTAAACGACACGACGGGGACGGCGTACGCCCCCGTACGTACGGTAACGGATATGTTTCGCCCGCGCTTGCCTTGTGTTGCCTTTCCCCGCATGTTTCCGCGTTGCGTTGAGTAAAGTACTTTTGAGCGGATCCACCGTGCACGCATGCGTGCACTTCAATGTGTGCGCAGTCAAATCTGAGAGAGCGGGGCTACACGCGAGATTCTCCGAGAATTCAACTGAGAACAGAGAACCGGTGAAGAGTGAACTGAATTCAAACGACCCGTGAGTGACGCGATTTGAACCATGATTAGTTTACTCACGATCTCTACACTCCGAGCGTAGATTCGCAACTGATCGCCATTCTTTGAAGGAACAATCACAGTCGGGTTCAGTGTGCACACGGTGGGTCACAGCACCGCCCCCCCCCCCCCCCCCCCCCCCCCCCCCCCCCCCCCCCCCCCCCCCCCCCCCCCCCCCCCCCCCCCCCCCCACCCCCCCCGCCGCCGCCGCCCCCTCCCGGACGCCCCGCCATGCGCCGAGCGTGGCTGTCGACCTTTAGGCCAATGGTATCCGAGCTTTTGCGTTTGGTGTTTCGAGCACTAGTCGCGCTTGGTAGGAGCCGACGGCGTGGTGCAAAGCTGCATCAACTTCTCCTTGGCCACGTCCATGGCGTTGGCCGTCGCCTGCATCGTACAAAACGCGTAGGCGCAGACGCAAACCTTGCCCAGAGCAGTCGTCGGGTGGAAGTCGCCAAAGCCGACAGACGTCGAGGTGATCACGCACCAGTACAGCGAGTCGAGGACGCCCTTGGGCATCTCGTGGTCGTCAGTTAGGAAGCTGCACAGCCCAGCACCCAGAGCGAAATTGACGGCAAGCATCCCACCTGCGAGCAGGTCACTGTGCGAAGGGACGCCAAACAGAGACCCAAGAGCTGCTCCATCGGTGCGCCGCCGCATCGAGTGGACCATCTCCAATGTCACGGCGAAGAACGCTATGCCGCCGAGAGCAAGCAGGCTCACGAGCACACGGCCGGCAGGCGAGGCGGGATACTCGACATCACCGTACCCGATGGTGGTAAATGTCATGCAAGCGAGGTAGAAGGAGTCGATCGCGCTGATGTTGGGCTCGAACGCCGTGAGTGCAAGCGTAGACGCAGCAAGGAGGGCAGCTGAGAGCGAGTAGACTCGTCGGGCGGAGATTTTGCCTGGCTCAGAAAGTGGTGCGAGGCTGATGATGAGTAGCACTCCCGCCGCAAAAAATGTGAGCAGCAGGGCATCTTCCGACACGATTTGCACACGCACAGGCGGCGGCGGCGGCGGCTGCTTGAAGCCGAACATGTCGTAGCGCTCGTATCCCTGAGCGACGCGGCGCGCGCGGATTTCGTCAATAAGTATCGGCGGCTTGGCATGCAGACAAGAGTGACATGCCGTCACAAGTGTCCCAGAGTTCGGCGCAGACACACAAGAAGGTCCCGTGGTTTGCACGTCATCACCTTGCGACGCACCCAAAAGCAGTTTTGGGCGGAGTTTGATTGGGCAACGCGTCGGAGCGGCACTGGGGAGGGAGCCGTTGGTGCTGCCTCTGGGCTTACAACGACACGATGGATGCAAACAAAATGGCGGCGATCGTGAAGCAGGCGAACAAGGTCAAAAAAATGGTCGTCGACAAGGCCTTGAGTCAAGCGGAGGATCCGGCAGTCGTAAAGGCCAGGGAGCTAGCAGCCGACGCCCGCCTGAGAGAGGAGGCGCTGGAGAGGCGGATCCGCGAGCTCGCACACTCGCGGTCCGCACGCATCGACCTCAATGGCGCCGCGATCAACGACGATTTCGCCAGGCTCATCGCCAAGGAGCTCGGCAAGATGACAGCGGCGCTGCCGAAGGCGGAAGCTGCTGGCGCTGCTGGCGCTGGCGCTGGCACTGACGCCAGCTCCTCGCGCTTGTCGGACGCCGCCCGCTACGACCCTAGCACGTTGATCGACGAGTCGGATGTGGGCAGCGACGAGGAGGACGAGGGGTACGTGCGCCTCCGGGACGTGAAGTGGCCGGACGACCCTGCAGTTGCTGTAGAGGGGCCGGATACGAGCGATTCGGATAGCGAGCGCTCGTTCCGCTACACTCCGCGCAACGAGCGCGTGTTCGTAGAGAGCGAGCCAATAAAGTACTTCGACAAAGTGCTGACGGCCCCGTACGTGCCGCCTGGGTCGCGGCAACAGCTTGATGGCCTAGAGGGCCCGGCAGGCCGCGGCTGTGCCGTGCTCGAGCTCAGCAAAAACCAGATCGGCGGCAAGGGGTGTGCCTACGTGTGCGGCTGGCTACGTGTGAGCGCACTGCATACGCTGGTGCTGTCGGACAACCCGCTCGGCGACTCAGGCGTCACGCTGCTCGGGCGCGCCATCTACCAGGCGGCGCAACTGCGCACCCTCGCGCTGCAGCGGTGAGCCTGGGAGCGGCAGGGGTAGGGGTAGGGCAAGCGTGGCAGGGAAAGGGGTAGCAGGAGGAGGGGTGGCAGGGAAAGGGGTGGTAGGTGACGAGGTAGCTGCGAACACCCGTCCACCCCACCCGACCTCCACCCACACCACACTGCCGCTGCCAGCCCACTCTCGCCCCACCCCCAGCCCACCACCCCCGCAGGTGCGGCGCTACTGAGTACGGAATACGCCACCTCGCCACCGGCGTGGGCCGCAGCTCGACGCTGCGCAAGCTTTGGCTCATGGACAACGAGGCGCGGTGCGACGGCGCGCGACACCTGATGAGCGCGCTGAGTGTCGCGGGGTGTGGCCACGCCGCGTCGAGCCCAGCCCTTACCTACTCGCGCACGCCCCACCCGTCGCCCCGCGCCCGGTCGCAGCTTAATCCCCTTCCCACCCCCGCTCCCCACCAAGCTTCCCCTCCCCCTC